>Ga0075120_10001105_pt1 | contig 21706 bp, 20 predicted proteins | sample AntAceMetag02UKL_FD_69792 | JGI IMG/M metagenome (GOLD analysis project Ga0075120, IMG submission 69792) | Saline lake microbial communities from Ace Lake, Antarctica - Antarctic Ace Lake Metagenome 02UKL | ecosystem: Environmental > Aquatic > Non-marine Saline and Alkaline > Saline | place...
GGTAGCTTCCTTCCATAGGGTTGCCTCTTTCAAATCTATACAATCCCCATAGGCTCCAACAAAGATAGGTCCTCTCATCTATAGCTGGTACAGTTCAACATTTTATCAATCATTGCAATATGTTGAATTCTAAGCCTTGCATGAAACAGAATAACGGACTATATTTTGACTGCAACGATTGATAAAACGCTATTCTATGTTATGTTGCTATGGGGACCTGATGAGCCGAAAACAGATCGACCACTATATATTGTGGTGGTAAGATTTTCCGATTTAACTTTATGGATCTGACCATAGCCTTGGATATGTAACGCGTATGTCAGCTTTTTGTTGATGTGGATTGTTTGACGTACTGTCAAGATATGTCACGTTTTCAAATACCGGAATTTGATGTGCTTCCCATGACATCTCTCAACCCTCGATCCTCCCCACTGAATGATGATATCACACGTTTTACGTGGGTTGACCTGAATAGCAGATATGCCAACATAGACGCGAAAATTAAGGCACCAAGATATGTGGCATAAACACAATGGGAAGGGGTAGATTTCGACGATCCAGAGCCCTTTTTAGAAGGGAAAATGGGAGGATTCATAGCTGTATGTGGAAAATTTCAAATTGGAGTTTACATATCACATGTGCTACTTCAAAGAGTCGCCACCCTGCAATTGAACTATTGAATTTTCAGTCACCAATGAAGGTGGAATTTCAAAACCTTCTTCATATTTAGTGAAAGTCAATACTTGATGGATTAACATAACCCCTTTTATAAAGGATGTCTCTTTCAGTAAGCAGAGCGTCTTATGTTGGAGACAACCTTTAATGTGGTCATCCCCGAACTCCTCTATGAACAGCTGGCCCTGACATGGGAGGGCTCTCACTGCTGACAGATACTCAGTGAGAAAATCAGTTCATCTTCTACATCTATCCGCGTAACCGCATGGCCTTCATGACGAATGATCTGTAGCCGTGCTCTCGAAAAACTGGTGCATCCTTCATGATATGTAGAGCAGGCCGTCATACAGTGCATACAGCCCGTGCAAAGGTAGGGATCAAAAACAAGGATTTTTCTTTTCACACAGCCACTCCTTTATTGTGGTTTTTAATACCTCGTCCGCTTGCGGCGGGGTTATTCCGCTTAAATCGGGTCCAGGGCTTGCCCTGGGGTTTAATACCCTTTATTCCGTAATCGAATTTGGAAACCATCAAAGGGCCTGTTCAGTAGAAGCCGTCTTCAATCAACGCGTCTCTCACCGCATCGAGATTGTTCCGTGGTGCCAGTGGGGGCCATTCACATGCGGGCATTAGGATAAAGCCGCCGTCCCGTCTCATCGCCTGTTTAAGGCATCTTCTGACCTCACGTTTCACATCCTCCGGTTCACCCCACTGGAGCGTTGTGGTAGAGATGTTGCCCGCCAGGATATATCTGCTCCCAAGGATCTCGCCCGTTTCTTCCAGGTTCATGGAATCCCCTATGCTGAAGATGGCACGTTCCGGAATGGGAATCTCCTTCCAGTATTTCAGATTTCCCGCATGATTCCCGCAAAGGTGAATCATCATGGATCGCACGCCGCTCTCATAGTAAAATCCATGCAGCGCCTTAATGTAGGGCAAGCAAAATTCTTCGAATACCCTGGGAGAGATGAGGTCATTGGATTCTGTGGCCAGATCGGTCATTACAGTGCAATCCCTAGCTCCGTATTTCTCGATAGTTATTTCTGCCATTGTGAGAGTGAAACTCAGCACTTTCTTTGCCAGACGATGAAGGGCGTCAGGGTATTTGATAATCCATTTCATGAGGTTTTTAATTTCGAGAATGGAGGCCAATTGCGTAAGTATGCTGCCGGACGGGAGCTGAACCGACTGTCCGTTCCGACTACAGATCTCATTGAACTCGGACCGGAGTCGATACCACTCTGTCTCCCTGGGATCAGGCACCGTCAAGGAGTCCACCCCCTCGGGGGATGAAATGAGCGGCTCGGGGGTGTAAGGCGTCATACTCATATTATCCTTCGGCCATGCGATTTTCCCGCCAAACTCCCAAGCGCCGTGGTCTCCCCAGCCATAGACCGGCCTTATATTCGCCCAGGGATGCCGATTCATGGTGGATTCTCCGGCGTCAAAGGCCAGCACTGGGTTGGAAAAAAAGTCCTTTAAACTCACGTCATTGTCCACCGCCAGATAGCTGACAAAAAAAGGCATGAAGGGAACCCGATCAATAGGTTCTTTCAGGATGAGCGCTTTTATCCTTTCTTTGGAATTCATAAGGTCCACGTGTTTTCTCCTTTATTCATTTGAGCCCATCATGTCTCTGTTGCTCCGGCTGTTTTTTCAACGCATTCTCAGCGGACAGGGAGACTTTCAAATTGTCGCTAACCCAGGTAGGCCTCCACCACTTCCGGGCTGGATGTCACCTCTTCGGGGGACCCCTCCGCTATCTTTACGCCATAGTTGAGGCAAACCATTCGATCCGTAATCTGGGTAATCATCTCCATGTCATGCTCCACCCAGATCATAGGGAGCCTCTTTCCATGACGAATTCTCAATAGAAACCGTGCCAGGTCCTCCCTTTCTTCTCTGTTTAGCCCGGATGCGATCTCGTCAAGAAGCAGGATCTTGGGCTGCATTGCCAGCGCCCTTGCCAGGCCTACCAATTTCTGGACCCCGTACGAAAGGTTCCCCACCATCTGCTTCCGATACGAATAGAGCTCCAAGAAATCAAGGATTTCCTCAGCCTCTTCGCGTGCTTTAATTTCCTCTCTCTTCCCCCGTCCCCAAAAAAGCCCTCCCGAAAAGACATTGTTCTTGTATCGATAGTGGCTTCCCACAACGGTATTGTCGATAACATTCATCTGCTTGAAGAGTTCGATGTTTTGGAAGGTCCTGCCCATTCCAAGGGGGGCAATCTTGTGTCGCGGCAAGCCTTCAATGTTTTTTCCATCCACCACGATTGTCCCCCTGTCCGGTTTATAAACCCCATTAATACAGTTCAAAAGAACGGTCTTTCCAGCTCCGTTTGGGCCAATCAAACCCAAGATCTCTCCTCTTTTGACTCGAAAACTCACATCCGTAAGGGCCTGGAGGCCACCAAAAGAAATGGAGATATCAGTGGCTTCAAGAATAATGTGCATTTCTGTGCTATCCCCACCAGCGTCTCGTTCTTCTGTACTGTTTGACATCTGCATAGCTTGCCTTGCTGTCTTTTCTAATTCCAAGGTAAAACTCTTTCACATCCCCATGAGATAACAACTTCTCCGAGGTCCCGGCAAACACAATACGGCCATTTTCCATAACGGCTGCATCATCCGCTAGCTCCAGTGCAGCCATAGCATTCTGCTCGACAAGGAGGATGGTTAGATCAAGGTCCCTTTTCATCTGTACCAGTGTCTCGAATAAGGTCGAAACAAGGACAGGCGATAGGCCCAGGGAGACCTCGTCCAACAGGAGGAGTTTGGGAGAACAGAGAAGGGCCTGCCCAATGGCGAGCATCTGTCTCTCTCCGCCGCTCAAAAACACCGACAAATGGCGGCGCCGGGTCCGAAGGGATGGGAAATAGTCATAGATTTTCTCAACAATTTCCTGCGAATCGCTGCTCCCAGAAATGGACACAGAAAGGTTTTCCTCTGTGGTAAGGGTTTCGAAGACCTTGTTCCGCTCCGGGACCACGACAACACCCATACCGGCTATTCTGTGAGGGGGATATCCGTTCAGACTTCTTCCTTCAAAGAGGATATCCCCATCGGTGATTTCAGCGTTATCTGACCCAAGAAAGCCCGAAATGGCCCTAAGAGTGGTTGTCTTTCCCGCGCCATTTGCCCCTAATAAAGCAAAGAGATGTCCTTTGGAGACATCTAACGAGACGCCTTGAATGGCGGTACTCACATGATGGTAGACAACCTCCAATTTGCTCACTTTCAGATATGGGTTATCTGTCATTTTCCTGTCATCCGTCACGAAACTGATCTTATCTTTTTGTTACCTGAAGTGGTCTGAGCCGAAACGGCCAAAGCTGGAAATAGACGCGTATGCGCCGCCATATCTCCGAAAGGCCAAGAGGTTCCACCAATAGGAAAAAGATGATCACCATCCCGAAAAGGCCTGTCTGGATGGCGAAGAAATAGTCCTTGATGAGGCCGGTGATCTCAAAATAGTCGATGAAATACATGAGCATGAAAGGAAGGGATGTGATCAGAAACGCACCCATGAGAGAGCCCAGAACCGATCCCATTCCCCCCACAATAATCATGGCCAGATAGCTTATGGTCATTGAAAAGGAGTATTCATCAATAGTGGCCACGTTGGTGTAGTAGGCATAGAGACCTCCTGCCATGGCAGTAATACTCGTGGCGACCACGAAGGCGAGGACCTTGTAGTAGCCGATATGAATACCAATGACCTCGGCGGCAATATCCCGATTATGGATGGCAACCCAAGCGCGGCCTGGGCGCGATCGGAGGAGGTTTTTGATGAAGATACCTACCAACCATACCAGAAAACAGAGAATAAAGTACCATGTTCGATCACTTGAGAGCGTTAGCGGACCAATTTGGGGGTCCTTGATAGGGATTCCGAATCCGAATTTTCCATAGAATTGATATTCGCTAAAGATGTATACAATCACATAGTGGATAGCCAAAGTACTCAGCCCCAGATACATACCCTTGAGGCGCAGGGAGGGGAGGCCTGCAACAAAACCAAAAAGAGCACCTACGAGGCCTGCTGCAGGAAGAACAACCCAGATAGGCATTCCGAAATTGACGCTGAGAATGGCCGTCGTAAAGGCCCCTGAAGCCATGAATCCTGCATGACCAAGAGAAAGAAGCCCCGCATTTCCACAGAGCAAGTTCAACGCTAGTGCGCCGATAGCTGCGATGGCTATGAGATTTACAATGTGAATCGAATAGTTGCCTGCAATGAAAGGGAATAGTCCCCAAACAATAAGCCCCAAAACCGTGGATTTCTTTCGAAAAGGGGTATCGAATGCCTCAATCACCATGTCTTTGGCGTACGATGTCTTGAGATAGGGGCTCTTGCCCGCGTGCTTCATGGGTATGTCTCCATCCTGCTAAATCCGTTCAACTTCCTCCTCGGTACCGAACAACCCCCACGGGCGAACCAAAAGGACAACGAGCATTATCATAAAGGGTATGGCATCGGCAAGCCTTGGGTTGACATATGTACAGGCTCCCAGTTCCGCTGCCGCAACAATGAAGGCGGCAAAGATTGAACCCCCAATGCTGTCCAATCCCCCAACCAGGGCAACGGCAAATGCCCTGATGGCGATATGGCCCATGTTGGGGCTGACGGCCGAGTGTGAACCCAGGAGAATGGCCGCGAGTGCAGTCGCAAAGATCCCTATTCCCCATGAAAGGGCTGTTACGGCATAGATGTTAATTCCTCTTTGGGCCGCCAATAGGATGTTTTCCGCGGTGGCCCTCATCTGCCACCCCGTCTTCGAGTATTTGTAAAAGATCAAAAGTCCCCCAAAAAACACCAGGGTTGCCAGCATGATGACAATATCAGTACCAGATATGACCGTTTTCCCCGGCAGGGTGTAGTAGGCTCGCCACCCCAAAGGGATAGTTTCTGTATCGCCATGCCATATCAGAGTGTTGATGGATTGAATGACAATGCCTATTGCCACGGTGAGAATGATAATGGAAAATATGGGTTGGCCCGCCATTCTCTTGATGAACAGCCAGTAGATCAGAAGTCCCAGAAAGAAGCTGATGAGGAGGACCATCAAGAGCGCGACGACGGGAGGGCCGGGGATAAGCCCCACGATTGTAAAGGCGAGATATGCCAGCATCACAGCCATATCCGTATAGGAGAAGTTCAAGACCCGGCTTGATTTGTAAATGATCACAAAGCCTGCGGCCAACACCATGTAGATACAGCCCAGCACCAGAACAGACATTAAAAAAGGCATTGTATCGTTTCCCCCCTCAGCCCTCGCTGCCTAAAATCGGGCACATAGAAAAGCTATCAACGATGACGGACATATTTCGCCTTATTTGTAAAAGCACTCCCCGGCAAAGGATACGTGCTATTTTTTCAGGTCGCTCTCGATCTTAAACCAATCCTTGAAAGGCACGAGGGCCTTCTTGCTGTCATTCCAGCGATATACCTTCCACCATGAGTCCCCGTAATGGTCCGTTGGCGAGAACCGAATGGGTCCTCCGCTCAAGCCCAAGGTGTCCAGTTCCGTTTTCTCCAATTGTATTATAAGATCTGCTCTGGTGCAGGGCCACCCGGCTTTCAGTAATGCCGCTTCCAGAAGTCGCCCCATGGTCCACCCCTGTGCATGTTCCGCTGACAGTGGAAATTGATGGCCATATTTCTGCATGGCTTCTTCGATCTTCTTGAACTCGGGGATGTTGTCTTTTTCGAACTGTGATGCATACCGGCTGATCCACAGGATCCACTCCCCGTTACCCACAAGCCTTTCCCTAGTTTTCACTACATCCCCTTCAATGACCCCATAGGGGACCAGGATATCATTGGTCCACCCCGCCTTTTCAAGGGCAGGGAGGAAAGGGATAAGGATCTCTCCCCCAACGCAAACGGTTAAGATGTCGGGCTGCAGCTTTGAGATCTTATTTACCCATGAAGAAAACTCCACCGTCCTGGGCGGAATAGCCGCCTCATAGACAACGTCGTAACCCCACTTCTCGCAGAGATCCTTGGTCCAAGTATACCAGACCCGCCCTCCCGGAGAGGCATATCCGCCTACTGCCACCTTGGCGGTCTTCGGGTAGTTGTCCTTGACGACCCGCGCGTACTGGTAGCCTCCCGGATGAAAATCGGGATGCATGACATATCCGGTTCCGAACACGACGCTACCCGGTTTTACAGAGGCGGCATTTCTTACGCTGGTATAGCCGCAAATAACGGCAACACCCGCCTTATCCGCCAGTTCGAATACGGGTAGCTGGGAAGCGGAGATCCCGAGTCCACAAATAGCCAGGACATTATCTTTTTCAATCATCTTCTTAGCGATCGCTGCTGATCTGGCTGGGTTGGATTTTCCATCCTCCATAATGAGCTTGACCGGATGACCGTTAATTCCGCCTCTTGCGTTGAGAGTTTCAATATACAACCTGAAACCCTCGGCCTCAGGGGCGTAGAAAGATCGACACGGTCCTGTGATGTCCCCCAAATAGCCTATGACGTAAGGTTCAGCCTCCATAGAATCGCTGTTTTGGCCCAGGGTAGCAAAAGCGAAAAGTGTTACCAAAACAACCACCATTCCCATTTTCTTACTCATGATAAGCCTCCTTTCTTATGACTTGGTTAAGGTTTCAAAAAGCGCTTCTTCTTTCGATCTATACATCTCCTCCACCATATCTCCGAACATCTCATACATAAGAGCTCTCTTAATCTTCCGGGTAGGTGTGGTTTCCCCCGCTTCAGGATCAAGCTCTTGGGGGATAATCCGGAATTTTTTTACCTGTTCCACCCGGGCGAGGCTCTGATTGCCTTTTCGCACCTCCTCAGCAATGAATTTGTAGACTTCAGGGTGTTGGGAAAGGCTGGTGAACCCCGTATAGAGGATCTTGTTCCTGCGGGCGTAATCAGCGACCGTATCAAAGTCTATCTCGATGACCGCACAGGGAAACTTCCGGCCGTCCGCGAATACGATCACCTTGCTAATATAGGGACTTGCCTCGATAGCATTTTCGATATACGTGGGGGCAATGTTTTTCCCGCCGGAGGTGACCATGATATCCTTTTTGCGATCGATCATTTTCAGGTTTCCATCATGGGTATATTCAAACACCTCCTCCGTATACAGCCAACCATCTCTAATGGATTCTCGGGTCTTCTCCTCTTCTTTCCAATATCCCGAAAAAACGCCGAGACCTGAGACCAAGAGTTCCCCGTCGTCAATTAGCTTGACCTTGTTAATGGATGTGGGCTTTCCCAGATTGCCCGGTTCGGGGAACCCTGTTCTCTGACTGCTTATAATCCCCGAGCTTTCTGTACATCCATACTGGTCGATGAGATCCAGTCCCCATACCTGCCATATACGCTGAATCTGAGGGGGCAGGGGAGCCCCTGTGGAAATCACATATTGTGCTCTGTCAAGCCCCACTTGGTGCAGCAAGTGACGAAAAGATATCTGAAAGGCCACCCAATAAAGGCACCTCCAGACAATAGGGACCTTTCCTCTTTCCCACCGTATCTTCATGGTGAACCAACCAATCCGCATTGCTATCCTATAGCTCAGCTTCTTCATTCGTGAACTGCTTTCTATACCCACCATGATCTTTGCAGCAAATTTCTCCCAGATTCGGGGTACACCATGAAAAAAGGTAGGCCGCACTTCATAAATGGTTTCCTGGAGGTAATCGATCTTTTCACCCATATGAGGGGTCCATGGATAGATCAGGGGAAAATAGCCAGTATACGCTCTTTCCACTATATGGGCGAGGCTCAAGTGGGATATGGCCCTCTGTTCCTGAGTCCAAAGTCCTGGAAAAACCTCACTGGATGCATAAACAAGGCTTGCCAGGATTCCCTTATGAGTGATGATTGCCGGTTTTGCAGCGCCTGTGGTCCCCGACGTAAAAACAAGAAAAGCGGGCTGGTCGCCGTCGATTCTATCAATGAGTTGGGTGAAATGGGCGGAATCCCGCTCTCTGAGGCCGTCGCCCAGAACTTGAACCGACTCGAAACTTGCCAGGCGCGGATCCCGGTAGGTAAAGGTAGCTCTCGTATCGATGATGATGATCTTTTGTAAAGAGGGAAGTTGTTCCGCAGAGGGAAGGATCTTGTCTACGAATTCTTGATTTTCTGCAACGAAGAACTTGGCCTCCGTTTTTTCAACAGTATAGCGGGTCTCCTCAGGAGAGGACGTGGAATAGATACCGAAACTGATGGCTCCTGCGCAGAGGATAGCGATGTCAGCATAAAGCCACTCCGGGCACGGGTCTCCCATGATGGCGACCCGATCACCGGATTCTAACCCCAGTGCCAGAAGACCCAAACAAAAGCGCTCCACTTCGTCCCAGTACTGTTCCCAAGTGATTTCCCGGTAGATCCCCAAATCCTTGTGGCGAAAGGCGATGTCGTCCCTATGCCTCTCGTATCGATCACGAAAAAAAGCCGGTATGCTTTTGCCTTTGAGTATGGATTCGTATATTTCGCCAGATCTATCGTGCATACAGGTTTCTGCTTTTGGGTGGCCATGCATGACCAACTGTATAGCAATACGGTGTATTAGGACGAGTTGAGCTGATAGAAAATTAGTATTCTGGAAAGGGATATAGACAGATTTGGCTTTTTATGTCAAGCAGAATTTTACCCCATTACCTTGCGGAGCAAATGGCTCGCTGAAAACAAGGGCTTGGATCAGGAAAGGTGGGGGTGCTGGAACGGCGGGCGTTTACTTCCAGCCTCTCAGTCAGAAGGACGGCATTTGCGTCATGCCAGGCGCACGTTAAAAAAGGGTGGCCTGAATGGTGACCTGAAAGGGTCCTTGACAAAACAGTACTAACCGCAGGACGAAGAGTTTACCGTTTAATATGTTTTCTTTTGAGAGGAAGGAAAACAAATAGTAACAAGCCTTGCGGCGATACAGTCGTTCTATTCACAATTATGTTATTTCTATACTCCGCCATTATCTTCACTGCCATCAGGCTGTAAGATATTTATTTTTCTGCCCTCTTCCGCATAGCGAGAATCTTCGATCAGCAGAAAAGCAAACATATGTTCTATCCGCGAACTCTGCGTCTTGAGCGAAGTCCCGACGGCGGGACAGACAGACTGGGCGGTGAAGAACATTCTCGCACTTATCCGCAAAGCAAAGCGGGGTCCATCAGCATAGTTGAAGGTTTAAGGGGTTAATTAAAGATTTTACGAGTTGATGTGGATAATCCCTCTGTTTACTGCAGTAAAAACAGCTTCCGTTCGGTTTGAGCATTTGAGTTTCTTGTAGATATTGTACAAGTGGTTGTTTACAGTCGGAATTTCAATGGAAAGATCCGTTGCAATTTCTTTATTTTGAAAACCCTTTGATACTAACGTCAGTATTTCTATCTCCCGTTTCGTCAATAGGTAATTCTCAGCGTCATCTTGATCTGATGTGGAGGAAATATGATCGAAATGAAAAGGATAAGTTAAGTGACTTTTCTTGCTCACCGTTTCAATAATAGCCAAAATATCTACAACAGGTATATCTTTGGTAATATAAGCGTTAGCGCCGGCTTGTATAACTTCTCTCATGTAGCTTTTATGAATTGTAAGAACAATTAGAATTATATATGGAAACTTCTCCTTAATTGAGCGAATCGTCTGTACCCAATTTACATGTGGAATATACAGATCCATAATGACTACATCAGGCATCAAATCTTCCGTTTTTGTCAGTGTTTCCAACCAATTACTTGCAATATCAATGACCTCAAAGTTTTTTTGAAACTTAAAGACCGTCAAAAATCCCTCACAAAAGAGCTCTTGCTCATCAACAAAAAGTACTTTTTTCATGTAAGCAGCCAAGGGGGCCCCTTGGGGAACCGGATCATGTATCCCTGAAAAGGTGGCTTTATTGAGTAAGGAAATCGCAGCGATTACAAAGACATTTTTCAGGCAGCGCCTGATGTCCCTGACGTGACCCAGTGGGTCCTAATTTCTAAACCAAGTGGAAATAGTTGCATTTTCATATACTTTTATGAAAACAACCTATCTCTGTCAATCCCCAAATTCAAAAAGATAGATAGTAAGAATTCACTATTGACACATCAACGAAATCCTGATTCGATAAGATAAAAAACTATCCGGACGGAAACGTTGTGATTCAACCCGAATCGAAAGGCCAGGAGCGTCTACTATTGGGATTGGGCGTTCATAATCTAATCTTTACCATTTGGCCAACACACTGGATAGTTTAGGCCAAGGAGAGAAAGAATGAAACAAAACGTATGGAATCCAATTATTGAAACCTTGCCCTTTGAGATGCTTCAAAAGCTGCAACTGGCTCGGTTTAAAAAGATTTTTGTACATGCTTACGAGCATAGCCCCTTTTACAGGAAGAAATACCAAGATGTCGGCATTAGGGTTGATGACATACAGACGATGGATGACATCAGAAAGGTTCCAATTATTACAAAAGACGACCTTCGAGAAGCTCAAACTGGGAAAAAACCTTTCCCTTACGGTGGAATACTCGCTGTTCCTATTGAAGAAGTGACCGAGTACCACCAAACCACAGGAACCACGGGAATGCCCGTCAGATTTGCTGACGCCTGGGTGGACTGGGAGAACTACGCGGAGAACTGGGCCATGATGATGTATTCGAGGGGACTGCGGAAAACCGACCGGGTTTATATCCCATTTCCTTACCATTTATTTATAGCTTTTTGGGGCGGACATTACGGGGTGGAAAAACTCGGAGCTGAGGTGGTACCCGGGGGTCAGACGCCCACAGAACAACGGGTGAGGGAGATGAAGGATTTAAGATGTACGGCAACAATGTGCACCCCTACTTACGCCTTGCGCATGGCTGAAATCGCGATGAAAACGGGCATAGATCCGCGTAAAGAGATTCCGGTGAAGATGATTTTTTGTGCCGGGGAACCTGGGGCGTCAGTCCCGGCGACCAAGAAGAGAATAGAAGCGGCATGGGATGCTAAGGTGTATGATCATTGCGGAGCAACTGAGGCCCCCCTCTGGGCCTTTGAATGTGAAGCCCAAAAGGGATTACACCTCAACGAGCCAAGTTCCTTCATAGAAATATTAGATCCAGTTACATTCGAACCCTCTGCCCCAGGCGATATAGGAACAGTTGTGGTAAGCAACTTCAGCAGGTATGCGATGCCTGCTATACGCTTTGACTTAAGGGATCTGACAAAGCTTTCAACTTCATCGGACCCCTGCCCGTGTGGTCGAGCCTTCAGGAGGATAGAAGGTGGAATTATAGGAAGAAGAGATGATATAACAAAAGTACGGGGGGTTCTTTTCTCTCCCACAAGCGTGGAACAGGTCGTCAGAGATGTACCTCAGCTTGGTGATGAGTACGAAATAGTGGTCAAAAGAGAAAAAAATTACGATAACATACTTGTAAAGGTAGAAACGCTTCCCGACCACAGCGGTAAAAATACGGAAATAAGAGAATTATTGTTAAGGGAACTCCGAAACGGAACTCAGCTCAGGTGCGACGTGGAAATTCTCCCTTTTGGCACTCTTGTGAGGTATGAGATAAAATCAAAGAGGTTTAAAGATTTAAGAAAGAAAGATTAGGTGTTACAATGGGGAAAAGAGCAAATAAGTTTGACCAGGGTGACTTAATCAAAATAGACGATCAGCTTCAGATAATAAAAAAGGCATGTGGTACGCTCAGGGCTATTTCAAACGAAATGGGCGAAATCCCAACAATTGACAGAAATATTGAACGTATCGACGCCGCGGTTAATATATTGACGACAATATCTGAGGTTTTGGAAATTTTGAAAGAAGCGGAACAATATCCATAACAGAGTAGCACAAAAAGGCATACAAATAGACAAGGGACAAAGGAGGTGAGAGATGAGTTAATCCCATTTTTTAGGATAGGGCCGATTAGGCTTCACAAACTCAACAGCATAGGGGGAAAAGATGAAAAAGACACCGTTATTAGCAATACTCGTTTGTTCCTTTTTGGTCGTGGTGATGCTTCCGTTAGGCATTACAAGTGCGAACGGTGCGTCGGCACCCGAAGCGATTAGCATCGGGGGGGCAGTACCGCTTACTGGCAAGTTTGCTGCTGGTGGAAAAGAGCTAAAAGACGGCTATGAGATGGCAGTGAGAGATATAAATGCAGGTGGAGGCGTATATGTCAAAGAATTCGGCAAAAAGATCCCCTTAAGATTATTAATTCTGGATGATGAATCAGATCCAACCAAAACCGTTAGTCGGCTTGAAAAGCTATATTCGGTAGATAACGTAGTCGCTTACGTCGGACCTTATGCAAGCACACTAAATGCAGCTGCAGCCGGTATCGCGGAAAAAAATAGATGCCCAATTGTCGCCTCCGCTTTTTCTGCCCTGGCACCGCATAAACAAGGCTATAAATATCTGTTCTCTCCGTTTGTTAAAACTGATGAAGGCATCTTAGCAATTTTTCACATTCTTAACACCATCCCTAAAAGCAAAAGGCCAACAAAGCTGGCTATCTTTGCCGAAAAAACGGATTGGGGTAAAGAGTTGACCCGACTCGTTTCAGAAGTTGCAAAGAAACAAGGGTATACGGTTGTAGCCAGTGAGGAATATGCACGGCGCACCAATAATTTCTCGCCAATCATTTTAGCAGCTAAGTCTGCTGGTGCTGAAGTTGTAATTGGTGTCCCCACACCACCTGTTGCGATTGCCATCGCCAAGCAAATGAAAGAACTTGATTACAACCCCAAAGCGGTATTTTTTTGGCGGGGGGCCGGCTCTGTCGCATGGCCAAAGAACTTAGGTAAGGATGGTAACTATGCCTGCTACGTTACTAACTGGGATCACAATTTCCGTTATCCAGGATGCAAAGAACTTGTTGAAAAATTTAAGGCCAAGGCCGGGAGACTTCCTGGTTGTTCAGTTGGGTACGGCTATGCGATCATCCAGATAATAGCCGACGCCATCGAGAGAGCTGGCACATTGGACAGTGCCAAGATCAGGGATAACATAGCTTCTACCCAGGGGTTGATGACTGTCCAAGGCCCCATAAGAAGTTTCAGGGAGGACGGGGTTGGTATTTGCCCTCCTGCTATTATGCAATGGCAAAACGGTGTGTCTCAGGTTGTATATCATAAGGATTTTATTACCTCTCCTTTTGTCTATCCAATGCCCGAATGGAGTGAGCGATAAACAGGGGATTAACTACGGGTGAAAGCTTTTTTAATGGATTCTGTGAGAGGAAGGATGAAATATGCCAATCCTCGAGGTTGAAAAACTCTCTAAATCGTTTGGCGGGTTGGCAGCCGTCAGTGATTTAAATTTTACTCTACCCCAAGGGGAAATACTGGGCCTTATCGGCCCAAATGGTTCCGGCAAGACAACTGCCTTTAACTTGATAACCGGATTTCTGAAGCCTGATTGGGGTAGGGTAACATTTAAAGGAATAGATATAACCAGCGCCCCATGTCATGCAGTATGTCAATGGGGAATAGCAAGGACTTTTCAACTGGTCAAGCCCTTTGCGCACATGACTGTGCTTCAAAACGTAATGGTAGGTAGGACTCACGGAAGTGATTCGGCCCCGAACATGAAACAAGCAAAGGTTGAATCGGAGGAAATCATCCATTTTGTCGGCCTTAGGGAAAAAGAGGACAAGGAGGCTCATAGCCTGACATTAGCTGACCGCAAAAGGCTCGAACTGGCTAGAGCGTTGGCCACTAAACCTCAACTGCTGTTGTTGGATGAAATGATGTCTGGTTTGAACCAGACAGAGACGGAAGAGGCCATACACTTAATAAACCAGATAAGGGATTCCGGAATATCCCTGATAGTGGTTGAGCATGTGATGAGGGTCATATTAGGATTGTCAGACAGAATTGTGGTACTTAATGTGGGTGTAAAGATCGCCGAAGGAACACCTCAAGAGATAGTCAATAACAGGAAGGTTGTGGAGGCCTATCTGGGGGACGGTTCATATGCTTGAGATTGATGCTATTGAAGTCTTTTATGGAGACTTTCAGGTCCTTTGGGGCATATCTCTGAGCATTCAACAAGGAGAAATTGTAGCTTTAATCGGGTCTAATGGTGCCGGGAAGAGTACCCTCCTCAAGGCAGTAACAGGTTTGCTGAAGCCAGCTTCTGGGACAATACGGTTCAAGGGTATTTCCTTGGATAAAGAGCCACCCCATAGGATAGTGGCGTTGGGCGTCTGCATGGTCCCTGAGGGCGGGCGTCTCTTTCCAGAAATGAGTGTAATAGAAAATCTCGAGATAGGGGCATTTATTCCTCAAGTGAGAAAATTTAAGGACGAGACCCTGAAATGGATTTATGAGATTTTCCCAATTCTTAAGAAAAGAACAAAGCAGATTGCGGGGACACTCAGCGGAGGGGAAAGACAGATGTTGGCCCTTGGTAGGTCGTTGATGTCTCAACCCACACTACTCCTGCTTGATGAGGTCTCGCTGGGCATAGCGCCAATGATGGTGAAGAGCATTTATGAGACTGTGAAGCAGATAAATCAGTCAAAGCAACTAACCATATGCATAGTGGAACAGAATGTTCAAATGGCCCTTAAAACGGCTCAGAGAGGGTATGTTATTGAAACCGGTCGAATTGTAAAGCACGATAAAGCCAATCTGCTCTTAGGAAGTAAACAGGTTAAAGAAGCTTACTTAGGCCTCGGATCAATGCAAGGAGATGCCTAAAGCCATGCCTTTCGAAATTATGGTGCAAAGTCTCATTTACGGTATTTTCGTAGGGTCTTTATATGGATTGATCGCAGTTGGGCTTTCTTTGGTCTTTGGTGTGATGAACTACCTAAACGTGGCACATGGCACCCTATTGATGATAGGTTCTTATGTGAGCTATTGGCTTTTTTCAGTTTATGGCATAGACCCGTTCATTACGATTCCTCTCGTGATGGCATCTCTTTTCCTACTTGGTTCTCTTCTATATATCGGTTTTTTTTCATCTCTGGCAAAATTTCATAGTGAGGTAAGGATCAAAAATTCCCTCCTCGTCAGTTTTGGGCTTATGCTGGTGTTGGACAACGTGGCCATTTTATTGTGGTCCGCTGATGAGAGGACCATAACAACTTCTTATTCTGGTATGGTCTTTGATTTTCTTGACCTTCGGTTCCCATATGTAAGGCTATTGGGTTTATGCCTTGCGAGCATGACCATCTTGGCCTTGCATTTGCTATTAACAAAAACCTATTTCGGTAAAGCGATAAGAGCTGCATCGCAGGACTGGGAGGCGGCCTCACTGATGGGGATTAAGGTTAGTCGTACCTATCTGGTTTCTTTTGCAATAAGTTCAGCCCTCGCTGGTATGTCAGGAGCCCTTTTCTGCTTAAGTTATGCTGTCACCCCTGTTATTGGCGAGGCATGGAGCATAAAGGCCCTCATTGTGGTAATTTTGGCAGGGTTAGGCCGCATTGGTGGCGTTTTCTTTGCTGGGCTGCTTTTGGGCCTTGTGGAGTCAGTCAGTGTTTTCTTCGTTGGCGCTTCCTATCAGGAAGTTGTTGGTCTTGTGATATTTGTCTTAGTCTTGATGTTCAGGCCCCAAGGGTTGTTTACAAGATGAGTGAGAAGAATCTATGACAGCCAAACTGAAAAACCGGCTCCTCCTCATAGGTATTGTTATTGCAGTCCTTCTGATACTACCCATGTTCATCAAAACAGAATACACAATAAATCTTCTGCTTTTGGTTTTCCTCTATGTAAGCATCACTCAAAGCTGGAACATCCTGGGCGGCTATGCGGGCCAGGTAAACATTGGTCAATCTGCATTCTTCGGAATGGGAGCCCTGGTCATGCGTTTGCTATGGATATCTGGCTTGCCGGCTTATCTTTCGCTGCTGGCAGGTGGATTGTCGACTTTGATCCTGGCTGCCGTCATCGGGCTTCCTGCCCTTAGGTTAAAGGGTGCATACTTTGCCATTGGAACCTTGGCACTGGCAGTAATCATGCTAATTACTGTCGGTAATATATTCCCCGGTGTAAGTTTCCTCCCTGGAAAATATCTCGCCAGCTATAGTCTTACTCCCCGCTACTATCTCTCTTTGGCATTAATGGTTCTTACGACTGCAGTGATTTACTTGATCGTTAATTCAAGACTGGGCCTGGGGATGATAGCCATTAGGGAGGATGAAGAGGCTGCCGCGGCTACAGGCATCAATACATTTAGATACAAGGTTCTGGCACTGGGTGTCAGTGCCTTCTTTGCTGGTTTGGCGGGAGGCGTGTACGCCTATTATCAAGCAAGCTATTACTATTTCACACCATTTGAACTCATCTGGGCCTTTGAGCCGTTACTTATCGCTTTTATTGGTGGCACGGGTACGATTATTGGCCCTATCATTGGTGCAGTGTGCTACGTTGCTCTCAGAGAATTGTTTGCGATAACGTTGGGTGAGGCCAGCGTTATCGTATTTGGCTGCCTTTTTATTTTAGTGATTTTATTTTTGCCCGGAGGTTTAATTGAGGCTGCGGGGAAAGTTTCTAAGCTGTTAGTCCGTCTTCGCAAGGGCCCTCATAAAATATAGTCCTATGCAATTCGTGATCCTTGGCAATGGAATAGCCGGAGTTAGTGCCGCATATACCATAAGGCGATTAGATCAGGTAGCCCCCATCACGATCATCTCAAAAGAGCCCCATTCCGCTTATTCCGCTTGCCTTCTCCCGGACTATCTTTCCGGTGAAATCAGCCGAGAGCGAGTTTTTATCAAAAAATTTCCGGATTACGTGCAGCAGAATATCCGGCTTATTCCAGGAAGAACGGTCATCGCTCTTGATACGGCCCGGAAAACGGTCAACCTGTCCCCCGGGGGCATACCCTACGATAAGCTCATTATCGCCACAGGGAGCACGGCGTTCATCCCTCCCATAAAGGGGCGAGAGAAAAAGGGCGTCTTCATCTTTAAATCCCTAAAGGATGCAGACCTCCTTTCCCTTTGGAAGGGGCAGAGAGCGGTAGTCATCGGTTCAGGGCCCATCGGTGTGGAAGCGGGGCTTGCATTACAGAAAAGGGGCTACCGGGTATTTCTGGTTGAATTCCTGGACTCGGTTCTGCCTCAGGTTTTTGACGGGGATGCGGCCTCCTTCATACAGGCCCTCCTCCAGCACAAGGGGATGGAAGTTTTAACCGGCGAAAGGGTAACGGATATCCTCGGTGGCGAGAGTGTACAAGGAGTGGCCACAGAGAACCGCAAGATATCCTGTGATACGGTCGTCCTTGCGACCGGAATGAGACCGGAAGTGGCGTTGGTGGAAGGGACCGTCCAACTCGGAAAGCTCGGCGGCATCTTGACGGATGATACAATGTGCACAAACGTACCGGATATCTATGCCTGCGGTGATTGTGTCGAGGCGAAAAGCATCGTCAGTGGCTTTCCCGTCTTGAGCCTTCTGTGGCACAACGCCAGAGAACAGGGAGAGGTTGCAGCCTGCAACGCAGCGGGCATGCACCGGAACTATCTGGGCTCCATCAATATCACCGGCATGAATGCCTTCGGCCTTCATGTTGTTTCTATCGGAAACATTGGAAAAGATATCGAGAACGGCCTTGAGGTGATCGAGAGAAAGGGAAAGGAACGCTATCAGTGCTTGATCCTGTCAAAGGGGGTGCTGGTGGGGGCCCAATCGATCAACTGGACTGAGAACATAGGAGGATTACTCGCTGCCATACGAAGGAAAGAAAGGATAAGAAATTGGAGAGACTTGACAAACGGGAGGGAGCCTCCATTATCTTCTGTTTGTTGTTTCCCCTTTGGTCGAAGGTTATCATAGAAATGGGGGACATCTGAGGGAGAGATGGGATGGTAGATGAGAAAGTTCTTGTATTTGAACCTCATGATTGTACGGGTTGCATGCGATGTATGACCACATGTTCCACCTATCATAATGGAGCAACCAGCCTGTCCAAATCGAGGATCCACATTATAAGACATGAAGGTCATGCTGTTAGTAAAATGGACGAAAGAGAGGAACTGATTTTTGATATCATCACGTGCCAGCACTGTGATGAACCTTTCTGCCAGAAGGTCTGCCCTACCCTGGCCATTGAGAGAAATGGCGACACCGGGGCCATCATTGTCAACCGTGACAAATGTGTAGCTTGCCGGATGTGTATGGTGGCCTGCCCGTTCGGAGCAATCCTTTATGACCAGGACAGGAGACAAGTGACCCGATGCGATTTATGCGATGGGGATCCCCAATGTGTTAAGTTTTGTCCAACCGGCGCATTGCAATTTTTGCCCAAGAGGCTGGCCCACCTGCCCAAAAGGGATCGTTTGGCAAGGAAGATGACACAAATCCGCGCTGGAAGCATATTGCAGACGCGCATATAGGGGATAAAAATATGGCAATTCCTGATGGATATGCTGGGAAGGCCCTGGTCATCAATTTGGATAACCGGGAAGCCCGTTTTTTGCCCATTGACAGGTTCTGGGCTGATTACGGTATTGATCCACGCCTCTGGATAGGTGGAGATGGATTTATTACCAAGATACTCTGGGAAGACTTCCAGACCGCCATAGATCCTTTGGGCCCTGAAAATGAGATTATTATTGCAACTGGGCCATGGACGGCCACTGCAGCTCCGCAGGCTGGGCGCGCTATGTTGGGTTGCATCAGCCCCGAGACCGGCGGTTTTTCATCAGGCTCTTTTGGCTGGTTCTTTCCCTCAACATTAAAATATGCGGGTTTTGATATCCTCATCATAAGAGGGAAGTGCGAAAAGCCGGTTTATGTCTTTATTGATGACCATGAAGTCCTATTCAAAGATGCAGCGCACCTTTGGGGAAAAGAAACCGGCGAGACCGTCAAGTTGATAAGGGAGGAACTGGAAGAACGATATGAAGGCGAAGTTCGTGTCCTGAGCACTTCCGTTGCCGGGGAAAATTTGGTCAAATATGCACCGCCTTGTGCGGACGGCACCTCATGTCCCGGCAGAACAGGTGCTGGCGCCGTCATGGGTTCAAAGAATTTGAAAGCCATTGCTGTTCGCGGTACAGGAGAGGTCTCATTATATGACCCCCGTGGATTGCTGGACTCCTCAGACCGGGCGGTCAGGACGTTCCTCGAAAGAGAACCTCTAATTAAGTTATGGAAAGAGCAAGGAGCAAGTACGAGCCTGGGCACAGCTTCAAATTGGCCCCTGAGCGGCGCAAACCTCGCCAAAAACAGAGATGAGGCCGATTTTCCACACTTCATGAACGTGGGGTGTCTCAACTGTCACAGTCCATGCTATCACTGGCTTCAAATCAGGGGCGGTAAATATGCAGGGGTCAGGCAACTCGGCGGTCATATGACATTCCTGACGGTTTGTCTCCGCAACCTCGGAATCCAGGATTTCGGGGAATGGATCTACTTTGAAAGACTCATACAGGAGTTGGGGTTGGCGCCGGCAGCCTTTTCAATTGCCTATTCCTGGGCAGTGGACTGTTTCGAAAGGGGACTCCTTACAAAAGATGAAACAGACGGATTAACCCTTAAACTTGGTGATGCAGAACTTATATTCGAGGTGGCCCGCAAGGTGGCCTACCGGGAAGGCAATTTGGGGAATTTGTTGGCCGATGGTGTGGCCGAGGCCAGCCGGAAAATTGGTAAAGGCTCCGAAAATATCGCACCCCATGTAAAGGGTAAGGCTTATTTGCAGAGAGATCCAAGGATTCAGGCCCTGATGTGGGCGCTGGGATTTTTGACCAGTCCCCGTGGAGGTGACTGGCTTCGCCTTCATAATGTCTGGGAATTAGCTTTTTTGCCCGAAAAAAGGGACACTTACCGTAAGTTGACGGGCAAGAGTTGTGCGCAGATATATGAGGATGCCTTGGGTCTCTTGGATATGCCTGACGATCTGAAAAAGAAGATTTTTGGTGATCCGCTAAAGGTTGACGTGGAATGGATCAAGGGTACAAGAGGGAAGGCCACATTTTCTGTTTGGACTGAAAACTTTGTGGGCGTATTCAACTCGCTAGTTACGTGCATGTTCGGTGCTGCCACCCAGTTCCTCATGGTAGGGTTTGGTCCAACTACCTATTGTGAAATTCTCGCCAAGATCACAGGCTGGGATATGACATACAATGAGTTAATGGATGTGGGGGAAAGGGTTTTCAATCTGCAGAGGCTTTTTAATTACAGGATAAAGGGTTGGGATTATAGAAACGATACTTGGGCAGATCAACGTGTAAACGAACCCGCCCAGATGGGTATTTATAGGGGAAAGAAGGTGCCCTGGAATGATGCTTTGCAGGAGTACTATTCAGTCCGAAGTTGGTCGAAGGAGGGATTACCCACCAAGGCAAAACTGATCGACTTAAAACTGGGCGATATAGCAGAGAAAGTGGATCTCCCAGAATGAAATATGGCGAGTCAGATAAATTACGAGATAACTTGAAAAGACTGTCTGAAGTTCTTTTGTTTGGAAAAAATCCCTTTGAGAAAGCCGATCACCTCAAGATTGGTGTGGTGACTGAAAAGTCTGGCCCAAAGCAGTAAAGAAATAAACAGCAATCTGCGGATTATGCGTTTGAAAAGATCAGAGGCTAAAATACACACAACATAACCAAACCAACAACATAACTGACAGAAAGCAAACATATCATCAAGTTCAAAAACCTGTGATATCCTCAATTCGAGTAGATGGAGTGAACCTGGGATATTGATTCAGTATATGAACTAACGATGAATTACAGAGATCTGCCATAAAGCTCAACCGACGAAAACGTTGACATATTCGCTCAATATCTCATCCGAGCAAGGTTGAATTTGCCATTTCTCTCATTGCCCAATACCACTACATCTTGTGGTCGTGCCTTTTTCAGATTGTTAATCCAAGAGTGAAACTTACCTATATAAAGTGCGCGTTGGATTTTCCGGGCAAAAAGGCTAACTTACATCTCGCACCCTTGCATGGGTTTGGTGGATGTGCTATGCTGAGTTTATGCACGTTATGTTGTCGGTTTGTTTATGTTGTGTGTATTTGATTCATCTAATTCATATTTAAAATTGAAATATCCATATAATTCTTCTTATTTTTGTCTTGACTTTACCTGATGAGCATGTTACAT
>Ga0075120_10001111_pt1 | contig 21641 bp, 17 predicted proteins | sample AntAceMetag02UKL_FD_69792 | JGI IMG/M metagenome (GOLD analysis project Ga0075120, IMG submission 69792) | Saline lake microbial communities from Ace Lake, Antarctica - Antarctic Ace Lake Metagenome 02UKL | ecosystem: Environmental > Aquatic > Non-marine Saline and Alkaline > Saline | place...
GCAGGTGTCGCGCGTGCTGTACTGCACAAAAGTGGACCACATGCAGGTCGGCATCATGAGGCGGGGCGGGCGCTCCGCTTCGCTGCGCAGGATAAGGGCAAGTTGCTCGTCACTGATGGCTTCGTAATACTCGTTGTTGCTTTCTTTCAGGAGTTCCGTCTGCCGGTCGCGCTCCTGAATCAGTTCGGCAAAGAGAGGCATAACCCGGTTCAGCGTCGCTTCGGGCGCGGCGCTGATCAGCGTGAATACGTGCGGAAATTCCGGATGCGCACGCAACCAATCCACCTGTTCGCACGCTTCTTCATACCAGAAAAGGCGCACGCGGGGTGAGGCAAGCAACGGCGTCAGGTCCACCGCGTTCAACAGGCCATAGAATATAATGGTCGAATCCAAACAAACCCAGATGGGCTGAGGACAGTGCGGTGTGGCGTCCTGTTCCGATGCCTGAAAAATGGTGAGCAGTTCATGTCCTGGATAAAGACCCAACAGAAATACAGGCCGGGTGTAGTTCCGCAATGAAGCCGCCGATTCATCCACCAGTTGCTGAATGCGTGCGAGAGGCGCGACCGGATCGGTCAGCGGGGAGATCCCTTGAGCCGTTCGCAAGCCATAATACAGCCCGCCATCTTGTGCCCTGCCGATGTGAATGCGCTCTTTGCGCGGCAACGCATCCAGGCGGGCGGCTAAGGACGGATAATGCTCGAGCAAACAGGCGTAATTCTGTTTGTAAACTGCCTCTTGGGATGGCGATGAGGATTGCATGGGTGCTATTGTGATTCTTTTAAGGAGGGTGGCAAGCGGTTTCCTATATTATCAGCACGTTTTCATGAAAAAGGACTTGCAAAAGAACCGAACTGCACTAATCTGTGACCGCTTTTTAGAGAAGCCGGGGTGGTAGCTCAATTGGTTAGAGTCCCAGACTGTCGATCTGGTTGTTGCGGGTTCGAGTCCCGTCCATCCCGCCATCTTAATAAAATCAGGCCTTGGGCCTGATTTTTTTTTGTCGTCGAATGAGTTTGGCAAAACCATTGCCGAACTGGATGGTGGTTGTTACAATCCGGTTTTTCAAGAGTGTTTCAGGGTGGTTTCCGTTGGGGATAACCTGTGGACAACCGGGAAAACAACAGGTTAATAAGTGTCGAGTTACTAACAGGGTTCGCCGGAAACTAATAACCCCGTTTTTGGACCCTTGATTTTGAACAGGTTTATGAACAAATAAATGTTGAAAAAACCTACGGAAATTGAGAAAAATCGGGTTGCTGATAGTTTGAACAGGGTATAATAAGAAGATTATTTAAAGATATTTAAATATAATACCCTTAATACAAGAGAGACATTGTCAATAACGTCTGGGAGATCAACATGAGGATCAAACTGGAAAAGGCACAAATTTTGGATGGCTTGCAGAAGGTACAGTCCATTGTAAATCCACGGACCACCCTGCCCGTGCTTTCTAATATCCTCTTTCGGGCGGAAGGCGATGAACTGACGCTCTTTGCCACGGACATCGAAGTCAGCGTACGTAACCGTGTGAAGGCGGAGGTGCTCGAAGCAGGAAGCACCACGATGCCGGCACGTCGAATCGGCAGCATCTTCAAGGAACTTTCCGATCAGGAAATTGAATTGTTTGTGGATGAAAACGACATCGCTACGATTCAAAGCGGTACGGCGGTGTTTAAAATTGTCGGTATTTCTGAAGAAGATTTTCCGTCGATGCCTGAGTTGCAGGGTGATCGGTCCTACACGTTGGATCAGTCCGTCTTCCGCGAAATGCTTCAAAAAACGATGTATGCCTCTTCCATGGATGAGACGCGCAGGATTCTGAATGGCGTACTGGTCAGCTTCAAGGATGAGAAGATCACCGTGGTGGCCACCGATGGACGCCGTCTGGCCCTCGTCGAACAGGAATTAGAATTTCCCCAGGAAAATGAGTACGAGTTTGTCATTCCCACCAAGACGGTCAATGAGTTGGTACGCACACTGGGCGATAAAGAGCAGATCAAAATTCAGGTGCTTGATAAGCAGGTGGCGTTTGAATTCGGAAGCATGCTGATCATATCCAAGGTCATTGAAGGGAATTTTCCGAATTTCAGGCAGGTGATTCCCTCGCATTGCGAAGTACGCATCCCCGTGGAGCGGGAAAGCCTCCTGACCGCCGTCAAGCGCGTGGCGCTCATCGCCAAGGAACAGGAGAGCACGGTCCGCCTCAGCTTTGGAAAAAACCTGCTGGAAATCAGTACCGAAGCGCAGGATATCGGAGAAGCCCATGAAACCATTCCGGTCAAATACGACGGAAAAGAAATCAATGTCGCCTTTAATCCCGACTTCCTCATGGAACCACTGCGAAACCTCCAGAGCGACGAAGTGTTCATGGAACTGACGGACGATCTGAGTCCAGGAGTGATGAAATCCAACGTTCCGTTCATCTATGTCATCATGCCGATGCGTATTACCTGAGCGGAGTGCCGCCGGTTACTCCGAAAGATGGTATGCATCCACAGTATGAGGCATTTTCAGGAAAACGGGTGGTCCTCGCCCATGACTGGTTAACGGGGATGCGTGGTGGGGAAAGGGTGCTTTCCCTGATTTGTGAGCAGTTTCCACAGGCGAAACTCCATACACTGATCCACAAGCAGGGGGCCGTGGATGAAAATATCGCCCGCCAAGTGGTCGCCACCTCGTTCCTTCAGCATCTGCCGGGAATAAGTAGGTGGTATCGTTATGCGTTGCCACTTTTTCCCTACGCCATTGAGCACATGCGTCCGCCAGAGGCCGACTTGATCATCAGCACCAGTCATTGCGTCGCCAAAGGCCTGCCCACGCATGCTCCGGCAAAACACCTATGCTATTGTTTCACGCCCATGCGCTACGCATGGGTCTTCTACGAAGAATACTTCGGAAAGAATCCGGCAAAAAAATGGCTCTTGGGCCTCATCCTGAACTACCTGCGCGACTGGGACAAGCAAACAGCCGAGCACGTCACCCGGTTCGTCGCCATCAGCCATCATATTCGCAAACGAATCGAAAAATACTACGGACGGGAAGCCGATGTGGTCTATCCGCCCGTGGATGTGAACCGACTCTTCATCACGGGAAAGTCGCCGCAGCGGTTTGACCTGATTGTTTCGGCCCTCGTGCCCTACAAACGAATAGATTTGGCCATAAAAGCCTATAACCAGAGCAAATTTCCGCTGAAAATAGTGGGAACAGGCACGGAATACCGGGCCCTGCGAAGCGTCGCTAAACAAAATATCGAGTTTCTCGGCTGGCAAAGCGATGACTCCATCAGAGCACTCTATCAACAGTGCCGATGTCTCGTTTTCCCGGGGGAAGAAGACTTTGGCATCGTGCCCGTGGAAGCCCAGGCTTGTGGACGGCCCGTCGTTGCCTACGCCAAAGGAGGTGCCCTAGAAACCATCGTGGATGGCCAAACCGGCGTTTTCTTCCACGAACAGACCCCGGATGCCCTAAACGAAGCCGTGCAGCAATGCGCGGCGATAGAGTGGGATCAGGAACGTATTCGAAAAAACGCGGAACGATTCAGCAACGAGGAATTTCTCATAGGCCTGGCCCAGGCAATCCGTCGGACGCTGACCATGTAGTGAGTGAGCGTATTCCTGGAGGGCGAGAGTCCCCGCGAGCCGTGCGGAGAGTAAGTGCTCTCGGGAGGGCCCGTGTCCCCACGGGCCAAGCGGAGAGTGAGCGCGAAGAGCAAAAAAAATAAGGAATGAGCTGGAGAAAAATAGAAGGACATTGGGGACAATGTCCCTCCCCAAATTCCGATACTTGCTTCTCTGCATTCAGCAATCCGTCATGATGTCCTAGGGCATGTTGCAACCATCAGAGTTGATCTACGCGCTCTGGGTTTTAAACACCTAAAGCCCGACGGATTGCTTGTCTGAATCAATTCGTATAATCGGAGTGGGGCGGCCTTCTGCATCAATGGCCACGGTGGTAATGCGTCCCCGTACGGTTTCCTTGGCAGCAATTCCACCACCCAGGTCCATTTGTGAAAGCAGCCAACCACCGAATATGTCCCCGTAGGAATTGATATCCCGTGGCAAGGCAATGGTGCGTATCACCAAGTCCCCTCGTGGTTCAGAAGGCAATTTATCTGGAGTCTTGTTCACTAACCATTTTATTTATCTTAACGGGATGGTTCCGTCAAATCCGAAGTGGTTCTCCCAATATCCATCGCGGCTTCTATAGATATACCACGCACCCGAAGGGGGATAGTAACATCCATAATCGTCGATCCCGTCGCCATCGAAATCACCGGTAACGGGGATGGTGCCTTCATAGCCGAAGTTGTTTTCCCAGAAACCGTCGCGACTGCGGTAGAGGTACCAGCCGCCTGTGGGCGGATAGTAGCAGCCAAAATCGCAGAGGCCGTCGCCATCGAAATCGCCGGTAACGGGGATGGTGCCCTCGAAGCCAAACTGATTTTCCCAGAATCCGTCCCGGCTCTTGTAGATGTACCAGGAACCGTTCGGTGCAAAATAGCAGCCGAAATCACAGAGTCCATCGCCATCGAAATCACCTGTGATCGGCTCGGTGCCTTCATAGCCGAAGCGGTTTTCCCAGAATCCGTCACGGCTTTTGAAAAGGTACCAGGCACCGTCAATTGCGTAGTAGCAACCGTAGTCGCAGCGGTTATCGCCGTCGAAATCGCCGGTGACAGGCACGGTACCCTCGAAACCAAAATTTTGGGTCCAGGGGCCTTCGGTGCTGCGCATGATGTTCCATTGTCCGTGGGGCGCGAAATAGACGCCATAATCGCTGACGGCATCGCCGTCAAAATCACCGGAGATCGGTGTGGTGCCTGCGTAGCCGTATTGTGTGGTCCAGTAGCCGTCGCGACTCTTGAAGATGTACCATGCTCCGCTAGGTGCAAAGTAGCAACCGATATCGCTGATGCCATCGCCGTCGAAATCATTTTTGACGGCCAGCTCATAGATGGGTGTGGGCGTGGGCACGGGGGTCGGTGCCGGGGTGGGCGTGACGGTCGGAACGGGGGTTGGCGTCGGCGATGGCGAAGGGGTGGGGGTGGGCAGCGGTCCATCGGCCTCCCGCACGGCAACACCCAACGAAAAGGCGGACGTGTTGCGGTTGGTGTCGGTGGCCGTAGCGGTTATGAGCATTCCTGTGACCACGCCGTACTGCTCAATCATAGAAACGGAGAAGGAGACGCGCCCGCTGCCATCGGTTCGGAAGGTGTCGCGGTTCATCAGGTACTTGCCCTCGGCATAACCAGATACGTTGGTGGTCTCCGTGAGGAAGTGCTCGACCAAATAGGGTTGGGACGCGCCGCTCTGGATGGTGCCCTGGACGACCAGCGTAAAGGCCTCGTCCAGCATGGCATTGGTGAGGATAGGTGCCCACTGATGATTGTTGGGATAGCCTGCACCAATGACGGTTGGGTACGGCGTGGCATTGGTGCCCAGCCGGATGCCCATGAGGACGTTGGAGTAGATGGAATTGCCGAGAATCGGATTCTCATTGCCCGTGAAAACGGCAACCCCGTATCCGCTATTATAGCAAATTTGGTTGGCCTCCCAATAGTTGGTGCTGCCCACCCGGTTGGCATCGCTACCGTGCAGTTGCACCCCGTGCCCCCGATTTCCGAGAGCCGGCAAACTGCCAATCACGTTGCCTTGAATGAAATTATCGTGTGAGGCCATGCCCCAGACCTCCACGCCATCATCGCCGTTCGCGGCAATCAGATTGCCCGGCCCCGCATGTGCGAAGGTTACATAACTGAACAGCACCCCGTTGTCGCCGTTGCCCAAGGCCATTGCGCCTGTGAGGTCGGTACCGATCAGATTATTGATGATACGATTGTTCATCGCGGAGCTGTAAGGCGGCGTGCTGTTGCTGATGACCACGCCGTTGCCCGTGTTGCCGGAAATTACGTTGTTGGTTATGAGTGTTGCACTCGCATCGCAGATGATTAGTCCATGTCCATTGGGCAGTGCCGCCGCGCCCGTTGCATTCAGACCAAAGACATTCCCCACGACCAGGCCGCCGCCCGCCTGGGCACCGTGGATGCGCAGTCCCGCACCCACATTGCCACTGCATACATTGCCGAAGCCTTCGCCGCCGCCGATCACCACGCCCGGCACATTTTCCAGCACGATGCCATCGCCCTGATTGGGTAGTGCGGCATCGCCGAATGCATTCACGCCAACGAGATTGCCCGCCAGCACATTGTTCACGCAATTCGTACCCACCAGCCGCAGTCCCGCGCCCTGATTGCCCGCCAGCAGATTGCCGATACCCACCCCGCCAATCACATTATTCGGAATGCCATCCAAGCGCACACCATCCTGCTGATTGGCGACCGCCGCCAAGCCATCCGCGCTCACGCCGACCAGTGCCCGATTCATCACCAAGCCATTGGTGTAGCCATAGAAATTGGTTGCCAGCACCCCATAGCCCGTATTGCCACTGAAAACATTCACGGCATCGTCTTCGCCGCCGATCACCACATTGGTCGTGTTATAGATGCCCAACCCGTTGCCGCCATTGGGAAACGCGGTCGCGCCATTGGTCTGGATGCCCGACCAGTTGACTTGAAGCGCGACATTGCCGCAGTTATCCAGCTCCACGCCGTCGCCCTCGCTACCGCCAATGACATTGCAGGAAATATATCCTTGCAACGCGCTACCCAACTGGGCTTCGGTCGTTTCCCACAGCGAAATGCCGCTGCCCAGATTGCCCATTTCAATGAGTTCGTTCATCACGCCGACCTGACAAGCCAGGATGTATACATGCAGGCATTCCTCCGCCCGAATACCCGTATCGTTGTTGGCGATAAAGCTGGGAAGTCCGCCATCGCCGATATGTATGTTGGTGGACGATTGCATTAGGATGCCCGCGCCGCCATTGCCGACGTTTGCATAGTCGCCGAACGCCAAAGGATCTTCGATCACACCCACGCGCAAGTTGCGCGATTGCACATCGGCGCAGGTCTTCAGCAGGATGCCATTTTCGGAACAGGCCCCCACCGCAAACTCTGCGTCCCAGCCGCCTTCACAACCGATAGACAAATCCGAACACAACTCCGCCCGAAGCCCGTACTCCATGTGCTCGGCCTTTACGGTGGTGTCGTTGGGATTAAATCCGATTCGATTGAACCCCATGTGAATGTGATGCGCATCGAACAAATCCAACCCGATTTGACCATCCAGAATGATATTCGCATTTTGTATCTGCGGCCCTCCGATGACTATCGGTTCACCGCCGTTTTTGCCCACGTTTTCAATGCGAATCGCCGGCGCAAACGCATTACCCTTGATTTCATTACCCTGAATCAAATTGCCCATCGGTCCCACTAGATCGGGTTCCCATTCATCGAACCCATTGATCAAAATGCCAGCATGCACATTGTTTGCAATGATGTTGCAACCGCGTTGCTGGCCGATGGCATGGGGATCATCCAGCAGCACATGGCCGATGATATTGCTTTGGCTGTTGTGGATGATTTCAATGCCGTTCGAGCCATTGCCCGCCGCCGCATCATTATACAAAAGGCCGATGCGATTGCTGACGATGGTGCTGGCCACCAAATCGTACATCCATAAGCCCGACTGATCATTGCCCACCAGCAAATTGCCGCTGAACACGACCTCTTTGCAGAGCCAGACTTTCGCGCCATGCTCCCCGTTGCCCACGGCATTCGTGCCCGTCCAGTCGGTGCCTACCCAATTGCCGGCTCCCAGAATTTTGCCGCCCTCCAGAACCAGCCCCGATCCCGTACAGTTGCCGATTAAATTGCCTTCGTTAAGCGCATCCGGGGTGACACCTTCCGTGCCGCCAATCCAGACACAAAAGTCGTTGGTTCCGGCACTGTTGTAATCGCAGTAGGCTTTGATCCCGTCTAAACCGATGTTTCCCGCCGTTACGCCATCGAAGCCAAACCCCACGATGTTCCCCTGGCATACCGCTGGATAGCCATAGGTCGTGAGCATGATACCGTAGGAATTCGCCGCACCCACCACATTGCCCGCGCCTTCCTCTGCGCCACCGATCTGCACGTAGCGCACCTGCGCGGAGTCGATCCCATAGCCCCCGACCGGCGCATGGGTTAAGCCGTCCGCGCACAAACCGACAAAATTGCCCTGAATGGTCACGTTGCTTCCCAGATAAAGATTCAGCCCGCTTCGCCCGGATGGCGTGTTGCCGATCACATTACGCGCCGCCGCATTCGTGCCACCGATCACCACATTGGTGCAACTCCCAAAGTACATTCCATGGCCCAGATTGGTCAGCGCGGTCGAACCATCGTCGCCCAGGCCGATGTAGTTGTTTTTCACGGTCAGGCCATCCACCCCCAGAAAATAGGTGGCATAGAGCCCCCACTGATTGCCGATGATGTTGCGGTCTGAAACCGCCTCGCCGCCGATCACCACATTCGTGCCGCCGGTCAGCCTGATGGCACGCTGGTCGGCAGAATAGGCATTGGTAATTACGCGGCGACCCGTCGAGTCCGTGCCGATGATGTTGCCCTTGATGGTGATGTTGTCATTGATATATTGTGGGCTGTCCGAGCGAATGCCATAGTAACTGGATGCCATCACATTGCCGATGATGTCCACCCCTTTAGCATCGACCAGAACGATGCCTTCGTAGCAACCGTGTAGATTCCCATTAATGTCCACGCCAAAAAAGTTGTTTTGGATCAGCGTGTTTCGAGCACGTAGGATCAGTCCCATACCATCATCGGCATCGGTCACAAAGATATTCCAATCCTGCGCATCGGGTCCGCCGATTACATTGCCATCACCACGTACTAAGATACAGCAGTAGTCGCAACCGTTGGTTTCACCCGCCCGGCTCATGCCAAAATAGCAGGAACGCACCGTATTGCTACTGCCAGTTAATTGCAATTGCGTTTGACCGCCCAGAAATTCATTCCCCTCGATGACCGTCTTCGTCGCCGGCACAGACAACTGGGTTCCAGAAAACACGTTGGATATAACCTGATGACCATAACCACTAACGCGAATGACCTCGGAGAAGAAATGGTTGGCGATGATCGTATTGTTGGTGCCTGCGAATATCGGAAAGTCTGAACTTGGGTTCTCGAGAATGGTGTTGCCGACGATGGTATTGTACGAACCTTGAACCTCGAAAGAGCGAGGTATCGTGAACCCCTGCACCGTGTTGCTGTTGTTGTACACACCCATGCCGTATACGTATTGCGTGCCCGAAGGGGCATACAATTTGTTATTCCCCCCAATGCCGGTAGCGTTTCCCAGATAATAGTGCATGTTGCCCGATACCTCACAGTTGGTGAAAACGTCATCTTGATACAAATAGATGTAGCAGTTGCTGAAAACGCCATTATCAATCAAATTGTTCGTGCCGCAATGGACAAAGGCATTGAACGTATTGTCCAAAAACAGATCCATGCTGCTGCCCAACTTGGTTGTGCCACCAAAACTATTCGATACCACCGTGGTGTGGTCGCCGACATCCAGCAAATCTGCGCCATTAATAAATCTGGTCTCGCGCAATTCCGAATAATCGGGCAGCCCTTGAACTTTCTCGGTAACGAGGCATTGAATCACCTTACTGGGTTGCGCCTGCGAGCCCCCAAGCCAGATGGTTCGCGCATCCACCCCCGTCACATCGCCCCCCTTTGAACAATAGATACTGTTGAACTGGTGTGTGCCCAACTCAGCGGTTATCGTTACAAAGCGGCTGGTAAAATTCGCCCCACCAAAATAACCGGTGGTACTGAACGTAACGGTACTGTCACCCGCTCCCTTATTGATCTGCTGTTGCACATAGTAAAGCGTACCCGATTCGGAACCCGTCCCTGCCGCCGACACCACCCAGGCTTGGGCGCTGGGTTGAAAAACCGAAAAAATACACAGCACCAGACCTGCGAGCTTCGCCCTTGCATTTGCGTTCATAAAAAACCTCTCCATTGGATCATCCTGCTATATTTCACTCTTGATGCATGCAGAATACCGCCACCGGCGACACCATGACAATCAGGGAAAACCCTGATGGTATGGTTTTACTGGTGATTTTCTTCCCGGAGCAATGCGATCAGTTCGAGTTTGCTGCGCGAGCCGACCTTGCGGTGGATATTGTGCAGGTGGCGCTTGACGGTGCCTTCGGAGATATCCAGCCGCTGGCCGATGGCTTGGTTGCCGAGACCTTTGGCCACGCAGCGCACAACGTCCGTTTCGCGGGGCGAGAGTTCATGGTCGGGATTGATGGCAGGGTTGGGCGAGGGAGCTGCAGTGTCTTGGAATTCAACCAGCCACCAGGGCGGCATCAGCCCGTCATGGTTGGCACTGAGCAGATAGATGCGGGCTGTCCAGTCGGCCCCCTCCACCGTATCGAGATGGATGCGGGACCGTTCGAGCGGTTCCCCGTGTGCCAAGGTTTCGTTGATCACGCTTTTATGGTAAATGAGGCTTTTCATGACGGAGGCGGGTACGCGTTTGCCAAAGCGTCCGCCTGCCGGCCGAACGTTTTTGAGTTCCCAATCCAGCAGGATGCAGGGGGTGATCCACTGCCCGAGAAGATCGGCCATATTCAATTTGTGCGTGGTTTCTCGGTACAGTTTGAGAATGCGCTGTAGCCCGACGTGGATGTCGTCGTAGAGGGTGTCGAATGCCGTGCGATCCTCGTTTGTGAATGTGCCGGATGCTGTGGATCGGAAGAGACAAAGTCCGGCCAGCACTTCATGGTTTTCCCAGAAAACAATGGCCAGAGGGTGGGTCCATCCGTAAGGTGCCAAGAAGGTGTGGTGGAACTCCGATTTGTGACTGGCTTCCTCTGTGCCGAAGCATTCCATCCCGCTGATATAGCGGATACCTGGGTTGGCAGCGATCACCTGCCAGGGGGGGGCGACCTTGAGTCCTTCCGCCAATAACTGCGGTTGTATCTGCTTGGACAGCTTGGCGGAGAGGCAGTAGCGCGACATGCGCGTCCCTACGAAGTTGAGCAGCAATATGCCGTCGTCGAACGGCAGCACGGTTGCGATCAGTTTTTGCATCGCAGTCCACAACCCGCCCACATCGGTGCTGGCATGGAATGCAAGTAACGCTTTTTTTCGCCTGTCATTCATTGGGTGAATTGTACCTTTAGGTGTATACGGCAGCAAGCCAATAACGCGACAGCGTTGGCTGGCGGCAGACCCATAGATTCACTAGGCGAAAACACGTAAAGGGTATGTATCTTTGGATGAATTGACAGATGTTGACTAATTTCCTATTGGTAACGACAATTAAACGCAAGCGATGAAAAGGAACCACGAATGAACGCTAATAGATGCGAATGGGGAAAATGTATATTCGCGTTCATTCGCTGTTCAAAAAAGGAGATACAACATGAGGACGAAACGATGGATTATGGTTGTACTTCTGGTAGGAACGCTGGCGGCGTGGGCTGACAACACAGGAACGGACCCGGCGCAAAAATACGCTTGGAGTGAGAATGCCGGCTGGGCCAATGCCTGGTCGGCGAGTCATGCGGTGACAGTCCACTACTACGAGGGAACTGGTGGCTGGCTCTCGGGCCATCTCTGGGGCGAGAACATCGGCTGGATCGTGATGGGCAGCGCGGGCGGCGGGCCGTATCCAAACGACACCGCCAACAACTGGGGCGTAAATCTGGCAACCCATGGGGATTTGTCGGGCTACGCCTGGGGGGAAAACGTTGGCTGGATTAACTTTGGAAACGCCCAATGCGACGCAGCGATCAACCCCGTCAACGGCGACTTCTCCGGGCACGCCTGGGGCGAAAACATCGGCTGGCTGAAATTCAAAGGCGCGGCACCCGCCTACGGCGTGCGCACGCTCGCCTTCGATACCCAGACGCATGGCACACCCAACTGGTGGCTGGATTATCATGATGTCAACGAAAGCTACGACGCAGGAGACGGCGTACCAGCCTGGAGAAAATACGTGATGGACACCGATCCAAACGTGGATGGTGACTACCTTCGGATGACGGCAGTCTCCGGTGTGCCCACCGGAACCGTCATGGCCTTCACTCCCGCCTCCACCCGCCGTTACTACACGCTGACCCGCACATTCGACCTGACAGGCGGGGGGTGGAGCAACGTGCCCGGGCAGGTCGCGATCCAGTATGGCACCCCGGGAGAAAAAACCATGCAGGATACAAACACAGCGGAATCGGCATTTTACATCGTGGAAGTGGCGGTGGCGCCGTGAGATGAAAGAGAAGTCGGAACGCAGAAAACAGAAAACAAGTCGAAAACACTCGCTCCAAACAGAGGTGATGAAATGATAACGACACACAAAAGGCTGAAGAAATTCATGGTGGCCGCAGTCATCATGGCAGCGGCAATATCGGCGCGGGCAGGCGACTTGAACCCGCCCGGCGCGCCCGGCTCCACCATGAAGACCTTGACGGAGGTTTACGACCGCGCCCAGGCGGCGCAGACCGCAGCGGACGCGGCCGAACCGCGCACGCCGATCTCCGGAGCCATGACAATCACTCAGCCCGGCTCCTATTACCTCGCCACCAACAGCACAGGAACCATCACCATCCAAGCCAACAACGTCACGCTCGACCTAATGGGCTTCCGCCTCGCGGTTGCCAGCGGCGATGCCATCGATATTCCCAGTGGGTATGGCACAAATACCCTGATCCGCAACGGTACCTTGCGGGCCAGCGGCAGCAGCATTGCCCTGGATGGACGTTATGCCGACGATTGCATTTTCGAGGACCTGCGCATCGAAGGCAACAATGCTTTTGGCGGCATCTATGCCGATGATCGCTGCGTGGTGCGCAACTGTGAGGTGCGCGGTTGTGATCGGTTCGGCATCCATGTGGGCAATCAAACCGAGGTGAGCGGTTGCCGCGTGATCGGCGGCACGCTCGACGGTATTCAGGCGGAAAGTAACTGCCGCATCATCGACAACGTGATCGAAGACCACGGCGATGACGGACTCAACATCACCGGTTCCGGCTGCTATGTGGCTGGCAACTTCGTCAAGGGCAACGTCGACAACTACGACATTGCCGCCAACAACCAGCTCAACCTGCTGCTGTGCGAGATTCCCGAGACGCTCGACCGGCCCTGCTCCGTTAAATTCGCCGGTACGCTGAAGACCACGCAGACCGGTATCGACGGCATCACTGTCGCCGCCGATGATGTGACCATCGACCTGGACGGCCACACCCTGATCGGCCCCGGCGCCGACAGCGGGAACGGCATCTACCAGTCCGAAGCCTATCGTAACCTGCACGTCTTCAACGGCAAGATCATCTATTGGCAAGGCACAAACATGAAGGGAATCAATGCGGATGGCAAAGCCGCTATACTCTCCGACCTACAGGCTGCGATCAACAATTCCGGCATCTGGGCGAAAGACGCTGGCACAATCTCTGGCTGCACGGCGTACAGCAACGGCTTTCACGGCATCAATACGTACAACGGCTGCACAATCTCCGCCTGCACGGCGTATGGCAACGGTCATAATGGCATCGATGCGTTCAACGGCTGCACAATCTCCGGTTGCGCAGCGTATGGAAACGATTTGGTCGGCATTCGTGCGTACAATGGCACCACCATTTCCGGTTGCGAGGTGAACGAGAACGGCCGCACGGGCATCTGGGCGTACGACGGTGCCACAATCTCCCATTGCCAAGCGTATAACAATGCCAGTAACGGCATCTATACGCACAGCAGTAGCGTAATCTCCAGCTGTGAGGCGTCCGAAAACAACGCTACCGGCATCTACGTGGAATACGGTGGCAGGATTTCAGATTGCGCGGTGTCCGACAACGGTGATGACGGCATCTATGTAAACGTCGGCGGCACAATCTCCGGTTGCATGGCGTACCACAACGATGGCTGCGGCATCGTGGCGGGCAGAGCGACCACGGTTGCTGATTGTACCGCCAAGAACAATACAGAGGACGGGATTAATGTTACCGAAAACTGCCTGGTGACCCATTGCACAGCGACCGAAAATGGCTACAGCGATGGCGACGGTGCCGGCATTCACGCCACGTACAACGACAGCCGCATCGAGGGCAACAATGTGAGCGGCAATGACCGCGGCATTGATGTGGACCGATCCGGCAACTTTATCACACGCAATACCTGCTCGGGCAACTCGATTAACTGGACGGTCGTGGCGGGCAATGCCTGCCTGGTGGTGCAGGCCACGACCGGTGCCGCCATCAGCGGTAACTCCGGCGGAACCGCCCCCGGGTCGACCGACCCCAATGCGAATTTCACCTATTAATGCGGGCAAAGCCCAGCCCCCTCCCAAAAGGCGAGGGAGGTGATAACAACTTCGCCGGTGGTACTGAACGTAACGGTGCTGTCACCCTGACATCAACGACGATGCGTCCATCCCGACGCATCCGGGTCTGCATTATTCCTCGAACCTTTCCAACGCGGTCGGGCCCTGACCGTTGTTTGTTCTGCACAAAGGACAGCAACCAAAGGATGGATATTTCACCCCAGAGAACGCAAAGAGTACAGCGAAAACGGTTGAAATAGCGCAATGCAAACGGCACAAACTGCGCAACGACAACAGCATAAACGGCGCAATTTGTTTGATCTTTCCATGCGGTTCTGCTAGAAACTCCGGTGATGTGAATGCGGTCCCGTCGGGGTGTCCGATAGATGTGGGATCGAACAAAAAGGAGTTTTATGAAACGCAAGTATATGCCTCGGATTAGCGATGACCTCTTATTTCAATCGCTCAGCGCTTCAGGAGCCGTTTATATTCAGGGCCCTAAATGGTGCGGTAAAACCTGGACAGCCATGCAACAGGCCAAAAGCGTTTTGTTGATGCAAGATCCAGATCAAACGGCAAACTACATGAGCATTGCCGAAGTGAAGCCATCGTTACTTCTGGAAGGTGAAGTTCCTCGACTTCTTGATGAATGGCAGATGGCCCCCATGCTTTGGGATGCCGTACGTTTCGCCGTGGATCGACGCGGTGAAATGGGGCAATTCATTCTGACAGGCTCAACAAGACCTCTGAAAAGCGATATCATGCATTCAGGTACGGGGCGCATTTCACGCATTCAAATGCGCACCATGTCATTGTTTGAGTCGGGTGAATCAAAGGGGCAAGTTTCTCTTGCAGAACTTTTTTCAGGAAAACCCCCGGAGGGTATTTCCGACTTGGAAATCGAGCAACTGGCCTTTGTCACCGCCCGAGGGGGATGGCCTGCGGCCATAGGCGTATCTGAGTCCGTTGCCCTTCAACAAGCCAAGAACTACCTTGACGCCATTATTGAGACGGATGTCTCTGAAGTCGATGGAAGGGAAAGAAACCCTGGACGTGTGCGTTCACTCATGCGATCTATTGCCAGAAACATTGCCACCCCCGCCTCTAATGCGACAATTCATTCTGATATCGCAGGAGACGACGAAAGTCTTTCGCCGAACACCATCCGCTCCTATTTGACTGCACTTGAGCGGCTTTATGTGGTTGAAGATCAACCGGCCTGGATGCCGACACTCCGTTCGCGAACGGCATTAAGAACAACGGCAAAACGACATTTCATCGACCCATCCATTGCGGTCTCCGCTCTGCATTCCAGTCCGAATGGTTTACTAAGCGACTTTGAAACCTTTGGTTTTCTCTTTGAGTCTCTCTGTATTAGAGATTTGAGGATCTATGCGCAGTCACTCGGAGGCGATGTCTGCCATTATCGGGATGAAACAGGGTTAGAAGCAGATGCCATTATTGCGTTACATGACGGTCGCTGGGGAGCCATTGAAATCAAAATGGGACAAGCCAAAGTTGAAGAAGCTGCTGCCAATCTCTTACGGTTGAAAGATCGCATTAACGAGAAAAAAATGAATCCGCCATCATTTTTGATGATTCTGACTGGAAACGGATACGCCGTCAAACGGAAGGACGGCATTTGCATCGTTCCGATCGCCTGTCTGAAGGATTAACGTTCGTCCAAGTGGGGCGTACTGCAAGAAAGTCCTTTTGTTGGGGATACCGATGAGACTCTATCAGGGTTTTCACAGATAGACGTATTTCTGCGGGATGTGGCAATCTGGCGGCACAACAACCTACACCCTCATCTACCGCGCCGGAACCGGCGGCACCATCGACGGAGCCACCACGCAGGAAGTCGCCGCAGGCGAAAGTGGCACAGCCGTCTCGGCCGGGGTCGAAGACGCCGCCGCGACCTTCGCCCACTGGAGCGACGGTCTCGCCACCGCAACCCGCACCGACAGTAACGTACAATCCGACCTCACCGTGCAGGCGGCATTCCACAGCACGGACGGAGCCTCCCTCGACTGGTACACCGCCCACGGCATCGCCCCCGAAAGTGGCGAAACCTGGGCCGATGTCGACGACCGCCCCGTCCCAGCCAAGGGCACGACCCTTCTACACGAAAACATCGCCGACACCGATCCGAGCGACACCAACGATGTCTTCCGGTTTCTTATGATCGACCCCGGTCCGCCATCAACCGTGCAATTCCGCCCCGGCTCGACGGCCCGCGACTACACGCTACAGGCGACAACCAATCTCACCGGCGGCGTATGGACCAACGTCCCCGGCCAGGGCCCGCGCCCAGGCGAGGGTGAATCGGATACCATGATTGACACCAACACCGCACCCGCGTCAAAGTAGAGCTGCCGTGAGGACGAGAGTCAGGGAAAACCCGTATGGCCTTTTCCAGACAATACGGCTATAAGTCAGGGCATGAAAAAGTTCTTGTTTTTCATATTGGCCATTCTGTGTGTGCTGATCGGAAGGGCAGCAGGCGGGGAGCTAGATCATTCCAGCCCTCTTGGTTCCTGGTTGTTCCGGCACGGAGATGACCAACAGTGGGCGACGATGGAGCAAGAGGATTCATCTTGGGAAGTTCAAACTGCGCCCGAGTTGTTCGAGCCGTCCGGTCCTTCGCAGCTCGGCTGGTATCGCCTGCACTTCGACCTTCCCGCAGAGCGACCGGATGGCGGATGGGGTCTCTGGCTGGGGCGTATCCTGACCGCCGATGAAGTCTATCTCAACGGCTCTTTCATCGGCGGAGAGGGGCGCATCGGCGAGGACTTTGTCGACTCTCTTCAAAAAGAACGCGTATATCTCCTGCCCGATCCGCTTCTGGCGTCCACCGGCAACGTGCTGGCCGTGCGGACGCAAACATCGCTCGGGCAAGGCGGGTTGGCGGATGTGCCCCGCTTAGGTGCGTGGCGTGAATTTTACACGGAGGCAAGCCGTCGCGCGGCCCGACAGAAGGGGCGCGAGGCGTTTGTTTTGGGCATGTTGCTCATGACGTTGTGCTTTTGGGGGTTGCTGTTTGTGCGGACTTCCCCCCATCATGGATATGGGTGGATTGGTGTCGTTATGATCCTGATCACCACGGTCTTCGGCTTGGAAAGCCTGCTCTTCTACGATGCCGGCCTGCTCACGCCGGGGATACAACGCCTAGCCATTGCCGCCATGATCCTCTTGCCGGTCCCGCTATTCATGCTTTGCCTTCCCGTTATCGACCACACGTTGGCCACCTCCGCCCTCAAGGGCCTAGCTGCGTTATGCTGTGGACTCGCCGCCCTGAATCTCCTCCTCGGCGGGCTCGAACTGTGCGGAAACATTGAACCCGTATGGCTGCTCGTCCTGTTGCTCGGAGCAGGCATTATCCTGTACGGCTTTACTCAAAAAGGATGGCACGCACTTTCTGCTCCCGCCCTGGCTGTCTTTGCGGGGTTCTTCTGGCTCGCGGCTTTTGCCCTCGCGGAATATCTCATCTCCACAATGGCGCCGCACCGACTGCCCTTCAGCCTGGCCCTGCACCTCGGCTTTGCAGGATTGACCGTATCACTCGCTATCGCCCTCTCCTTGCAGTATCACGCCACCTACCGAAAACTGCGCCTCCTCTCCCGAAAGCTCGTCGGCACGGAGGAAGAAGAGCGCAAACGCCTCGCCGCCACCCTACACAACGACATCGCTCCCGCCCTCGCCACCGTGAAACTTGACCTCCAGCTCATCTTTCGCAAATTCGACCACCCTCCCGAAGGACCACGCACCATCACCGATCTTTCCAGCGTGATCAACGCGCTGCGCGATTTCTCACACACCCTGCGCCCGGCCGCCGTGGACCAATTGGGCCTCTGCGTCGCATTGCGCTCTCTCGCCGAACGTATCGCCGAACACCACCACTTGACCCTCGCACTCGAGTTGCCCCAGGACCGATCGGTTCTTGATGGAATGTCCTCCGACACCGCCATTTCCCTGTATCGGGCAACCCAGGAAGCCCTCAACAACACTGCACGCCATGCGCAAGCCCGCAAACTGATCATCTCACTGACGGAAAAAAACAAGGGCCTGCTTCTTCATATCGCCGACGATGGCCAAGGCTTTGAAACAAATCAAGCGTACGGTCTCGGCCTGCTGACCCTGCGCGAACGGGCCGAGGCCATGGCAGGAAGCTGCTGCATCACCACCGCACCCGGAAAAGGAGTGAAAATCGAATTATGGCTACCTCTCCAGTGATACGCCTCATCATTGCCGACGATCATCAGCTCTTTCTCGAGGGCCTGCAACGACTCTTCGAGGATCAGCCGGACCTGCATATCGCGGGCATTGCCCGCAACGGCCAGGAGGCCATTAGCCTCATACAGGAACATAAACCGGACATCGCCCTGCTCGATATTGACATGCCCGACATGAATGCCTTTGCCGTCGCCGACCGTCTCGCACAAACACCCAACCCGCCCCGCATCATCCTGCTCACCATGCACAACGAAACACCCTACCTGCTCGCCGCATCACGACCCGATATTCAGGGCTTCGTTCTCAAAGATGCCGCCTTTGATGAGTTGAGCACAGCCATACGCCAAGTACAGGCCGGAGAACGCTATATCGGCTCTGGCATCGACGTAAGCCCCGGCAAACGTCCGCCGCTTTCACCGCGCGAAATGGACGTCCTGCGCTGTGCCGCCCTCGGGCTCACCACCCGAAAAACCGCCAAACGCCTGGGCATCGGCGAAAAAACCGTCGAAACGCACCGGGCACACATTATCAACAAACTCCATGTGTCCAACATCACCAGCGCCGTAAGCACCATGAACCTGCACGCTGGCTGAACAGGAAGAAAACAAAACGACGAGAGAGATTCTCACACCAAGGCACAAAGGAAGAGGCGGGAGCGTATTCCTGGAGGGCGAGAGTCCCCGCGAGCCGTGCGGAGAGTAAGTGCTCTCGGGAGGGCCCGTGTCCCCACGGGCCAAGCGGAGAGTGAGCACGGAGAGCAAGAGAAAGATGGAATGAGCTGAAGAAAAATAAAAGGACGCTGGGGACAGCATCCCTCCCGAAATTCACAATACATTATACCGCAAACGAACGTTTGCATTCAGCAATCCGTCATGATGTCCTAGGGCATGTTGCAACCATCAGAGTTGATCTACGCGCTCTGGGTTTTAAACACCTAAAGCCCGACGGATTGCTTGTCTGAATCAACCCGCGTAATCGGAGTGGGGCGGCCTTCTGCATCAATCGCCACATAGGTAAAAAGCGCCTGCGTCACGCAATGCCGATGCTCCCGCTGAATCGGTGTGGCCCAGGCCGTAATATTGAACGATACCGACGTGCGTCCGATCCGTACCAGATCCGCGTAGCAACAAACCGTATCGCCCACATGCACCGGATACCAGAAGCGCATACCGTCAATCGCTACCGTCGTGATGCGGCCGCCAACCACTTCCTTTGCCGCAATCCCGCCACCCAAGTCCATCTGCGAAAGCAGCCAGCCCCCGAAAATGTCCCCGTATGAATTCGTATCGCGCGGAAGCGCGATCGTTCGGATCACCAGATGACCTTGGGGTTCCGATGGAAGGTTGGGCAGAGTAGTATTCATGTGCGAAAGAGTAGCCAGACAAACCATATTGTCCAGTAGAAAGCAGACAGGTGAAGGAGCCAAGGCGGAACTAGCAATTTGTCCCTGGATTTAATTACAGTTCCACAATACAGACCTGATCCTTCGAAATGTTCTCTACGCTTGAATGACCGCTTTTCAAAAGTAAGCGAAGTGCGGCTTTTGAAAATACGGATCGATTCGGATGTTGGGCGGTCTCATTTCTTGAACAGGTCACTGTGGGTTCCTGTTCGCTCGAGTCGGAGCGTTTTCTCGTCTGCTGTGTAAATCAGAATCCAGTCCGGTTCAATATGGCAATCACGCGAAGGCTGCCACGACCCGATAAGCAGGCGATCCCGATAGGGTGGATCAAGTTGCTTGCCAGCTGCAAGCCGCCTGATGACTTCGCGTAACTTCTCGAGGTCTTTCCCTCGCTTTCGCATCTTCTTGAGGTCGCGAGAAAAGTGCGTGGTCTGAGAAACCCGCTTCATCTCTCCCAGCTCTCGAACATCGCGTCAAGAGAATCGAATTCGACAACACCTTCGCCCCTGCGGCTCTTCTCAAGGGTTTCGGCGGTGCGAGCATTCGGAATCTCCACCGCGAAGGGTAGCCCGCCCCGGAGCGAAATCTGGCGGTAGAATATCCGGATTGCCTCTGTCGGCGAGATCCCAAGATTGTGGAGCACACCTTCCGCCTTGTGTTTCATCTGCGGCTCCATTCGTGCATGTACTACGGCAGTTTTCATGGATCGAGCGTGTCACAGACGCAACACGTACGCAAGATATATTTTCTCCCGCCCAACGACCAAGCTCACCGGCGGCAATGGAGCGCAGCGGAATTCCCGTCCGAGTGCATGGCATGGTTCAAGTAAGCCGCTGCGCGGCAGGTGGATATCTTGGTTTTTCTCCTGCTGCATCCTTTTCCGTGGCGACCCATTGTGGGTTGCCTTAAACGGAAAGGGAAGCACATGTCGAAAAGATTATTATCAAAACTGGATGGAGATCTCAAGCTTGCAGGTTACGCGAAACGAAGTCGGCAGGCATTAAGTTTTTCTTTCAACAAAGAGTGAAAGGCCGCCCACGGTCAATTCCTGGTGCATGTACGGGCGCTCTCCCGTATGTTTCGTGGCAGGATGAAAGCGGCGCTGCATCGGGCCGGGCTACTTACGCTGATCCCGGAAGAGGTCTGGCGGAAAGAGTGGGTGGTACACTGCAAAGCGGTCATGAAATGGATTCGGTTCTTTCCACCGCTTTCCCCGGCGTTTTCGCCATAGCCATCCATAGCGTCCTCCGGTGCGTGGACATCGAAAATTCAGACTAGCCCGCGTGCGATTCGCAAACCACGGCGTCGTGCGACAGGAGGGGTCTGCCAAAAATCCAAAAAACGGCTCATTTGTCGCCTCAGAAAAGAGACCAAACGCTAAAAATATCGCCCCGTTTTACCTTTTAGCCGGGATTGGGATGACCTCCGGACACCCCGCTTCCGTTGAAAACACTTCCCGAGGCCAACCGGCCAAGAACCATTCCCCTTAGTCCGCGTCCCCTCTAATTTCTACCGCGTCTTCCCTGCGCAGCAGTCCCGCCTTTGCGGGAAAGGATTAGACCTGACCACTCCGCTTCGCTACGAGTCAGGACTAATCCTTCTTTTGTTGGGTTTATTGACATTGCATGAAGTTACCATCATCAGTCAGTGCGACATATTCTTTATCCACAGGAAAAACATACGCTTTCGCTATCCACGCTCCTCTTGGGTTTCCGCCAATGATCAGCAATATGGGCTCTGGGCATTTCAGGTTTCTGTCCTTA
>Ga0075120_10001112_pt1 | contig 21639 bp, 4 predicted proteins | sample AntAceMetag02UKL_FD_69792 | JGI IMG/M metagenome (GOLD analysis project Ga0075120, IMG submission 69792) | Saline lake microbial communities from Ace Lake, Antarctica - Antarctic Ace Lake Metagenome 02UKL | ecosystem: Environmental > Aquatic > Non-marine Saline and Alkaline > Saline | place...
CCATCCCATGCCAACCCCCTCATTCCATAGAAACTCCTGTCATCCTCACCAGGAGGTTGATCATAAGTGGTCACCAAATCCCTGCCAGTATTGTCATACTTGTAGATTCTGTTTGGTCCGTAGGGATCGAAACTGTTGGCGCCCGACACATAGAAATAACCATTGCAAAATATTAGACCATAATTATTTGCCTCTTCAGGGCTAAGATCAAAAGCATAAAGATTGTTCCAGGCAGTATCGGTTTGATCGGGACGGACACGCGGATCATCGATATATACTTCTGCCTCAAATTCGAGCATTCCATTTCCGGCATTGCTCAATGTTACTTCAAGAGTCTCCTCAGTATCCGGGCTGAGTTCATGATCGATTTCAACCGGATCAAGAGATAATTCCGGATGCCTCATCTGAACATCCACAATCGTTGTATCATCTTCCAGGACTTCAATTTCTGTTGTAAAACTATTATAACAATCAATTTCAAAAAGGAGTGTATGTGTACCTATATAAACCGGCTCAAAAGAGTAGTTCCCCTCTTCATCGGAATAGGTGAAATAATCCATATCGTTTGAATGAATGAAGACATCTTCCATTGGTTCCAGAGTTTCCATATCGATTATTGAACCGGATATGGAACCCGTTATCAGCAGCATATTAGTTGTAAACAGAATTGCCAGGCCGTCATTATAGGTTTCATAATCTTCAACAGCACCGGGTGATGGACGAATCCAATAATAATATTGCAGACCGTCGGTCTGGGTGCCGTCTTTTATACCTGTTGTCCACCAGGGTGTCATCCTGCCGTAACCGTCCTCAAAATTCATTTCATCAGCCAGGTACTGGAACAGTATCTCGTTATCACCGGTGAAAGTCTCATGTTCTCCCTGTGAATCATAGATTACAATCTCAAATGTGCATGGATATCCATAATTATTGCCGGCAGTCCGACTTTTAGCTTCATACCATTCTATAATAAATTGCTCGTCCTCTTCATCATAATATGAATATATACCCGCATCACCCGTCAGCATCCGTTCATCCCAATAGGGAGCAATCATGTTATAAGGACCATAAGGACCGGGAATCGGTGTGTTCTTCTTGGCGTTTGCGAAATGTGTCTGGCTCCCGAATGCCGCCCAACCGTTATTATTAATTGTTATTGAATCGAATGTTTCTCCGTAATACTGGACTTCGAATGGAAGCGCGATCACGACCGCCTCATCATCTTCATGATAATCAGCTTCAATACCAACATCAGTTCCTTCAAAGTCATTGTTTTCACCATCCGGATTGATCTCGATCCAGTCATACTCGGGAGCCAGGTGATAAGTGGTATCGCTGTTATCAAAAGCCCAGTATCCATAACGGTCAGGACCTGTTGGGTCTGTCGGATCACGAGTGCCAAGAGCAATGGGGAACCATGTGGTATCAACAGCATCATCCTCGGTGGTGATGATCAATCTTGCAGGAGAGATGAAACCAGATACAGCCATTGGATTTGCCCGGATTCGGAATTCCCCAATTGATGATTCTCCAATCGGCATTGCCTCGAATTCCACATCATTTACCACAACCGAACCGTAACCATTCAAAATATCGAGATGTCCCACTGATACACCCGCGTCGCTATCGCCAATATTAATTATCTCAATGGTTACATCATCAGCTTGAGCCGGTTCCAGGTTTTCATTTCCCTCTGACTGGACAAATAGATAGGAAGGCGCATTGATTCTAAGAGTATAGCGCTCATCATCGGTACCCTGGTCGCTGTTAAATTCAATGTTAAAATGAACCAGCCATCCATTTTGTGCTTCGGGACTGATTTCAAGCAGGATCAACTCATCCGCCTGTTCCTCTTCACCGGGAGAAATAAGGTCGAACTCTACCTCTCCTTCAATACTGATGATCCAGTCATCATCACAATCTGCCGTTACGGTGATATTCGTTCTATCCTGGTTGCCATAATTCCTTGCTGTAACCTGGAGTCCAACCGTTTCGCCTGCTTCCGGAATACCGTTATCGTTGCCTTCAGTGCCATTCTCGCCATCATCCAGGAGACTTATTACTGAATAGCCTAAACGGGAATTTGGATCGAGAACATCAATTGTGCTTCGATTCGGGATAAAATTTTGAGCAGTGACAGTTAGTAATGCTTCTCCAGTAAACTGGAAAGAAGTGTAGAGCGTTGCCATGCCGTCAGAATCAGTTATTCCACTTGTAATTATGTTCTCATTATCATCAACCTTGTAAAGCGTAACCCATGCATCTTCAACCGGATCACCCTCTTCATCAGAGATTTCAAAGCTGTGTGAATTATTACCGGAGTGAATTGACTCCGGTGCGTCAACTGTCAGATTAGCGGGAACAGCAGTCCATAACCAGACAGTCGGGTCACCTAACATGATAGACTGCTCAGCAAAGTTTTGAAAAGTATAGGTGCCGGTTGCCCAGTCAGGATGATGAGAATTCCAGATGGCTTCTTGTCCACCCCAGAGCATTTGGCCTATTTCAGGAAGACGCATTCTAAGAGCCGCGTAAGCAGCACCAGTGGTAATCCCGTCCATGAATGACCAGTGAACAGAATGGGTAGTTAAACCGAATGAACAGATTGCGCCGGTTGGCGTCCCGTCATTATTAGCACGAATGTATGCTTCGCTGATGCATTCTGTCTCTACAGACCACTTTCCTGTTCCTTCAGCTAATTCCATGGCGACAAAAAGCTTGTTGTCATTTGACAATTCGTGTATTTGATTTATCTGAAACCCATCGCTAATCGCACCTGAAAAACTGTAATAAGTGATACCATTGTTCATGAAATTTCTCAGGTCGACCCACTGCTGGCGATAACGCTGAATTTCAAAATAGACTTGTGAATAACCGATGTTTTCAAGCTCTGATTTGACATATTCACCACAGGCAATTGATTCACCGGGATGATAATTCCATACAGCCAGGCAAGCCCCATGAAGATACCAGTCGGTTTCGTCCATATATGGATCGCGTTCATAGGTGAGTACTTTAGTTACATAATTCTCAACATCCTCAACATCTAATACGCTTATTCTTGAAACAATTACATCCTGGTAGATATCGTCATCATCCATCAGTTGATAGTAATAGTCAGCAAAGATACCATAATTTGTATTGGTCTGATTTATTCCGGATGGAACTGCAAAATCTCCTGTTGCATCACCAATAATTACAACAAAATCGAACTTTTCAACTTCATACCTGTCTCTTAATTCATTCCTTATACCCGAAGCAGTAAAATTATTAACATCATCATCTGTAAGAAAATCGAGTTCCCAGCCCTTTTGTAGTTTCCACTCAATCCAGGGAGCCATTGCCTCCCATAATTCTTCTTCGTTCCTCATTACTACCTGCACTCCACCACGGTAAATCTCGAACTCGTCCAGTTCGTTTTCATTCCAATCGAGGAATTGGCGATACCAGGGGAGGAAAGTCCGGCTGATTGAGGTTGGTTGTTGATGGGATAAATCCTGATCATCATCATTCTCAAAATGAATCTCCACTTCCATCCGGTCATACACTCTCACTTCACGGAGAGCAGTGTTTACCTGTACGGGACGGGCGACAAGGTTGGAAACGCGGAAATCATGATAGTTAGAAGGAGTTGTAATATCAGCAATTGTACCGGGGTACCAAGAATCGCTGGATGATTTGATTTGACCTAATTCTTCCAGGGTTGTGCCACCAAAATAGGCGGCGTAATCAACATCTGTATATGTCTTGAATTTAGCGTCTCGTAATTCAATCCTGGCGGTTTTTCCCGGTGGCAAACGAAAAGTCCGGCTTGTCACCGGAACTGATGGTTTCCCTTCCTCTTCGAGGAATCCACACATCAGGTTATAGTCAATGATAGATACTTGCTCGTTTGCAGAGCCGGCTGTTTTCCACTCGGGTTCTGCGATTTCAAGAGTAAGACGCATACCATTGTCGGTCATAATCCTGCTTGAGACCTGCAACGGCAGTCCTTGATCGACAGCAAGATTTCTTGCCGAGGCGATACTGGTTAATAAAAACAAGCAACTAAATCCAATAAACCAAAATAAAGTCTTCATCATGCCTCCAGGATGCTTTATCATGCAAAGTTGCATAGCTGTAATGAATGAATCCTGTTTATCCTGATTATTCTTATATCCTGTATGATTTATATTTACTTATTCAGTTTGTTGTTCCCAGGTTAATTATTATGCTATTCTGTGTTTCGGCTGCCGGTCGTGAACAATCGGCAGCACAATTGTTTCTTACTCTCAAGCTCTATTACAAATTCATTTTCACACTTCTTTATCTTTACCTGAGCAGAACTATTTTTTTTGTTTCATGCAGCGGTCCGGCGTTGAATTGCAGAAAATACATTCCACTTGCCAGACCTGATCCTTCAAAGGGCAGCGCGTATCTTCCGGCAGTCATGGGTAAATCAGCCATCTCCGCAACTACCTGTCCGAGAAGGTTGTATATCTTCATCCTTACTATTGCAGTCTCTTTCAAAGCAAACCGGACAGTTAAAGTCTGGTTAAACGGGTTAGGATATGCCCCTTCGAAAGCCCACTCAATCGGTTGAGCCGGATTGCTTATATCGTCAGGATAATCGATAGTATCCGGTATGGACATTGTAACTGAAACAAAATTGTTTTCATCCTCACAGGCGTTGTTTTCAAATCCGACAAAACAGCCATATTCACCTATGGGCAAATCAGTACCGTGGAACATAAATTCCAGGTCAAGCTGGGTTTCACCCTCAATTCTTCCACTCGGGTGCAGGACATCGAAAAATGTCTTGTTTCTTTCGACTACCCAGATCCGGATAACATCAGTTGTGCCGTCATCAAGCAATGTTACAAAATTCCAGGTGAGTGGATGCCAGCCTCCGGATATATCAGCAGAAGTAACCACCAATCCATCTTCGGGGGTGTCATACTCGAACATCACATCTTGATCTCCGGTAACAGGATCCATACGGATCATGGTAGTGTTGGTCGCTGCTGTCCGGCGGCAGGCTAAATACAGGTTGTAACCATCTTCATCATCAGGATACCAACCCATTCCACGGGGCCAGATATCCTGTTCATGCTGATAAACGATTGCCCCATCCCGGTCAACGCCGTAAATATCATACCTGATTTCACCCATCCAGAAAAGATCTCTTTCCGGATCATAGGTAAGCATATGCATATCATCATCCATGGGTAAATCCCAGGAATCCTCTAACTCAATTGAACCCTGGTAATTTTCTTCCGAGGGATCGATCACCATCTGATACATCCGGTTCTCATCTATACCATACAGGTATTCGCCATCCCAGGCTAATCCGTACATTCCTGCTGTGCTTCGATTCTCTTCGGGTACAGGCTGATCGTAAATAGCCATCAATTCTGCATCGTGACGGCTATACTGATAAATCTTGTTGGGACCGGTGGGATCGTAGTTGTCAGATCCTGTTATATAGAAAAACCTGTCAATATAGATAATACCCCGATTTCTTGATTCCACTGTATCCAATTCCCATGAAGCGGCAAAATCCCAGGGAATAATCAACTCATCCAATTCATCAAGTTCAGTTTCCCTTGTTCTTTCCCACAACCCATTGGGATTTCCACGAGGATCCTGCAGATAAATCCGACCCTGGTAATCAAGATAACCGTTGCCGTCATTTATCAATAGAACCGGAACATTTATCTCTTCTACATCCCATAAATCCTGATCGACTTCTACAGGATCAAGTACAAACTCTGGATGACGCAGCGCAAAATCCACAACAGTTGTATCATCTTCGAAAACCTCGATATCTAATGTGGAAATCGGGTTGTAACAATCAATCTCGATGTACAGCTCCCACTGCCCGATAGGTTGTTCCTCGAAACGATAAAATCCTTCTGCATCGGTAACAGCGGAATAGAGCGTATCCGGAGTATATACCAGGATGTCTTCCATCGGTTCGCCAGTTGCCAGGTCAGTGACTGTTCCCTCCAGTGTTCCGGTTATCAGTGCGACATTGGTGGAAAAGAGAATAACAAGCCCCTCATCAAAATCATTAGTTGCTACCGCGCCGGGCGCCGGATTATTGTAATAATAATAAAGCAGGCCATCATCCTGGTTTCCGTTCTCGATTCCGGTAGTCCAGTAAGGCAAATCGTACTGCATGCTGTTTGTGGTTATACCGACATCGTCATACTGGAAAAGCATATCGGTATCACCAGAATAAGTAGGGCGTACCTGCTGGCTGTAGAAGATTACTTCACACCTGTTATTTTGCCCACCTGCGCTACAATCGAACCATTCGACTATGAAACGCCCGTTCGCTTGATCATGATATGTATATACACCTCCACCACCGGTCAGACGCAGGTCGTCCCAGAAAACCGCTATATGGTAGTTGGGACCATCCGGTGCTGGTATAGTCCAGTTACGTGTATGGAACATGTCAGCCTGGCTGCCCATTGCAATCCAACCGTTAGTACAGACCGTGGCTTCATCGAATTCCTCTCCGTAGTATTGAATGGTGAAAGGGAGGTCGATTACAATGGATTCATCCTGGTTCTCTGCACCATCACTCAAGTCCAATTCATCTCCCTCAAAATCGGGATCGTCCGCATCAGGATTTATCTCGATCCAGTCGAATTCCGGGACATAATCCTGGTAGCTCTCGTCCGTGTTATCAAAGGCATAATAGCCGTAATTGTCGGGACCACAGGGATCTGATGAGGATTTAGTGCCTAATGGAACTGAAACTGTAAGCGTATCCACCTGTCCTGATTCTGTATTCATAATAAGTTGCAGGTGAGCAATATATCCCGGAATGGTTTCCTCGTGTAGCAGGAGGTTGAATGTACCCGAAGCGTCTTCTCCCACATCCATAGCATCGAAATCTGCTTCATCATCAAGAATACGCACAAACGGTTCATTGCTCTCCAGAATACCGGTTGCCGCATCAGCATTGCTTCCACCCAGGTTCTCTAATTCTACTGTAATTTCCACTTCTTCACCAGGCTCGAAGTCATCGTCAGTTGTGATGTCTGCCATAACGAATTGGGGAGCTGCAACTGTAATCGGGTAGCTGTCTTCGTAGGTACGTGCATCTGTTTCAGCTTCAAGGTCCACGTGCAAAATCCAGTCGTTTTGGGTTTCAGAAGCAATTTCAACCAGCATTAAACCGTTACCGGTGGTGGTTTGACCAGAGTTTAAAGATGCAATAGTTATACTGCCCTCAATGTCATCAATCCAGTCATCGTCTGAAGAGCCGGTGAATTCTATGTTCGTTTCCTGCAACGTTCCATAATTTTTTGCCTGGATTTGGAGACCTACAGTTTCGCCTGCTTCCGGGATGCCGTTGTCGTTGCCTGAAGTACCGTTTTCTCCATCATCAAAAATTGTAATACCTGTAAATCCTACACTGGCATTGGGGGAGGTTACTTCGACTTCTAACCGGGTTGGAGCGAAATTTTGCTTGCTGACAGTTAACATTCCGCCACCAGCAAACCGAACCGGAACGTCAAGGGATACAAATCCTTCCTCGTCGGAAATACCCCTTATGATTATCTCTTCATTGTCATCAACTTTGTAAAAAGTTACCCATGCCCCTTCTATCGGGTTACCATCCTCGTCCTCAGCAGTAACATCATAATTGTTTGTGCCAAGATAGATCTCATCCTCGGCGGTGACAGTTATTTCCTCCGGAACAGCAGTCCAGATCCAGACAGTCGGATCACCCATCAGGTTAAAATACTGCGCCCAGATTCGCCAGCCATTGTTAAATCCTTCATAATTTTGCCATCCGTTATAGGTAGAGGTCAGTTTCATATCGCCAATAGTGAGCATTCGAAGATCAAGCATAGCCCAATATGCGCCGGAAGACATTACATGGTTATAATCCGGTCGGGTACCGGAAGTAGCCGTACCCATCCCGCAGATGCCACCTGTGGGAGAATTTACTGAACCTGAGAGCATGTAAGCTTCGTTAATGCCGTAACTATTTGACCAGTTTCCTGTTGCACATGTAACGTCCACAGTAACTGGCGTCATAAATGCATTATCTAAGTTTGCTATCTGACCGGTATTCAGTCCTGAACTGATATATCCACGTGCAGCATAAAGACTCACACCTGCATTTATCCTCTGAATCGCAAAAGTATTTCCATTAGCGCCACGATTCCAGGTCGTATCCACCTGGGTATAGCCAATATCCAGCATTGCATGGCGGACATAACGCAGCATCAGTCTCTTAGTGACGCCTCCATGTGAACTGGAATTGTTGACCATGCCTTTTAAATACCAGTCTGTGTTGTCAAGGTCCGGATCGCGTTCATAGGCGAGAACCTTGTTGACATAGGCACGAAGCTGGTTATCGTTCTGAATGGATATCCTTCCTACTCCAACATCGGAAAGTTGATCGTTTCCAGCTAACAGTGAATATGGGTTATCACCCTGGTAAGTTCCTGTGCCAGACCCGGCATGAACTGAATAAGGTCCCTGGTTGTCGCCAACAATTACCACATAATCAAAAGGTGTTTCAGCATCTTCATAACGATCTTCCAACTCGCTCTTGATAGCATTATTATTCCAGGCGACATCATCATCTGTAAGAAGTTCAATTTCCCAACCCCTCTGCAACTTCCACTCAAACCAGGGCTGCATCAGGTTCATTAATTGCTGGCTGTCTCTCATAACAACCTGAACACCGCCGCGGTATAGCTTGTACTCATCCAGTTCCGAATCATCCCAGTCCAGGAACATCCTGTACAGGGGCAGTTTTGCTTCGCTGATTTGGGTGGGTGCATGATCGATTGTGTTACGCTCATCAACACCTTCAAAGCGAATCTCGACCTCAAGATTATGATAAACTCGAACTTCACGTCTTGCGGTATTCACCTGGACAGGGTAGGTGATCAGGTTTGTTACCCTGAAATCACCGAAAATTGCGGGCTCACCAATGACCGCAACATTTTCCGGATACCATCTGTCAACGGGATCGCGATCTTTCGTCATTCCGTATTGATCATCATTTCCTGTGCGAACAGCATATTCCATGTCAGAAAATGTTTCATATTCAGCATTTATTATTTCTGCTATGACTCCGCTTCGTGGAGGTAAACGAAACAATCTTCCTGCTACGGGAACAGCCGGAAACCCTTCTTCTTCCAGCATCTGACCGCCATATACTTCAGCCAATTCAACCGGATCATCTTCTGATCCGACCAAACTCCAGATCACTTCATTGAAGCCAAGTTTCAGGTTCATTCCGTTGTCTGTAATTGTTCTCTGCTGAACGCTTACCGGAAGGGTTTCCTCTATCAAAATGTCATTTCTCGCAGCACCAAAGCTTGAAATAACAGTCATAAAGAATGCTGCACTCACTAATCTAATTAATTTCACCACGGCCTCCACCGAAAAAGAGTTCAAATCTACGAAAACTTCTATCTTTTGATATTTTTAAGCAACCTTATAATTTGCGCCTGAATCAGCGAATAAACAAGTACATAATCCGAAAAAAAGGAAATGCCGGGAGTTATTTTCCCGGCATTTGTGATCTAAGGATACTGATTCTGTCTATTTTATCAATATCAATTTCCGCATCTCAGACATTGGACCTGCTTCAAACCTGAGGAAATATATCCCACTGGTGAGGTTGGAGCCGTCAAAGGTCAATTGATGACTTCCGGCGGTCATCGGTCGATCTGACAGGACAGCCACTTCTCGTCCAAGCAAATTGAAAACCATTGCGGTGACATGAACCTTATCTCTTAATGAAAACTTGATTGAGGCAGTCGGGTTGAAGGGGTTGGGATAGACAGCGTCAAGCGAAAATTCAGTCGGGAGGTCTGTTGGATTTTGATCTTTATTGACACCGTTTTGAATCTGGTACAAAAGGTTCTTCTTTTTGTTGTTATAATCATTGTCATTTATCGGGATTGGATCGCTTAGTTTTCCTAATTGTGGAAGGTTGAATGAACCGTGAAGTCCAACTCCAGGTGAAGCTTTCTGGTAACCGTCAACCTCATATCGGCTAATGCCATCTGGTAATAGGTAGTCAGTTGCCCCAATACTCCCTGCAAAGAATCCTCAGGTGTTTCCGAATCATCGATAAAATCGTCCAGTTGATCAATGGACAGCTCAAAATCCTCCAGGCTGTTCTGGTAACTGATTATCCTCCAGAACGCAATAAATCCCATTGATTCATTATCCACCCAGTTTTCGAGTTCATCAATGATATCTTCTGCATCCGCTCCAAGCATATTCTGGCATTTGATCCACCCTGAGAGAGCCGGTGCATATTCTTCCTCCTCGACCAATTCCAAGTAAATATCCGCCGCATCTTCGTAATTTCCATTCGATCTTAATATCTCAGCAATTTCAAATGCATCGAGACTTTGTGCATCCCGATAACGGTCATCTGTATCGGTTATCCACGTAAGTGTATCAAAATCAGCCAATGGATAAAGCCATTCGCCCCTTGGTCCTGTGCTATAACCTCTAAAAAAATTGCGATCAAGATTATAACCAGTACCGGTACCGATATCAACAATCAATCTCGTATTCGTCGTATCGCTATTTGTATCATGATCAAAGTCATTGCCACAGGAGGTCAAAATAGGAAGGGCATTAAATATATAAAGCTCTGCTCCTTCCAATGAGGTGTTGGCAGCAGCTCCATTATCCTGAAACAGGTTGCCATGAATAGTATCGCCAACGGCAGTAAATCGTCCAAGTTCAGGTGATGCTGAGGTAAATGCCCTCATTCCGTTTTTCTTGTTGTTATAAAATGTGCATCTTTCAAATTTTGCATCGGAGATTTCCAGGTATGCACCGACGTCATTATATTCAAACATGCATGTATTTATGAAACAGTCTCCTGTCACATTTGCTATCTCCATACCATTGCTTCCGCAATAACTGATATTTGTATAGCTGACACCTACAGTATCGGGAGAACCGAGAATAAGAATACCATTATACTTACTATATTCAATGTTCGCTGAATCTATGGTTACGGTATCGGCAGAAGATATAAGTATCCCGCAATCAGCATTCTTTATCAAAACATTCTCCAGATATCCTGAAGAACCTGACATTAGACTTATTCCTTCCCAACCGCCACTATTAAGCTCATCAAATACAAGGAATGAATCAGCTTCATTATCAACTCCCGTGAGTATCAATCTTCCATCCACTTCAAGTTCTGCACCAGGCTCCGCTTTAATCAGCAAGTAATCGTCAGGCGCGATAGTAAATGTGCAATCCTCTACAACTTCCGCTGTACCGATAAGCCTGAATGGAGCGTAGTCTGGATCAAGGGTTTCAGTTAATATTTCACCGGCGATGGCATGATAGAATGGCGAATCTGCTCCAGAACCACCAAAAACACCTATGTCGTTCCTCGAACCGTCAAGATTGGTATCTGCACGAGCTGTATCACCCAACTGGATACAGATGGAATTGAATTTCAGGCGGTAGTCTAGATCAGAGGGATCATCTGGAGTTGTATCGTCAGTGATAAATGCTGGAGCTTCACCGGTTTGCATACTATCTGAAGTAACATTCAAAGAGACTGTACTGTTATGGTCGCTATCCCAGACATAGTTGTAAGAAACAGTGATTGCTTCATTGCCGCTATCTACACCATGTTGATCATTACCATCTCCATAATCATAAAAGATATTATTTCTTATTTTCAAATCACCGGCGAGACCAATATCTGCGATTAGTAATCCATTATCGCCGACATGTGTGATCGCATTATTAACAATATCACCATTGATCGACCAGGCGTTGATGCCTTGAAACTCAATTCCGCTTATAATGTTGTTCTCAATGACAACACTTGATGTGTCCCCTTCGAAAATCAGATCCATGACAATACCATGTCCACCGGTAGCACCAATATGCTCAATATCAAGTATAGTGTTGTTTTTTATCGTTGCTGTGGAATCAGGGAAATAGAGAGTTATCCCGTTCTGACAATTATAAATTTGGTTATTTTCAGCAGTCAATATGACCGTGAAATCTGCCCCTACTCCACCTATGCCCTCACCGCTGACTCCAATTCCCGAACCATAGGAATCTTTTATCACACAGTTTTCAACTGTTATTCTGGCATATTCATATCCAACTATCGGACCTTCAGCGTTTGGTTCTCCATTGTTATCATCTCCGCCGTACTTTAATACGCAGTTATCGAAATAACCAATCGCATCATCGTCACCATCGCCATCGCCATCGAAAACGATAGAACCCCAATCCCCTTGTTGTTGTCCTTGACTTGTGAACGTGATGATGCTTGTGGGAGTTCCATCCGCAATGAGTGTCGCACCATCTTGGACCGTAATAGAATGATTACCTGAAAAAGTAATCGTCACACCTGCAGAAATCGTTGTTGTTTGATCAGACGGTACAATTTTGTCTTCATCGTATGTTTGGTTTGTTGTTATCGTTTCTGGTAATTCAGGTTGGGCTACAACCTCCTGGAAAAATGTTAAGACAGGAAGTAACAGAATAAACAAATATTTCCTCATGATATACCTCTTTTTTCAAGTTGTAAACTGGGGGATTATCCCTTCTAATACACGATATCTTGAGGAGGATTGCTTGGGACTCCTCCTCGACTTGCTTTGCAATGTGAATTGAAAACGTTCCCATTAATTTGTAACATTCCAATGCTTGGGGCTCCTCCTCGGCTTTCCTGCCGAGCAGACCCCTTGGGGCGTCTTTGTTGTGACAGCAGCATTGACGCCCTTCATTTTCAAACCATTTTGCACCTCCTTTCAGTTTTTAACTTTAATGTTGATTATTTGACAAGAACCACCTTCTTCTGAAATTTAATTTCACCCGCTCTCAGCTCAATGAAAAATATCCCTGAAGGCAATCCTGAAGCATCCCAAATCTGTCGATAACTACCCGGATCAACTTCCCTGAAATCAAAAACTTTGACTATTTGTCCGAGAATATTGTATATGGATATTTTAATATCACTCTTAGATGGTACTTGAAACGGGATTACCAAGATCGGGTTGAATGGGTTTGGATAAGGCGCATCCAGGGAGAAAGCCAATGGAATGCTTATATTTTCATCTACAAATAAACTTTCATAATCATAACTTTCACCCCATGAGCCACCCCATATGCCAATATCATTTCCGGAGTTATCGCTGTCATAATAGACTGAATCCGGATGTCCAGCGTTAACGCCTGGCGATTCGACGTACAATCGATACTCAAGTGTATCTACAAAGATAGGATCTCCAAAAATATTTGTACTATCGAGAGCGCATCTGTAAGAGTTTGTGTCGTTCTCAAAAAAGCAATTATATTGAGTTTCATCATATTCAGGAACAAAATCACGAGATTTAATAGCAAGTTGATTACCAGTAAAAATATTATTATAGAGATGCAAATTTGTCGGTGTGTTTACGAACTCAATACCTATTATAGATTCTCGTATAATATTATTTGTGAAATATAGATTTTGAGCCGTACCCATCATAATTCTTCCAATCCTATTGAATAAGTTGTTTGCAACAATTCCACTTGCACTATTCATACCAGTAAAAGAATTATTAATCGTTAATCCAATCATATAATTGTGGGAATCAAATATATTATGAGTAATTTCAACGTAACTTGTATCAGTAATATGAACACCGCTGCCTGACATGAATGTACAGCTATCAATAATAATATTAGATGCAGTCCATGAATCACTGATATGGTAAAAGTAATAATCATCAGGATATATTTCGAACGAACAATTTCTTATTTCAGCAGAAGAACTGATGACATCAATAAATCCACCAGAATTTCCGGAATCTGCATAAAAAATATTTCTTCTGATCAAAGCTTGAGAGTTGTTCTTAACAAATATCGCATGGCGGTTATTCTTGAATAAACTTGAGTCAATTACTACAAGTGAAGACGAGTCGGCAATAATGCTCCATGCACTACTTTCAAGGATTACATGGCTGAACCTTGAAGTATCAGCATTAGGACCAAGCAGCCATATACCATGCCATTGTCTGTTTTCTCTTGAGCCAGGTTCCGGTTCAAAGCCAACTTCCGGAATGAATCTTACAGAATCATCATCAATTCCCAGAGCTATCATGGTACCATACGCTTTGAATTTTAAACGGTGGTCGAAGTGATCTACTGATTTAAAATAGCAGGTAACACCGGGCTCGAATAATAAACTGTCACCTTCTGGAACAATAACATCTTCGACCACCATATAAGGAGAATCTTCCGATGAAAGAACTCCGGTCGTTACGCCACGAAGTAGAGAAAAGTTGATGAGTTCACAATAAACATCTGCTGTATCATTTTGACCTAAACCATCTTCAACCAAGACACGGAACTCAAATTCTTGTATATCTTCCGGAATTATCCCAGATACGACCGCACTGTCTGCAACCCAGACGAGGTTGTTCTCATCTTCCTCAAGCCAGTCGGGGAGATTCTCGAAGTGGAAAGTTAACGGTCCTTCGTCATCTATGGATAAGGCGGTATAACTGAATTCTGTTCCTGACTGCTCGATAAGACGAAACGGCGAGATCAAAGCAGGTGGGTTGTCAATACTTTGATCATAGAAAAAGGCTCCTATGTCAGCTCTCGTATCATCAGGATCATCGGGACTGTCCAGATCACCGGCGTCTATGCTTGGTGAGTTTGGCTGGAGATGATAATCATACGGTTCACCACCGCTTAAACGGGGATCAATCTCTGTATTCGTCGAGTCAACTTCATCACCGTCGCCTCTATTGATTATCTCGCTTACGTTATGAAAAATATTGTAGTGAATATTTTCGAAGAAACCGGGATCAAATCCGGCGTCAATTGCAGTACAATTGACGCCGTCACCTATGAAGATGTTATTTTGTATTATAGCATCATCAATGTCCCTGATATAAATCCCTATGTCACTTTCAAAAAAATCTATTGTATTTCCATCTATTATTCCTGATGATTCACTTATTCTAATAGCCCATGATTGTAAAGAAGTTACAAGGTTTTTCCTGAGTATAAAATCGCTGTTTCCTAATAAAATTGTAGCAAATGTTCGAAGATCGCTTACTTCAATAATCTCGTTGTACTGAATTGTCGCATCACAGTCACTGATATTCAAAATTTCTATATTATTATTTTCGATGGTAACGGTAGATCCGTCACTCCCTATTCCGATGAAAGTATTATGATGAAAGTTGTATGTTCCGTGATCACCGTCTCCGGTCACGCCCTGATTGTGGTGAACCTCAACATTGTTATTCGAAAGATCCAGGTTCTGGAATCTGTTATGATGAACAGGAGCAATCGGGGTGCTCCAGCAATTGATATTCACCTGTCGAGCATCGTTATACTGGAAAAGGTTCGGACCTCTTCCCCCAAGGAGTATGACACCGGTTCCCGGGGCTGTATCCCTGAAAACGCAATTGGAGACTGTATCGGTACCGGCAATATTAGTCTGATTGCGCCACGTCGCTACAATTCGGCTATGCCGCAAAGTGCAATTCCCATCAAAACTATAGATTGATATATAAACAGAATCCACGACAACGTATTCGAGGTGAAGCCGCGCGTCCTCGAAATCATCAGGGAGGATAAAACCGTGAAAAGGAGCATCCGGCGACTGAAAGATAATCGAGTCTCCTTCTTCACCGACCGCTTCAAGCGTACCAATAACATAAAACGGGAACCGATCATCATCCTGATCCTGGAACTCGACTGTTACGCCGGGCTCGATGGTGAGGGTGCTGTCTTCGGGGATGGTTAGTGTGTCCATTACGAGGTACGGGCTGCCCTCCTCGTCCCATACGCCATATACGTCGCCCTCGACTTCGGTCTGTGCGTGGAGTGTTGTAACTGATAGGCTTAGAGACAGAACAGTCAGCAGGATAGGTATGAAAAATAAGAGGACAGAGCGATTCTGGAGAGGATGGACGGAAGACACCTGCAACGGGCATATTACCGTCCTTAAAAGGCGGCAAGCCTGTTTACTTATTTTTGACGTTAGCCTTAACCGCCGGCGCCAATTTTTACATATTATCTTCATTCAGTTCTCACGTAAGCTGTGGGGATGCTTTTATACTGCTGAGAACAAAAACTTTATGGTTATTGAAAAAACAGTTGTTTATATGAAACATTCAATTGTTTATTTTGCAAAACCAATATAAACACAAAATATCAGAAACACAATCGGATTATATTTAATACCAGGTTGTTTTACCGGTTTTCCTCCGAGAGACTAAGAAAAAGTGCTGAAAATCCCAAAAACCCAAAATCAAACACGGTGTCACTGAGGTACATTATTTTATCAATATCAACTTCCGCATCTCAGACAACGGACCTGCTTTGAATTTGAGGAAATACATCCCGCTTGCCATATCCATTCCTTCGAATGTCAGTGTATGTTGTCCGGCTTCGAGAATGTTATCAGCCAGGACCGCGACTTCCTGTCCTAACAAATTGTAAATCCTTGCCTGAACTTCTACGCTATGTTTCAGGGAGAAGTTGATATTGACTGTCGGGTTGAACGGATTAGGATAGGCTCCCTTGAACGCCCATTCAAGGGGTTGTGTTGACGCTTCAATTTTATCCGGAATTTCTGTTGTATCAGGCACTGACATAGTTATCGATACAATATTGCTCTCATCTTCGCAAGCATTGTTTTCAAATCCGATATAAAAGGAATATTCACCGATTGGTAAATCCAGGCTTCGGAAAATGATATTAATATCTGTTTCGGAGTCGCCTGCCAAAACTCCGTCAGGATTGATAATCTCAAAATATGAATCCTGGCTGCCGATAAACCAGCCTCTTAGATAATCCTCTTCACGATTATCCATCAATGTTACATATAGTTGAACAAGGGGATGCCATGTCGATGTAAAATCAGCGCCTGACGGGACATCATTCGTATCGTATTCATGCATCACAAGATAATCACCGGTGAGAGGATTCATCCTGATCATCCTGACCACTGTTTCATTGATCAGGCGACATGTCAAATACAGGTTATAATCAATTTCATCATAAGGATTCCAGCTTGCACCCCTGGGGGAGATAACCTGCTCAAATTCCTCAACAATTTCTCCATCGCGATTAACGGCATATATAGATAAGTTCAGGTTACCCATCCAGAACAGATCACGATCAGGATCATAGGCAAGATAACGAGTTTCTTCCAATTCTATTTCCCAGGAATCAACCGCATAGATTGTGTCCTCCTCTTCGCCCACTCCAGGTTCGAAAACCATTTGATGAATGCGCGAATCCTCAACACCATATATATATTCACCGTCATAAGCGACACCGAATATCCCGCCCGCTGTACGGTATTCTTCCGGAACCGGTTGATCATGAACTCCTAACAACTCGCCTTCAAACCTGCTGTACTGGTAGAATTTATTGGGTCCTACAGGATCGAAGTTGTTTGATCCGGTTACTAAAATGTAACGGTCAATCATTACAACTCCACGATGCCTGCTCTCGTCCTGGTCCAACTCGTACTCAAAATAATCAGCCCAGGGGGATGAAAAATCTAACCCATCATCTTCAAGCTGAATGTTGAAATTTGGCGGATTATCAAGAAAAAGATGAGCAGAATATTCCAATGGACCGTTACCGTTATTGATTACAGCGAACTCATATTCAACCACTTCGTCCGGCAATAATTCCTGTTCGATTATATCAGGATCAACAGTAATTTCGGGACGCCTCATTAAGAGATTTATCGTTGTCGTATCATTTTCAATTATCTCTACGACATTAAATGTTGTGTCGGTAAAACATTTGTTCTCAAATGAAACCGAATACTCACCTATCAGGATGTCATTGATTATATAATGTCCCTCCGGGTCTGAATATGTACTGAGCAGATTATCTCCAATAGTCACTAATACACTATCGACCGGATCGTCAGTGGCAAGGTCTGAGATTGTACCCTCAATCGATCCAAACAGATGAACGACGTCAGTAGTAAACAGAATTGCGAGGCCATCATCGAAATCCCCTAAATCAACCGCGCCGGGCGATGGTTCGCGCCAGTAATAATACTGAATGCCATCTGTCTGTGTACCATCTTCTATCCCCGTTGTCCACCACCAGGTATCAGAGAAACCGACACCGGTATGTTCAATTGGACCATATTGGAATAAAATGTCATTATCACCGGAATAGGTTAACCTTTCTTCGCGCTGATCGAATATTATTATCTCAAAAGTACAGGATGCATTACTGTAAAAATCATCCACTCGATACCATTCTATTACAAAGCGATAATTGTCCTCATCGTAATAGGCGAAGATTCCGGAGATATTACCGAATGTTCGCTCATCCCAATACGGGGCAAGCATGTAATATGGTCCTAAAGGCGCCGGTATAGGCCAATTTTTCATTGCCCCGTAATATTGACCCTGGCTTCCCAATGCCGCCCATCCATTAGTACTGACTGTAATGCTGTCAAATGTCTCGCCATAAAATTGCACCTGGAATGGAAGCGCTATTACGATACACTCATCCTGGTCATCTCCCCGGTCATCAAGATCAAGCTCTGTTCCATCAAAATCATTATTATCATCATCCGGGTTTACTTCAACCCAGTCGAATTCGGGATATCTCTGGTAATCGGAATCAGTGTTGTCCAACGCATAATATCCATATCGATCCGGACCGGATGGATCAGTAGAACTTCTACTGCCAAGCGGGATAGAAAATATTACCGTATCGACTTGACCAATCTCTGAAGTAACAACCATTTGTGCCGAGCATATAAATCCGTTGAACGATTCCTCATGAGCGCTGATGGTAAATTGAGCAGTACCCATAGCATCAATAGACATTGCGGGAAAATCCCCGGTAGGATCAGTAGCTTCTCCGTATGGATGAATCAGGTTGAGATATCCCTCAGAAATAGCAGCATTACTTCCACCAATGTTTTTAAGCTGGATTGAGATTTCGGCGGTCTCGCCGGGTTCCAAATCCTCATTATCAGTTACTTGGACAAAAATATATTCCGGCGCAAACACTTGAAAAGAAAATCCATCCTCGTAAGTCCCTTCGTCCGAATCAAATTCAAGTTCCAGGTTCATATTCCAATCATTTTGAGCCTCAGGTGCAATCTCCAAAAGAATCAATTCCGCACCCGTGGTTTCCTCTCCGGAATCAAGCTCATCAACAGTAATTTCACCATCAATCTCATCAATCCAATCATCGTCACTCTCAGCGGTTATGGCGATATTGCTCTGAGTATTGTTTCCGAAATTATGTACGGTGAATGAAATTCCGATAGTTTCCCCTGCTTCAGCAACTCCATTGTCGTTCCCCTCTGTGCCATTTTGACCGTCATCAACAATGACTGCTTCAACATATCCGACTCTTTCATTGGGAGATAAGACTTCAACCTCAATCCTATTTGGATGGAAGTTCTGTTTTGTCACGGTGAGCATTGCATCACCCGGATGACGGACAGGAATATTCAATATCACAGTACCGTCATGCCCTGAGAGTCCACGTGCGATTACCTCCTCATCATCATCAACTTTATAAAATGTTACCCATGCTCCTTCAACCGGCTCATCATCTTCATCCGTTACTTCTACCGAATATGTATTAGCTCCTACTGATACTATTTCGGAAGCATCTACATTCAGTTCTGCCGGTATTGCAGTCCATAGCCATACCAGGGGATCTCCTATCAGGTTGATCTTCTCACAAAACAACCTGGCATAATCCAGCCTGGTTCTGTACGCATTCAGAAGATTATCCTGCGCTCCAAAAATCATCTGTCCCAGTTCGGGTAAATGCAGCCTGAGAGCAGCGTAATGTGCTCCCCCCACAAGGGCGTTATTCAAGCCGGTATTCGACCCACCTGCCAGTCCGAGTGCGCCTATCGCTCCCCTCGGGCTATTAACTGTCCCAACCCTCACATAAGCTTCACTGATACTTTCACCCAGATGCCAATCACCGGTCCTGCATGTAATATCTGTTGCGGCAAAAAGCATATTATTATTAGTAAGATTATGTATTTGCGCCGCACTTAGACCATAAGCCTGGGCAGTACGGCAATGATAATAACTTACACCGTCATTCAAGTTGTTAATAGTATTTGAACGAGCTGGTTCAATTGAATACCCTACCTCCGTACCTACAGTATCATAACCGATGTCATATAACTCCTGCTCGACGTAGTACGCTGTATTTGCAGTTGATACACCTGAATATGATGTAACGGCAAGGCAGGCTCCATTCAGATACCAATCGGTGTCCTCCATGTATGGATCACGCTCATATGACAACACTTTTGCCACATACTTGTTGACATCAAGCACATTCATTACACTGATTCGTCCAACAATTACATCCTGGAACTGATCCTCAGGATTCATCAACGAATAATAATAATCACCAACATTCCCATCGGCATCAGGAATGGGTTTGATTCCCACCGGCACAGAAAAGATGCCTTCATTATCACCGATAATTACTACAAAATCAAACTTTGTTTCCGATTCATTGTAACGAACGCGCAATTCATTTTGAATTTGAGGTGGATTAAACTGTACATCTGAATCGGTGAGGAATTCCAACTCCCAGCCTTTCTGGAGTTTCCATTCAATCCAGGGCTCAAGCGCATCAAAAAGCAGTTCATCATCTCGCATTATTACCTGGACGCCACCTCGATAAAGGGTATAATCATTCAACTCATTTTCGTCCCAATCCAGGAACCGGCGGTACCAGGGAAGAAAAGTCCTGCTGATTGCTGTTGGATATTGAGTATTCGCATTGGGGTCATCTGTAAACTCGTAAGCAATATCAACTTCAATGCGGCTGTAAACCCTCACTTCACGACGAGCTGTATTTACCTGTACCGGATATGTTAAAAGGTTGGAAACACGAAAATCACGGTAGTAGGAAGGATTTGACACTTCAGCAATTTTCCTTGGGAACCATGAATCTTCCGGTGATTTCATCCTGCCAAGTTCTTCCAGAGTAGTACCGCCGAGCCAAGCTGCATAATCAACATCATCAAGGGTCTCAAATTCTACATCTATGACTTCAACCCGGGCGATTTTCCCTGGAGGAAGACGGAAGGATCGATTTATCACGGGCACAAATGGAAGCCCGTTTTCTTCAATAAATCCACATAACAGATCATATTCTGCTGTTGTGACCTGCTCATTGATTGAACCTGCTACACTCCATTTCGGAGCTGCAATACCTAAGGACAGGCGCATACTATTGGCGGTAATAACCCTGTCTGAAACTTGCATTGGCAGGTATTGATCAACAGATAGATTTCGTCCCAGGACACAGGCAGATATGATAAATGTAAAAATAACAACAATAAACCGGAGAATACTTTTCATGATGCCTCAAAGTACTTTTTTATCTAAAAGTGTTAAAAACAATCTTAATTATCAAGGATTTTCTCAGAATCAGGAATGTTTATTTCAGGAGTACAATTTTCCTCGTTTCGTTCAACGGACCTGCTTCAAAGCTGAGGAAATACATCCCGCTCGCCATACCTGATCCGTCGAAGGGCAGCGCATATCTTCCAGCCGTCATTGACAAATCAGCCAGCTCCGCGACTTCCTGACCGAGAAGGTTATATATCTTCATCCTGACTATCGCTGTCTCTTT
>Ga0075120_10001113_pt1 | contig 21637 bp, 18 predicted proteins | sample AntAceMetag02UKL_FD_69792 | JGI IMG/M metagenome (GOLD analysis project Ga0075120, IMG submission 69792) | Saline lake microbial communities from Ace Lake, Antarctica - Antarctic Ace Lake Metagenome 02UKL | ecosystem: Environmental > Aquatic > Non-marine Saline and Alkaline > Saline | place...
AAAAAAATCAAAAATGAACGTAATCCGGATTATGGCGATTTCCAGGGACAGGGTCGTGATACACAGGGTGCTGTTCGTCTGTTAAGAGCTGCGGAATTAAGTCAGCGGGATGACAGGATTGGGCAATTATCAGTACTGAACAGGGATGTTAAAATAATTCAGGATTCGATGACAGTTTGGTGTGACAAAGCTAAATATAGAAAAAACATTGGGAAACTGGAACTAATCAAAAATGTACTGATGATTGACACAGAACGCAGACTTGAAGCTGACAGAGTCACCTATTTTGAGAAATCCAGGAAGACAATAGCGCAGGGAAATGTAAAGGTTACCAGGGATTCGACTATTTTATCATCATGGAGAGGTGAATATGAAGAGCATCTTGAAATAGTACATATAAACAGGGATATGGTAATAGAAGATTTAAAGCATGATGTGATATTGACTGGAGATGAAGGCACTTATGAAAGGCTCCGTGAGCGTGCGAAAGTCCCGGTTAACCCGGTCCTGGTACAGCTTGACAGTTTAGATGAGGAGAAAGCGCGAATCACTGGAAAAATGATGCTTTATGAAGGAGAAGCCGGCATAGCTGAAGTACATGAAGATGTTACCATAACATGGGGAAAAGTCAGGGGAACTTCTGAACTGTTATTCTACTATTCTGATGATTCCAAGGCATTATTGCTCGGCAACCCGGTTGTATGGCAAGATAGAGATGAGGTGAGTGGAGATTCAATTTGGATATATCTCGTGGATGATGTTCTTGATTCTGTAGAAGTTATAGGAAATGCGATAGCTTACACTATTGCAGATACAGCTGAAGTTGTGGATGAGAATGTTCCACGAAACAAGATGACCGGACAGCGAATAATCATGGATTTTGACGATGGTCATGTTATAAGAATGCAGAGCCAGACTCAGACGATTGCAATATATCATTTGTTTGAAGATGGAAAGGATGAAGGTTCGAATAAGGTAAGCGGAGATCAGATAACACTCTCATTCAAGGATGGTGAACTAAATGATATTGAAGTAATTGGCGGAACTCGCGGAACATATTTCCCAACTCAATTAGCAAAGAAAGTTCGTGAAGATGAATGATAAAAGTGTTGCACGTCTCCAGGGAATTGGTCTTGTCAAAGCTTACGGCAAACGCACCGTCGTTAATGAAGTTAATATTGAAGTCTCTCAGAATGAAATAGTTGGATTACTTGGTCCTAATGGCGCGGGTAAAACGACAACATTCTATATGATAGTCGGAATGGTAAAACCTAAAGCGGGGACAGTGCTGCTCAATGGGAAAAACATTACCAGCAGGAAGATGTATCAGAGGGCGAGACTTGGAATTTCTTATCTCCCCCAGGAGTCATCTATTTTTCGTAAATTGACGGTCGAACAGAATCTTATGGCAATTCTTGAAACAATGCATCTTTCGAGATCGCAACGACGAGAAAAATGTGATTCCCTGCTTGAGGAGTTGTCTATATCGCATTTGAGGAAGAGTAAAGCATATAATTTATCCGGTGGAGAACGTCGTCGAACTGAAATCGCAAGATGCCTGGTTACAGATCCGAAATTCCTCCTTTTTGACGAACCGTTTGCCGGAATCGATCCCATTGCAGTTCAGGATATTCAGAAAATTGTGGAGGGCTTAAAGGATAGAGGCATAGGAGTCCTGATTACGGATCATAACGTACACGAGACACTTGCCATAACTAATCGTGCGTATCTTCTTTATGAAGGTCGTATCTTAAAGTCGGGTACAAGTGAATTCGTTGCAAAGGACTCTGAAGCACGAGAACTATATCTCGGGGATTCATTCAGTTTAAGCAGATGAGAAAATGATCTAAAATGTTATTACGTCAAGAATTTCGTCTTCGACAGGAACAGGTATTACAACCTCAGCAAATATTGCGGTCAGAGTTGATCCAATTGCCGCAATTATTGCTTGAAGCTCGTTTTCAGCAGGAATTCGAACAGAATCCTCTGTTGGAAGAGCTGAATGAAGTTTCCCTGGAACAGGAAGAACCGGAGGAAAACACTCTTGAGAGTGCTGCAGTAGATGAGGCGAAACGTGATGCGGAAAACGTTGAGGCTAAAGAAGCCGAAAAAGAAGAAAGCGAAATTGACTGGGAGACGTATTTCGAGAAAGAAGACAACGATAACCATTATGAATATAAAGCTAAAAGTATTATTACTGAACCTGTGGAGATACCACAGGCTGACATCTCTACACTTGCCGATCTATTAACAAACCAACTTCGAGTCGAGAGAATAACCGACAGGCAAAGACACATCGGAGATTACATTATCGGTAGTCTTGATACTCGTGGATACCTGGATGCTTCTATAAAACAAATTGCCGATATGGCTGAAGTTACTGAGGCAGAAGTTGAGGAAGTCCTCCACAGAATTCAAAGGTATGAACCTGCCGGGATTGCAGCCAGGGATCTGCGTGAGTGCTTGCTTCTGCAGCTTGAGGCTTCGAAAGAAACTGACACTGTCGCTTATAAGGTTATCAGGAATTATTATGAGGATTTCAAAAGCAGGCGATTCGAAACTATTGCTTCCGGGCTTAGCGTTACTCTTCTTGATGTGCAGCAATCTTTCGATATTATCAGTCGCTTAGATCCTCGTCCCGGAGAGGGTGTGATTGATGAAAAAATGAATTATGTGATTCCTGATCTTGTGGTTGAAGAAATCGGTGGTGAGTTTATTGTCACATTAAATGATGGAAATATTCCGAGCTTTTATATTAACGAAGAACTGAAAAAGTTGATATTGTCAAAAAAAGGTACAGATAAAAGTGCTCGAGATTTTGCAATTCAAAAAGCAGAAAGTGCAAGATGGTTTGTCAACGCTATAGTCCAAAGAAGAACAACGATGATGCGTACAATGCGCGCAATAGTTGAAAGGCAACTTGAGTGGTTCGAATCAGGGAGGGAAACTGATATCAAACCTCTGATACTCAATGATATAGCTGAAATGATAAATATGGACATCTCCACAATAAGCCGTGTCACCCGCGACAAATACGTTCAGACACCTTACGGTGTTTATGAATTGAAATACTACTTTAATGATAAGATGGCAAATGCAAATGGGGAAGAAGTCGCCACGCGCACAATTAAAGCAAAACTCAAAGAAGTTGTTGAAAACGAAAACAAATCCAAGCCTATGAGCGATCAGCAAATTGCTGATATCTTGAAGGTGGTGGGTTTCCCCATAGCGAGACGGACAGTACAGAAATATAGAGAGCAGCTAAATATTCCTGTCAAAAGAATGCGTAGAGTAGTAGCATAAATTCCAGTCACATCACAATCCAGATCGTAAAACTCTTATATTTACCGCAATAAACAGCTCAAATTCCTCTCATCGAAATTGATTTACTTTACAACTCCAATTCACTTATCTTCACCACGACCATAAAGCTCAAATAATTATTCATTAGAAGATAAACATGTTTTTGCCATTAGTTTTTCGTACTGATAATATTAATACACTCGTGATCGGAGGTGGGAAAGTAGCTTACAGGAAGGTCAAAGACCTGAATGCCGCCGGCGCAGAATTGATGGTTATTTCACCCCGATGTCATCCTGGATTGGAAACATTTATAATTGAAAAAGATATCGATTGGTGTAAGAGAAAATTCAGAAATGGTGATACAGATGGATACTCACTGGTGATCGTAGCCACTGACGATGACAAAGTGAATCAAAAGGTAAGTACGGAAGCTAAAAATTCAGGTATCCCGATAAATGTCGTTGATAAACCGGAATTGAGTACAGTTTATTTTCCTGCCACAGTGAGAAAAGATTCATTGTTAATCTCGGTATCTACTGAGGGTAACGCACCGTTTTTTGCGCGTGAGATGAAGAAAAAGATCTCCGAATGGGTTGAGGATGGTGAATGGGAATTAAAGGCAAAATGGGCGGCGAAACTGCGGGCATTTTCAGTAGCACACATTGATAAAACAGATCAGCGCGAAAAGCTGTTCGGGAAATTCATGGAATTGACCGCCGATGAATTGGCAGAATGGAATTTTGCTAATCCCCCAGAGGATTTATGGAAGAAATGGTTTGATAATCTGATAGTGTAATAAGGAGTGAAGACAATATCATCCAGAGTGGTAAACATGATTAAAACTATAAGAATAGGGACACGTGGCAGCCCGCTTGCCCTATGGCAAGCGCAGCAAGTTGAAAACCTCATCCAGGAATCCTACCCTGATATTGATGTTCAAATAATAATTATTAAAACTCATGGTGATAAGAATCCATCTGCATCGCTGATAAATTCGGGTGGCACCGGAATATTCGTCAAAGAACTTGAAAATGCGCTTCGGGAGAATCGAATAGATGTGGCTGTGCATTCAGCTAAGGATATGCCGCATCAATTGCCGGAAGCCCTTGTTATTGCCGCTGTTCTGCCGAGAGATTCTGCAGAAGACGTCTTGATTTCAAAAAATAATCTCAGCTTACCTAATCTACCCGCAGCATCAGTCATTGGTACGTCCAGTCCGAGACGACAGGCACAACTCCTCGCATATCGCGATGATCTGATTGTTAAACCAATAAGAGGAAATATTGCCACAAGAATTTCAAAGGTAGATGAGGGAGTATATGATGCTACCATTCTTGCGAAAGCTGGAATTGACCGACTTGGTTTGACCGATGAAATCTCGGAAATTCTTGGGTTAGAATTAATGCTTCCGGCTCCGGGTCAAGGGATTGTTGCAATCGAGTGTCGTGAATCAGACAGACAGCTCCACGAAATGCTTAACTGCAAGGGTGATCTTGAAACATTCATTGAGCTGCAAGCGGAGCGTTCATTTCTCGCTGGATTAAATGCAGGCTGCAGCACAGCTATTGCAGGTAAAGCCGATTACAATTGTAAAGATAAAATGCAATTTACCGGCAAAGTCTTAACGTCTGACGGGAAATTTTCTGTTGAAACACAGTTGTTAGCAACTCCTGGAGAAGGAGCAATGGAAATGGGGATGCGTGCAGCTTCAGTTCTGCTCGATAGCGGGGCGGCGGAACTGCTGAGTAAGAATTGATTTTAAATGAGATGCCGTTGAGTATTTTGTGATACAGATCAACTGGATGTACTCAAAAACTCGTTACATTATGAAGCAGGTTTTAGATTTTCTGAATTAATATCTCTCTTTGAATAATTAGAGCTGGAACTCATCAGCGGAACCAAACGTACAATAATTAGGCAATCCTATTTTTTGACAGGATTCCGAATACATCTTAACGATTAAATCTTAATCTTCCCGCTTTCGTTTACCTCCCTGAACGAAAGTGGTCTCCAAGAACGGGCGGGGTTGATGCCACCTCGCCCGTTTTACGTTTGCCGCAAACCGCAAGATCATTCCCAGGAAAATTCTAATGTAAAATTTTCTTGTTGAATCAAGTCCTCTCATTTCAATATTATCTACAATGGAATATTTTTATCAGAAATTGTAATATTTATAATGGGAAGAGGGAAAAGAAAGTCATAAGTTTCATTTACTATTTTATCAAATGTGAGGGAGAAGATGAGTAAGACAGAAGAAAACCTGAAGGCTGCATTTGCCGGTGAATCCCAGGCAAGAAACAAATACACGTATTTTGCCAAGATAGCAAAGAAAGAAGGCTATCATTATATCGCCAAAATCTTTGAAGAAACTGCTGACAATGAAATGCGCCATGCGAAAGATGAATTCGCCATGCTTGGTGGAATCGGTGATACTATCGCAAATTTGAAAGAAGCGATAGATGGCGAAGATTACGAAACGACAGAAATGTATCCAACATTCGCCAGGGAAGCGGAAGAAGAAGGAAACACAACGGCAGCTATATTATTCAAACAGATAGCGAAAGTAGAGGCACACCATAGGGATAGGTACAAGGAACTTCTCGAGATGGTTGAGAATGGAGCGGTATTCAAACGCGACGAACCTATTACATGGAAATGCAGTGTTTGCGGTTATGTTCATGATGGTACTGAACCCCCGGAGAAATGTCCTTGCTGTAAACATCCAAAGGAATACTACGAACCGGCAAATATGGATTTTTAGGAGATTAAGATGGCTAAATATCAATGCAGCGTATGTGGTTATACATACGATGAGGAGAGCGAGTCAGCAAAATGGGAAGAATTACCGGATGACTGGGCTTGCCCGGTTTGCGACGCTCCCAAGGATATGTTCAGTCTGGTGGAATAGAGACAATTGTCCTGGGTTACTTCAACCCGGGATTTTTTTAAAAACGTTATAGAGTCAAGAGCCCGGTCACTAAGACCGGGCTACAATTGACAGCAAGGGTTTCTTTCGCCGCTAAGCAGAAAGGTATTTAGAGCTTTTGGTAAGCCTCCATGGGTAGGATTCACATGGGTTATTTCCATGCTCTGTATTCAGTATCGGCATCATTGCTCAATCACTTTAGCTATTATTGAAGCTGAACTCTCGGGATTCTTCAATTTCCGGTTTAAATCGACCATAAGCGATTATTAATATTACGTATATTCCTGAAGTGTCTCCAGAGTCATTTTGTCTATTTGATGTAAATATCCCTCACTCACCGGTTAAAGTTCAATCAATTTCAGACTTCCCTGAATGAGTGTGATAATTTATTTAACGTCAGCGACTCCAAAATTGCTTTTATTCTCTTCACCCTTTAGCTACCTTGATATGAAGCACGATATAGATATTATTAATGGGAGGGAGATTGATGTTTAGTTCCAGGGAAAAAATATTTCAAACGTTATTGGTGATCACATTTATTTGTGTTCAATCTCTCTCCGCCGTGGTACTGGCAGAAAAATACGATAATCCTTCAAAGCCTGTGGTTGGCTCAGAGCTTGATTCTCTCCTTGAGCATTGGGAAGACCATTGGGCGAGTCCGGACTCATCAGATTTTGCATACCAAATAAAAACTGCTTCAGACAATAGAGTTTATGTCGCCGGTTTGAGCAAGAAGAGCGAAGATGATGCTGATTTTTCATTAATTGCGTACTCAACATCGGGTCGCAGGATATGGTCTGCCATTTATGATGCTCCGGCAGGTGGTTGGGATGAGTTCAAAGCTATGGACATTGATGAAGCAGGAAATATCTATCTTGCCGGGTCAAGCGACCGAAGACCTGATTACCATTCGACCAAAGATTTTCTCACTCTAAAATATTCTTCCCAGGGAGAGTTGATCTGGGAAAACAGACTCGAAGGAGCAATTGGAAATATTAATGAGCCGAGAGCAATATTGGCATCAGCAGATAGTTGCGTATATGTGACCGGCGGTGGAACTATTGTTGAAGGCGAGAATTTTAGTAATTACCTGACAGTGAAATATTCATCAGATGGTGAGGAAGAATGGGTAGTTGAATATGATGGTGAATCAGGTCAAAATGATATTGCTACAGATATTGCTTTTGATCCAAGAGGCAATATTGTAATAACTGGTGTTAGTGTTACCATGTTCTCTGTTGATGATTATTTGACTTTAAAATATAACCCATCTGGAGAACTTCTATGGGCTTCGCATTTTTACGATTTTATTACATTTGATAATGATAATATAACTCTTGCAGTAGATTCAATCGGAAATGCATATATATCAGGATTTATTAGTGATGATTATCCCTGGAGTACCATGAGTGTAGCTAAGCTGGACTCATCAGGCGATCATTTGTGGACAATGAGTTATCCTGATAGTGGGGATGGAACTGATCACTATGCCGTTGATATGGGGATTGATGAACATGGGAACGTGTTTGTGACCGGCAAAGGATGGGACGAAAATGAAAATTCATGGGATATTGTGACTGCCCATTATAGCACAGATGGTCAATTTCGATGGGCTTCAACTTTTGATGGGGATTTAGGTAGCGATAATGATGTGCCGGTCGATATGATTGTAAAAGAAAACGGAACGGTTTATATCGCAGGACAAACCGGTTCGAGTCTCTGGCATCAGAATTATATCTCTTTGGAATATGACCGGGTCGGCAACGAGGAAATGGCTGTTCTATATAATGGTCCCGGGCATGGTATCGATTTCGTTCAGGGTATTGATCTGGATGACGATGGAAGTCTATATGTAACTGGTTTTACTTACCCCAGTATTTACGATTCCGTTGTAGTCCACTCAACCATAAAATACGGTCGTCGCACACTCTCAATACCGGAAGGTGATTTTGTGCAACCTGTTGATTATACTCTTTTCGATATTTACCCGAATCCTTTCAATTCAACACTGAAAATTCATTATAAATTGGAAAATCCTGCCTTCGTAAGTATCAATATATATGATCTTCTGGGTCGCAAAATTGAGACACTGCTTTCCAAATCAGAAATTGCAGGTGAACACAATTTAATCTGGGATGCACATCATTCAGGAAGCGGCAGCTATTATCTGGAAATTAATGCTGACGGAAAAACACTTCATAAAAGGGCAATCCTTGTGAGATAATTGTTGTCGGATTGACTTTTATGATTAAAGAACTTAAAGAGATGCCCTGGATTTCGGTCCTGTTCCATCCCCGCTCGACTATTCGCTCGGTACAAGAGACAAATTTTTCCAAACAAATATTAATACTGGCGATTCTCAACGGTATCGTCCTTTTTTTTTACTCCGCGGAGGATGAGCACTGGGGAGATAACTTATCGCCGGGATGGTTTGTTATAGTAGCTATTCTCGGCTCACCTCTACTTGGATTATTTACATTATATCTATTTGGTGTATTTGTTAAATGGACAGGGAAATTATTAAAAGGCGGCGCAGATGCAAAACAAATCCGTTTGGCGCTTTCTTACGGTTATATACCATTCATATTTATGTCTTTAATACTTTGGATCATTTTACTTTCGATCTTTGGCTTTGATGTGTTTGCTTCAGGCTTCGAGGATAAGGGACTATTGGGAAGACATCTGAATAATGCTGATTCCTTAAATCCGGGGATGACAATGTTAACTATAGTAATGGTTATAATTGCGTTTCCAATTATGATTATTACAATGTTGATCCTTCCTTTAATTATCACATCAAAGTGTATCGGCGAAGTACAAGGTTTTTCTGCTTGGAAGGGACTTTCCAATTACCTCCTGGCGATAATCAGCCTGGTATTTTCCGGAATCATCTTTGCGATAATAATTGGTTTATTTGTTATGAACCAGTTTACTCGGTGGGAATTTCCTTTTAATTGAGACAATGGTAGTATATACATCCCTCTCATCTTGTAGATTGATTCATCTGGTTCAATGGGTTGTCATTCTCGGGCTTGACCTGGGAATCCATGCTCAGGCTCAATGCAAATGGTTGATTCCCGGGTCAAGCCCGAGAATGACAGAATACCCCTGTTTAAACAATTTCACAGGTGTTTGGATTAACATACATATAAAATCCAAAATCGATTGCATGCTTCGTGAAATGGAACATACTAAAAATCGGGAGGAAATAATTCGACCTCCGAATTTTGTGATTATTATTCTCTTGATCCGCGTAAGCTGGAAATAGCCATACTGTATATCTCTGATATCCTTATATCCTGTAATCTTTATGTTTTGGCATTTTAGATTTACCTGCAAATAACCTGCTGCTGCATCGATAAAACTTTGCCGATTTGCACTCCATTTGAGCCTAATATTAATGCAGTATGTCTCTGTTTCAATTCCATACTTATGCATTGTTTTCAGAATTGGCTGCCATTTTGCACTTACACTTTGAAAGAGTAAAAGTGTGATGAGAAAAGAACAAATTATCTCTTTTCGCTTGGAGGTGGAAGGATTTGATTCCTATCTTTTATCAAAATTGTAAATTTAATAATCTTATCTCGGTTGGATCGAGCCATATCAGTAAGAAAGGTGAGATGAAAACTGAGAAGATAGGAGGACCAGGATGAAAAACATTCTGACCTGTGCAGTAATACTTGTTGCGGCATTATGCCTGACTTCAGGAGTTTACGCACAGAATGTGGTGGAAAGTTATGGGGATGCCGGATCGATAGACTGGTCGGCACAAGTTGTCCGAGCTACCGGAATCGCGATTACCGGGGGAGTCGGAGGACGTCCGGGGCAAATTCGCGCTGCGGAGATGGATGCTTTACGCCAGATTCTTGCGACAGTCAAGGGAATGCGGCTGAACTCGGAAACCACAATGGAAAACTTCATGCTGAGTTCCGACGTAGTCAGAACCCAGGTAGAAGGAGTCGTCCGTAATTTCCGTAGAGTCGGAGACCCGGTATATATGAGTAATGGTGATATTGAGGTTACTGTTGAAATGGCTCTACAGGGACCGGGAAAAATATTTGATATTGCAATTCCTCAGCCAATCGGCATACCACCAACTCCCATATCCGGAACACCCAGCAGTACCGAGGTCTATTCCGGATTGATTGTAGATGCACGTGGACTCGGGGTTCGACCGGCGATTGCGCCAAATATCTACTCAGAGAGCGGTGATGAGATTTTTGGGAGCAGGTATATAGACCGTGAGTGGGCGATCAAACACGGTATGGTTAGTTATGCGAAAGATCCTGCCAAAGCTCGAGCTGATGAGCGTATATCACCCAATCCAATGTTTATAAAGGCAATGAAAGCCAGCGGACCCAATCGCACAGATATCATCGTTTCAAATCAAAATGCTTTGACACTCAACAAGGTTACTGAAAATCTAAAATTCCTTCAGGAGTGCAGAGTTATCCTGATCGTCGATTGATAAGGAGATCATCATGAAATACAAAATTCTTTCTTTAGCAGTCCTGATTATGTTCTCGATATTCTTAATTATTGGATGTGGGCCGAAGAAACTGACAAGCGAGTCCTTGCTTGACGAACCGGAATATCATGTCAGCCAGGGATTAAAACTTCTGGACCGGGGAGATGTTGAAGGAGCTGCACAGTCATTTGAACGTGCAAAAGGTCTCGATCCGAAATATGCAGAAGCCTATTGTGGCTTAGCCCTGGTGGAAGCCGCCAGGAGTAATTTTAAAGAAGCGCGCAGCATGGCAGAAAAGGGAATCAGTTTAAGCGAAAAGAAGAATCCCTGGGCATATGTAGTGCGTGGAAGAGTCTATTTGCAGGAGCGAAAGGGTGATGACTGGCTGAAAAAAGCTGATCGTGATTTTGAGAAAGCGACAAAAATGGATCCGGAATTGAGCGAAGCTTATTTCTGGTGGGGAGTCGCCAAGAAGAATAACTTTGAATTCAATAAAGCCGGAACGTTATTCTCGAAAGCTATTGAGTTTAAAGATGATTGGTCTGAACGAGCAGATTTTGAATATGCATTAGTTCAGAAGATACAGCGTGCGGCACCCGGAACAAGAGTAGGAATGAAAATAGCCCTGATGGATGAAATAACCCGAGCAGATCTTGCTGTGTTGTTCATGGAGGAATTAAAACTCGCTGAGGTTCTTAAGAAAACGGGCGCGAAGGAATACGATACCGGATTTACAGCACCGGACGACCCGACTCAATTCAAGGAAGATAAAGAGGAAGCCAAAGACCCGGTTGATCTTGAAAATCACTGGGCTAATTCATGGATTCGTGATATCCTCGAGTATGAAGTGATGGAACTTAGTCCTGACCGGAAATTTTATCCAAACGAAAAAATCACAAGGGCGGAATTCGCGCTATTCATTCAAAACATAATGATTCATGCCCTCCATGATGAATCCATTGCAACAAAATACATAGTTGAAGATTCAAGATTTAAGGACATGCGCAGCGGCACTGCGACTTATAATGCTGCAGCACTGTGTGTGGATACAAACATTCTTGATTCCAATTTGGATCGCACCTTTGAACCTATGAAAACACTTGGTGGCACTGATGCCCTGCTGTCGATTCGACAATTCCAGAACAGATTAAGAATGTCATTTTAATTCAGGAATAAATCACAATTCGGAGTTCTTTATTTAAGCGGGTTTTAACCCGCTTTTATTTATCTGAGAAGGATCAATTTGGAAAAAACTGAAATATTATCAATCAAACTGACCGGAGAGAACGAACATCTTCTATCAGGTCGCATAGATTCAGAATCATTGGATATTCTCAAAGATTACCTTGATGAACTCGACGGAGAGGTATCTCTCAATATGTCTGAAGTGAAATATATCAATAGTGCCGGTTTGGGAATTATCCTTGCGGCTGATAGACGTATGAAGAAAAACAAGGGATCTATCATTATTGTTCATCCAAGCGGGTTTGTATCAGAGATATTCAAAATCAGCGGTCTTGATAATATTATTGAAGTTTCGCTTTAGTCACTGGAAAACAACGGATTAATTGATCTCTTTAAATAGTGTTTGATTTACAAAAATAAAAACATAAATCAATTGAAATTGTTGTATTGCAATTTGTTTTTCAGCAGAATAGATCTAAACTGAAATATCTTGGATTATGGGATATATCATTATCAGTCATATATCATGCAATTTGAAATCTCCTTAAATCTATAAAAACGAAACGGTTAATTTAAATACCCTTATGTCAACTATCAGGAGAATCCCAAAAACCCCAAAGCTTGCAGGTATGTAAAGAAGTACTTATATTCCGAAATTCTTCATTATTTTAATAATGACTAAGCGTTATAAGTGAGCCTATGATCGAAATCACCGGGCTAAACAATTCTATCTTTTGTGTATTCGGAGCATTTGGTGTACCTCGACTATTGGGAGATTAAAGAAAAACCTTTTGAAAATACGCCTGATCCAAGGTTCTTTTTTCAATCGAAACAACACCGTGAAGCGTTGATGCGGATACTTTATGCAGTTCATGAGGCAAAAGGAGCTGCTTTGCTGACCGGTGAATATGGCTGCGGAAAAACCACATTAATTCGTACTGTTATTAATGAACTTGATCAGCATCTGTTCCCGGTAGTATTATTAACCAATCCTCGCTGGGGTGCAGATGAGATGCTTCAAGAAATTTTGTATCAGTTTGGGACAGACAAGCCGCCTGACAAAAAAACTGAAATTCTTAGATTGATTAACGATCAACTTTTTAATTATGTGAGGGAAGGCAAACATACTGTCCTTTTTGTTGATGAAGCACAAATAATTGAAGATCCAATGACATTGGAAGAATTAAGGTTATTGTTGAATTTTCAATTGAATGATCGTTTCATGCTGACATTGGTTATATCCGGACAACCCGAGTTGCGTGATAGAATGAGGCAATTGCCTCAGTTTGTTCAGAGAATTGCAGTAAAATATCATCTTGTTGCCCTCAGTTTTGAGGAAACATCGGAATATATTGAGTATCGCCTTGCTCTTGCAGGTAATTTGCGAGAAACTGTTTTTACAGAAAATGCAATCGCAGATATTTTTTCTTATACTGGCGGTACGCCAAGAAAAATAAATAATTTATGTGATCTTGCATTAGCAATCGGTGCTGGGAGCAAGGTTGCTGAAATTGATTCAGATTTAATTAAATCTATAGTTAACAGTGAAACAGCCGGAGGAGCATTTCAATGGTAAGGATGCGCGACGTCTTAAAATCCGTCAAAGATGTCAAGCAACCGGGAGCGCAGCGAACGTTATCAGATCATCCTGGTACGGATAACGCTGGCACCGGGTTCTCTTTCCCTTCAAGAGAGCTGAAATCTACAAAAGATACAGCTCCCCCAGAAAATGATATTTCTCTTCCCGAAGAATCAAAACCCAGCGCAACAATAATATCCTCTGATGCAAAGATAAATGAGAACAATGGTTTGTATAATGAAGCTATTGGAGCAGTGGATGATTTCCTGAAGATGGTGAGCGCAGGAGAACCATTTGATCTGGATTCTGTTTCACAGGTAGTAAAATTGTTTGCTGATTCTCTGATTGAAAGTGATTACCTGTTTACAATCAGCCTCTCATTGCACGATTCCGTTTCCACAATGTCACAGCATTCTGTGAATGTAGCTATCATTGCTTTAAAGGTTGCAATCGGAATGGACTATTCACACGACAAAATCTGTGAAGTTGGATTGTCGGCGATGGTGCATGAAGCTGGTATGGTACGAGTTCCACCAGAAATTACCTCAAAAAAAACCGTTTTGGAGGAACAGGAAGTAAAAATTATTAAACAGCATCCAATACACGGAAAAGCAATCCTTGAGGCAATGAAAGATGAGTATCCATTCCTCCCCGATGTGGTTGCACAGGAGCATGAACGTTGGGATGGCAGTGGTTATCCTTTCGGTGTTGCAGGTAATGATATTCATGCTTATGCACAAATTATCGGTCTGGCAGATACATTCGTTGCATTAACTAATCATCGACATTACAGAGATAATTTTATCGCCTATAAAGCTATTCAAAGCATTATTGAGAGAAGAAATAAAGATTTTTCGGCACAGACGATAAAAATCCTTATCGATGTAATAAGTATTTTCCCTGTTGGCAGCCTGGTGAAATTAAATGATGGATCAATCGCAAAAGTTATCCGTACTCACAAACAATATCCGATCCGACCAGAGATAGAAATAGTCAAGGATGCAGGCAGTGAACACGTCGGCAGCAAAACAGTTCTGGATCTTTCCAAAGAGCCGATGATTTATATTGTCAGCCCTATCTTTGATGTTGCTGCTTATACTTGATGTTATTGATAATATAAACGCTGAATGTTTCTACATCATTCCTGTGTCTTCTTCCAAAAGATAATATTCCATGCTCTCAGAATTGTTTATCAAACATGCCAAAGAAGCGCGAAGATTGAAATCCACTTTATCTTGTCTCCCTGAAAACTATAGTCCCGGCTTGTCCCGGTAAGGATATTCTCATTTGATTTGAAAAGAACCATGCCCAGTCCACCCAACTGTCCTGATAAAAGTATCGATTTGCCTCAAAACAATATTGACATATACCAGTTTGACGCTGGCGCCGTGCATAATGATGCCTACAGGCGTAGCCTTGAGCATATTTATGGAAGATTAGATTTTGAGAGGTTAGACCCTGCTTTAATTAAAACCGTTGACAGAGACCTGGATGCATACGGTAAATTTCTGTCACGAATAGGAGATCCACATCTCGCATGCCCTACAATACATGCCACAGGAACACGGGGAAAAGGCTCAACCATAGCTCACCTTGAAGCAATCCTTCGGCAAGCCGGGTATTTAACCGGTTCAACTTATTCACCGCATCTTGTTGAAGTACGCGAGAGGATCAGGCTGGCAGGTCGCGACATTTCAAGAGATAGATTCGCAAGGATATATGAACTAATACGAGTAGCAGTAGAACATAGAAAGGCTACAAATAATTACAGGACTGTATTTGAATTACTCATTGCCCTGGCGTTCAAAGCATTCCAACTGGAAAAGGTGGATTTTGCATTGATCGAGGCAGGAATGGGAGGAAAACTTGATGCTACGAATGTTGTTCAACCTGTTCTCTCAATTATTACTCGGATAGGCTTGGATCATACAAAGGTATTAGGCGATACCATAGCCAAAATTGCCAACGATAAATCACATATTATTAAAAAGGGCATTCCGGCGGTAATAGGTCCACAAACTGATGATGCAGTATGCGAAATCGAGAATCGAGCATCAATTACCGGCAGTGATGCCTGGAGGTTAGGAAAAGATGCAGAATTAACTACCAGGAATGTATCTGTAGAGGGTACAGTATTTGATCTCAAAACGCCGTTAAGAGCATACAATAATATCAGAACCCCATTGTTAGGCAGACATCAGGCTGAAAACGCCGCATTAGCTATTCTTGCTGCAGACAGACTTGTGGCAGATGGACATGCTGACATTTCCTCAGATGATGTTTTTTCAGGATTGCAAAATATCAACTGGCCCGGTAGGGGCGAGATTATCAAGAAAAACCCGGTTGTGATTCTCGATGGCGCACATTCGCCCTTAGGAGCTGAAGTTCTGAACAGGATGTTATCTGATATCTGGCATGATTCGAATGTTATATTTGTATTTGGTTTTAACCGCGATAAAGATGTAAAGGGATTCTTGAACAGTTTTACTCTCACACCGGGGATGGTTATTGCAACTTCGGCGTCTTCTCCGAGATCACTGTCTCCCTCTGATGTCGCTGCCGAGGTCAAGGCACGTGGGTGGAAAGTTATTCCAGCACACATAGATGAGGGCATGGATATTGCGCTTAGTTATGCTTCAAAGGATGATATTGTTGTAGTTACGGGTAGTTTCTATGTAATCGGTGCAGTTCGTAGGAAGTTCTTGCACAGTGGAGCTAAGAACCATACTTTTCTGAATGACGATAAACTGGAGGATAAGTGACATGAAGATTAGACGAATACGAGTTTACAAAGCGCTGGTTGCTGTATTGATGATGACATTTTCCTTGTTGTTTCTGCAATGTTGTGGTAATCCAAATAATCCGATTATTTCCGATTCAGTAGAACCATATACTGTCCTCTCAATAACGCCGACATACAGCTTCCCGAATAATGTAGCTATTTCTAATGGTAAATTATACCTTGCCCAGAATTTCCCTGAAGTTCTTATATATGATTTCTCAAATACCGGTACCTTGACTCTAATCGACACCCTGATTGATGACGTAGAAGATCCGGTTCACTTTATTGGTGTTGCCGAAGATATGAATATTCTCTTTGTAAACTATAAGAGTAATACAAGAGCGTATTGGCTGGATGAACTTTTATTCACCAATTTCGAATTCGGATCATCGAAAGTTCGGGATCTGCTTGCTGTTTCCCGTACCGATACAGTTGTATCTGAGTATGACAACGACTATCACTCGGCTGATGTAGCGATGCTGCTTACCGCAGATTCAGATGCAGAGGATGCCTTCGCAAAAGATTATATCTTCTATGATTCGTTAGAATATAATGATTCCACTCGCTATGACTTCAGGCATGTAAGACAGGCTGTTGGATTGCATTATTCCGGACAGGCTCCACTCGGGCTTGCTTTTGCAAGTGGATATGATACGCTGGTTGTCGGATTAGCGGATTTCGGTGTGGGAGTTGCTGATATGTCAAATACACTGGGTCAGAGTGATCATGGTGATTGGATAGGTTTCGCAGATACTCCCGGTGAAGCGACACATCTAAAAGCTGAAGGTGGATATGCTTATGTTGCGGATGGTATCGCCGGTCTTGCGATAGTTGATATTTCCGACCTGCTTGCACCCGAATATGTCACAAGCTGGAGGATAGATGGGCTCGATCATGCAGTGGACATCGCGATACATGGCAATGCTCTCGCCCTGCTTGACCAATTTGATGGCGTTTACCTGTTGAATATATCTGATCCTGAAAACCCGGTTCATGTTGGTGAATACCTTGTCAGGGAACCAACAAGTGTCACGTTTAGTGATGAAGGTTTCTTAGTAATAACTTCACATGGTGAAGGATTGACAATTTTAGAATTGATTTCACCTGAGTTTTTATAATATATTAGAATAGTTTCATGAGCCGGATTTCAAAGATGGTGTCTCTCATTCCGCATCCCCCGGAGAGATTCCGTTGAAGATTTCCGGCTTTTTTGCCTCAAGTAATTTTTGATTCCCACGAGTTTGACCAAGTATCAATCTTTATTAGATTATACTATCTCCTGAAAATAATATCTCAATTTGGGTGCTCTGGAATAATATCTCATATTGAGTGCCCGGGACAGCTCAATGTCCCGGTTCATCAATAAATTCCGTATTGAATATTTGGGACAATATTATCGAAAACCACTATTCGAATTCTATTTTCTCAATAACAAAATCTTATCCTGCCTTATTAACCCGGTACAATCACTCTCAATTGTATCTGCCCAATTTCGAATGTTGCGGGCAGGTTGGTCAGGGGTTCGCCGTCGGCGTACAATTCTGCTTCACGATCTGATTTAATTGAGATTTTTTTGGCACGGTGCAGGACAATATCGACATCGGGGATATGCGAACCTGAATAGATCATGGGGAATTTTCGCATTATTTTCAATTTTGACATGTTGCGAAGGATGATAAGGTCAAGCCAGCCGTCATCCATTTTTGCCTCCGGAACAAGCTGCATACCGCCACCGAAGTATGATCCGTTTGCGACTGCTGCCAAAATAGCGAACTCGTTAATTCTTTTACCGTCCAGCTCGATTTCCAGTTGCATAGCTTTATATGAAACGAGGGTTTTCAGCAGGTACCAGATATAACAGATTGTACCTCCCATTCTGCATTTCCCGTCACGGACTTCTCTCGAAATTTCACCGTCGATACCCGCTCCGGCTATAGAGAGAAAAGGGATACCATTAACAGAGGGAAGATCAATTTTTCTGAAAACAGGATTTCCGAAACCCTGGCATATATTCTTCAATTCTTTCGGATAATTCAAATTTCGGACAAAATCATTACCCCGCCCCCCTGGAATCAACCCGAAAGCAGGTCCGTCCTCTTTTGCGAAGCTCACTATATCATGAAAAGTCCCGTCACCGCCGAAAGCGAGAATAGCGTCATAATTTTTCTCAACTGCATCTTCGGTTGTACGAATAATATCTTCCCTTGAACCTGAGATCTTGAACTCAAAACTATGCGGAGTTTCAGCCAGCCATAATTTTACGCTCGGCAGCAGCTTCATGGTTCGTCCGCCGCCTGCTGTCGGGTTAACTAACACGAGGATATTCATGGGTCTCAGTTTTCCTTTAGAGCCTTGATTGATTCAGTTAGAATCTACTCATCTAATATCTGAATTTATAAATGAGTTTGACAGTGGATATTAAAAATATTCAAGGTTTTGTAGGATCAATTACTATAATCACTATTATGTCGATGTAGATAATGTGAGACCACTCCACGTTGTCATTCCCGCGAAGGCGGGAATCCAGTATTGTCAACATATTAATAGCAAGTAGATTCCCGGGTCAAGCCCAAGAATAGCATTCTTCGACAGTCTGTTCCTGACTATCCTTATATCCTGTAAAATTTCTTGAATTCGTTACAGAAAAAATCAGGCATGAAGTATGCTACAGTAACCCTTTACAAAGGAAGTTATCCGGTTTTTCAGCATAGCCTGTCATAATGGCGGGCGTCTGGCAGGAATCATGCAAATGGAGCCGGAGACGGAGTCAATAGTATTGACTCATTTCATGGGCATGTATATACTCACGCCATTAGCACTCTTGGCGCGAGAGTGCTAATAAATGATTGTAGATTTTTGTAAAAACACAAAATATAATCGCAATGTTGCTTGTCATACGTATTAACACTGAATGCTGAAAGTTTAAATTCGAGGATATGGCGACTTCGTGATAACAAGTAAAAAAAGGCTAAATAGCCATAAAAATTCAAGGAGGAAAAAATGAAGGTTCGTCCGATTGATGAGCGCGTTCTGCTGCAGGTAGTAGAAGAAGAAGAACGAAAAGTTGGCGGGATTATTATTCCTGACACAGCTACGAAAGAACGTCCTCAAATCGGTGAAGTTATCGCAGTAGGCGATGACCTTATCAATAAAGACGTAGAGAAAAAAGCGCTTTCTGAAATTGTTAAAGTAGGCGACAAGGTACTGTTTGCAAAATATGGCGGTACTGAAGTAAAAATTGATGATGAAGAGTTCCTGCTGGTTAACCGCAGTGATATTCTTGGCGTAATCGAAGACTAATATAGTTTGTAAACCTTAAGATAAGGGAAGAAAAGATGTCACATAAAGTAATTACATTCGATCAGGAAGCGCGCAACGGTTTGAAGGCTGGTGTTGATGCACTCACCGCCGCAGTCAAAGCGACGTTGGGTCCACGCGGACGGAATGTTGTAATCGATAAAACGTTCGGCGCTCCCACTATTACCAAGGACGGCGTTACAGTCGCCAAAGAGATCGAACTTGAAGATCCAATTCAGAATATGGGCGCCCAGATGGTACGTGAGGTAGCCAGCAAAACTTCAGATGTAGCAGGTGACGGCACAACCACAGCTACAATCCTTGCACAAAGCATTCTGACTGAAGGTCAGCGTAATGTCGTAGCCGGTGCGAACCCGTTGCTTATTAAACGCGGAATCGACAAGGCAGTGAAAGAAGTAGTAGCCGAATTGAAAAACATTTCGCAAGAAATCGGCAGCAGCAAGGAACGTATCGCACAGGTCGGCGCTATCAGTGCTAACAATGACTTCTCGATTGGTGAAAAGATTGCTGACGCCATGGAAAAAGTCGGTAATGACGGTGTGATCACTGTCGAGGATTCCAAGACTATTGAAAGTTATATCGATGTAGTCGAAGGAATGCAGTTTGACCGCGGTTACATTTCGCCCTATATGGTGACCGATGCTGAGAGCATGGAAGCGATACTTGACGATCCGATGATCCTTATTTATGAAAAAAAGGTCAGCGTGATGAAAGACCTCCTTCCGATCCTGGAAAAGGTCGCACAGATGGGTAAAGCCCTGATGATAATTGCTGAGGATGTCGAAGGCGAAGCATTGGCAACACTCGTAGTTAATAAACTGCGTGGAACCCTGAAAATCGCCGCAGTGAAAGCTCCGGGATTCGGTGATCGTCGCAAAGCAATGCTCGAAGATATCGCAATTCTCACCGGCGCACGTGTTATCAGCGAAGACGCTGGTTTTAAACTTGAAAATGCACAACTTGATGATCTCGGAACTGCCAAACGCGTTGTCATCGACAAAGATAATACAACTATTGTTGAAGGCGCAGGAACTACCGACAGCATTAAGGGACGTATCGAGCAAATCAGGCGTCAGATTGAAGCTACTACTTCCGATTATGACCGTGAAAAACTGCAGGAACGTCTCGCCAAGCTTTCTGGTGGTGTTGCTATTCTTTATGTCGGCGCAGCTACTGAAGTTGAGATGAAAGAAAAGAAAGCCCGTGTCGAGGATGCACTTCATGCTACACGTGCCGCAGTCGAGGAAGGTATCATTGTCGGTGGTGGTGTTGCCCTGGTTCGTTGCCAGGACGTGCTTGAAAAATCTGAATATGATGGTGAAGAAGATCTTGGACGTCAGATAATTATCCGTGCCCTGCAAGAACCAATTCGTCAGATTGCGAATAACGCCGGTATGGAAGGCGCAGTGGTTTACCAGAAGGTCAAGGAAGAGACAGGTTCTTTCGGATATAATGCATTGACCGGAGTGTATGAGGATCTTTTCAAAGCTGGTGTTATTGATCCGACAAAAGTCGCTCGCACTGCTCTTGAGAATGCAGCATCAGTTGCTTCCGTCATGCTGATGACCGAAGCCACTATCCATGAAGCAAAAGAAGACAAACCCGCACCTCCCCCGATGCCCGGCGGTGGTATGGGTGGTGGAATGTATTAATAAACCACTCTTCATTAGATATTATAAACCCGGTTCTAATTTCAGAGCCGGGTTTTTGGTGTGCCCAGCATGGTGTGGACACCTTTTTATTAATACACCCCGATTTGGGGGAAGTAACTTCGATTGGCAAGGGCGTTGTCGGCAACGGCAGGGTCTGAAGGAAGCCATAGGCAGCATACGGTGCACAGCGTAAGCGAACCTGATTCGGCGTTACAGGTGGGTAAGCGTGCCAAATATCGCGAAGCCCGATACCAGATCATACCTGTAACGTGATTGAGGGTATAGTCGTATGCAGGGATCACAGCTTACCTGGGGAAGCCTCGTATTGCTCCCGACTATTCGGGATAGGAAAGTACAAGAGGAGACTCAAGACTTTCTGATGCGATGCGAGGTGTCAGATGATTCCATAGTAGTGTTGAAGTCC
>Ga0075120_10001120_pt1 | contig 21557 bp, 20 predicted proteins | sample AntAceMetag02UKL_FD_69792 | JGI IMG/M metagenome (GOLD analysis project Ga0075120, IMG submission 69792) | Saline lake microbial communities from Ace Lake, Antarctica - Antarctic Ace Lake Metagenome 02UKL | ecosystem: Environmental > Aquatic > Non-marine Saline and Alkaline > Saline | place...
TACAACCTCTTCTGTTTTTTCTACAACCTCTTCTGTTTCTTCTTTTTTCCCTTCATTTTCTTTCCCTGCTTTTTGTTTTTGCATCATATAATAAATACCTACAGTAAGAATTAAAATTAAGAGAATAGTTGGCCAGTTGTCAGGCATATTTTTATAAAATTAAACTTATTTTGGACCTTTTGTGATATAACCCTCCAAATTGTATATATCTCCTGCTCCCATTATAACCACTATTTCATTTCCTTGCAAATTATTTAAGAGATATTGACCGGTCTCTTCAAGATTTCCCGTATAAAAAGAGTCATTAATCTCTTTTGTGAGCATTTTGGCACTTACTTTTTCTAAATTTTTTTTTGACTCTCTTCCTTCAACATTATAAATATCGGTGATTAAAAGTCGATGAACTTTAATTTCGGACAAAACTTTCTTAAATTGGTCAAACAATCGATAAGTTCTTTCATATTGATGTGGTTGGAAAACAAGAACAATTTCTTTTTCTGGATATTTTTCTTTTACAGCATCTATCGTTGCCCTTATCTCAGTTGGATGATGTGCATAATCATTTATAATTATCCCTTGAAAATTATTCTTGAAGGTTACCCTTTTTTCTTCGAATCTTCGCCAACTTCCTTGAAATTCAGAAAGTGCTTTATTTGCTATGTTTCTTTTTATACCCATCTCTAGAGCGCCACAAAGCGCTGCTTGTGCGTTATAATGATTGTGTTTTCCATAAACAGAAAGATTAATTTTCTGATAATCTTTTGAGGAGAGAGAGTATGTTATCACCTTACCCTCCGCGGTTTCTTTCAGTAATCTTGAGTTTTTATCGTCATCATTTATTATTAAAGTATTTTTCTGTAGATTATTTCTCACATATTTTCGAAAAGTTTCTATAATGTCTTCTAGGTTTTTATAAAAATCCAAATGATCTTCTTCAATATTAGTGATCACTGCTATTTTTGGATAATAATTTAGAAAAGCAGCCTTAAATTCGTCTGCTTCAAGTAAAAGATATTTTGAATTCCCCATTCTAAAGTTAGTATTATTGAATTCTTTCAATTTAGTACCAATAATTACCGTTGGATCTAATCCCGCCTTAACCATTATTAAGGCAAGCATAGCGGTGGTTGTACTTTTTCCGTGTGTTCCAGAAACTGCAACCGTAAAATGATTCTTTGTAATTTCTCCTATCGCTTCTGGATAGCTTTGTGTTTTGATACCAAGTTTCCTCGCTTGAACCAGTTCTGGATTATCGTCTAGAATAGCATTGCTATAAACAAGTAGAGATGTGTTTTCTAAAAGATTTTCTTTTCGATGTCCAAGAAAGAAAACAACCCCTAGATTTTTCAACTCTTCTTGGGAAGATACATCTGATCCTGAAACCGAAAACTCTGATGCGATAAAATATCTTGCAAGAGAAGAAAGACCGATTCCTCCAATTCCAACTAAATGAACGTGGCAACCTTTTTTTAATTTACTTATTTTCATTTATAGATTAAAAGATTTTAATATATGATAACTTGGTCCTTCTTTCTTAATTTTACTCTCGATAATATTAATTGTAGTCACTTTAAAATTTAAATTTAATTTATCATTCAGGTCAGGAATCTCATAAATAGGTATTTTCCGAAATTCCCATTGTTTTATTCTTCCTAATGTAATGTGCGGAAAAAAGACAGAGCTTGTTTTAGTCTTGAACTCCAAAGACAACGCTTCGTTTATCTTTTTTTTAAGTCTTTTAAGGCTCGGGCTTTCTATGTTTATCCAGATTAGCTTAGCATTTGTTTTTTCTTTTGGAAAATAAGAAACATTCCCGCACGTAACCTCAAAGGGTTTTTCTTTTATGTCTTCTAAATTTTTGAATAATCTATCTACCGAATTTTCTTTAACTTGTCCTAAAAAAAGAATTGTTACATGCAAATTTTCATCTTTGACCCATATTACTCCCCTCTTTAAATTTTTCTCTAAATCTTTTTTATAAAGAATTATTTCTTTTTTTGCATTATCAGGAATATTTATTGAAAAAAATAATCTTTTAAACATTTTTTCATTATGACAAAAACTTACTTATCTTCAAGCTTTGGCTTATTTTTTGATTAATGTTAGAATAAAATATCATGGAAATAAAGATTAATGACGCGCCTATAAACATAGTTCCTGTTCTGCGTAATGCAGGATATCACCCGGATAAAATACAAAGAAATGAAGAATCTTCATTTTCAAAGTCTCTTTTAGGAGATCGCTATCCACGTTTTCATATTTATTATAACGAAGAGAAGAAAGAAATTAACTTACACCTCGACCATAAAGCACCAAAATATTCTTCTGCCCCTGATCATGGAGCAGAATACGACGGAAGGCTGGTTGAAGAAGAGGCAGAAAGGCTTAAGTCTTTTTTTTAGAGAATATGGAAAAGATAAACACCGAAATCAAACTATTTTTAGAAAAACTCAAAAAAGGAAAGACTTCTTCAAAGTCTCTTAGAGAAAAAGAGGAAATTTTGTTATTATTTTCAAGGTGGAAAAATAAAAACTTGAAAAATATTGATTTTTCAGAAAAAAATCTTTTAAGTTACAAAAAATTCTTGAAAGAAAAAAGCTTTGAAGAAAAAGATATTAATAACGCCTTGAAAATAATTACACGCTTGCTAAAATACACGCAAAACAGAGAAGAGGAAAATGAAATTCAACAAGTTGTTAATCACTATTTTCAGACAAAAGGATATACTATAGATGATATCAAGGAAGATGCTAAAAAAAGAAAAATTGTATATTCAAGATACACCCGCCCAGCAAAAAATCTTTTACTTCTTGCCGGATCCGTTGAAAAAGCCAAAGAAACAATTAACATAGTTGCGCTTTGGGCAAATACAAGAAATCTCGACTATGCAATTGAAACTGTTTTTAAAAAATGGCCAGAAATCAACAATCTAAGGCCCAAAAAAAAAGAAAAAAAACCATACTACCGTAAAGATCCCATGATTTGGTCAAAAACAAAAAACAAATGGTATGTTATAAGTAAGGAGGGAGATTGGCTTGAATTTGCCGGGAAAGAAGAAGAAGTTGAGTGGCGTGAAGAATTTTAATAGGCATAACTAATAGAAAAATGAAGATTATATTTGTAAGTAATTCACGGTTTGGAGCAGTAGTTCTGGAAAAATTATTAGAAAACAATATACATCCTGTTTTTCTAATCTCTTCTCCAGATAGAAAAATTGGTAGGGGGCAACAGGTTAAATCTCTATTCATTAAAGATTTCGCAAGAGAAAAAGATATAAAAGTAAAAGAAGTTGATAGCCATCAAAAATTTCACGAAATTATCAAAGATGAAAAACCTGATATTGTTCTTGTTACAGCCATTGGGATGATTATTAAAAAAGAAACTCTTGATTTGTCATTTTTTCTGAATATTCATCCTTCTCTTCTTCCCAAATATCGTGGAGCAACCCCGATACAAAGCGCTATTATGAGCGGTGAGGAGAAAAATGGCGTTTCTCTTATTAAAATGAATCATAAAATTGATAGTGGTGAAATAATTTCACAGGAAGAGGTGTTCTTTGAGAATTTTATCCAGCATGAAACAGCAGAGAGAAAACTTGCAAATGTGGGCGCAGATTTATTTATCAAAACATTACCATTACTGAAAGAGAATAAAATTTCTTTAAAAAAACAAAATGAAAACGAAGCCACTTATACGGAGATGCTTTGTAGAGAAGATGGAAAAATTGATTGGAACGAACCTGCAAAAATTATTGAAAGAAAAATAAGAGCATTTAATCCTTGGCCAGGGACTTATAGTAAAATTGAAGATAAAAGATTTAAAATTCTTGAAGCAGACATCCAAGAACAGACAGAAAGTGGTCCCTTTGGAGAACCTGGAAAAATTTACTTAGGAACAAATTATACGATTGCGGTACAAACAGGCAAAGATTTTTTGCTAATAAAAAAGTTACAAATAGAAGGGAAAAACCCTACTTCATCTAAAGACTTTCTTCAAGGAAATATTAATTTAATTGGAGTGGTTTTAAATTAGAGCTTCTCTCTCAAATATTTTCTTAAGTCTCCGCTAATATCATCTCTCTTAAGAGCAAACGTAAAAGAAGTTTTTAAATAATTTAATGGATCTCCTGTAGTGTGCCATTCTCCTTCAATTGGTTGAGCAATAACCTTTTCTCCACTCTTCGCAAGCGAGTTTAATATATCAATAACCCAGAGCTCATTGTCTTTGCCAAGAGGAGTTTGAAGTGCTCTTTCTATAACATCATAAGAAAAAATAAACCTTCCAAAAACAGCCATCAGGGAAGGAGCTTCTTCAGCAGAAAATTTTTCACAAGCTTCTTCAATCTCATACCTATAGCTAGCTCTTTTTTTATAACGAACTGTTCCGTATTTATGAACATCTTTTTTTGAAACTTTTTGTACTCCAAGAACAGCCTTTGCGTTGTATTTTTCGTAAACACTTATAAGTTGTTTTACAACAGGAACTTCGGAGACAGTTAAGTCGTCCCCAAACATGTAGACAAATGATTCTTCTTTATCGATAATTGGAGCCACAGAAAGAAGTGGAGTCGCATTGCCATAGGGAAGGTCTCCTTTTTGTCTAACATATATAAAGTTAGCCATCTTTGGAATCTTTTTTATTTCTTCAAGCTTTTTCTTTTTCCCACTTTTTTCTAACTCATGTTCTAATTCTCGGTTAGAATCAAAGTAATCTTCTAAGGAAGATTGACCAGAGCGCGTAACTAAAATAATATCTTTAATCCCCGCTTTAACCGCTTCTTCTACTAAATAATGGATAATTGGTTTATCAATAATTGGCAACATTTCTTTTGGCTGATTTTTTGTGGCCGGAATAAATCTTGTTCCGTACCCAGCGGCGGCAATAACGGCTTTCGTAATTTTTTTCTTCATAATATTTAAACTAAAAATAAATTAAATATGTTTCGATCAAAGCCGCTAAAAAAAGAAGCGGTAAAATTATATAAGTAAATATTCTTACAGAGGAAAAGAAAAGTTTTTTTATCGTAAAGGGAAGTGGAAAAATCTTGAAAGTTTTCTTGTTTATTTCTTTGTATAAAGAAATTCCTAAAAAAATACCTAAAGCAGAGCCCAAAAACAGACCGGACAATTCAAAGACCCCATGCAAAAAAACCGAATAAAAAACACCTTTTATTCCTATCTCCAGAAAAGTTACTCCAATAACATATCCCAAGACCCAACCATTTAGAATCAAAAAAAACACCGTTGGAATAGCAAACAAAATCCCTAAAAACATGAAAAGAAAAATTTTCACAGAATTATTCAAAAATAAAAAGATTCCCATCTCAAGCGGTCCAAAATTAAGAAGAAAGGAGAAGGCTGTAACAAGTTCATCTAAAGATTCTTTGGCAAGCGAAGGATAGATAATTGTAAAAAGGATTCCAAATATGAAAAAAATAAAAAAAATAAGTGCAGAAAGACCAATATATTTTTTATTGTTTAAAACAATTTCTAAATCTTCTTTCTTTAGTGTCATATATCGTTTTTTAATAACTCAAGTTCCTTTTTTTGTAAGTCCCCTAGTTTCTTTAGTTCTGCACTTGAGTTAATAATTTTTCCCAAATATTTTCCTGACAAAAAATGTGGTAAAAGAACATAGTCGACTCCTTGGTTATAAAGCAAAATTGCCTCTTCATCTCTTTCTGCTCGAGTAATCACTTTAATATTTTGATCAATATCTTTTACTCGGCAAACAAGAGATAAGTTATCTTCTAGCTGCGGACTAGTTGAAACAACTAATTTTGTTTTTTCAAGATTTAACTCCTCAAAAAGATGCGGATCTTTTATATCGGCAAAAATACGATCAACTCCTATTTTTTTTAAATAATCAGTTACCGTGGGATCAAAATCAATAACTAATAAATTTTCTTTATCAATATAGTTCATTATTCCTTTCCCGATTCGATTAGCTCCGATTAAAATAAACGGCTTTGATATACCAAAATCCCCCTGTTCTTCTTTTGTGTTTTTTCTCTCAAAAATTGAAAGAAAACGAGAAATATATGGGAATATTTTCTCGCCATACAGAATAAGATATGTTGAAAAAGTAATAGTTACAACACCCACAGCGACGATTATCGCAAAAATCTGTTCGTTAATATGCCTTAACGAAAGTCCGGCCATCGCAAAAATCAAACTAAATTCTGATATTTGTGCAACAGTAACTCCAGTTAAAAAGCCGGTACGTTTTTTGTAACGCATAAATCCCATAATAATCATAACGATTAAAGGGTTGCCCACTAAAACGAAAAGAGAAAATATTGCAACAGGCAAAAGAAGCCCGGCAAAATTTGAAACAACCATTAAAGATCCCAGAAAAATAAAAAATATTAAGATAAAAAAATCTCTAAGTGGTCTTATTTTATTACTGATATGATATTTTTCGGAAGAATTTGCCAAAGCAACTCCACTCAAGAAACCAGCTATTTCAACCGAAAAACCAAACTGTTTTACGATTAATGCAAAAGCTAAAAGCCAAGACAGGCTAACTAAAAATAGTAACTCTTGAGAATGTGCAATTTTTCGAAAAAGATAAGGAAAGACACTCCCGCCAAGTGCAAGCATTAAACCAAAAAGAACAATTCCTGCGAAAAATGTTCTTAAAAGCGAAAAAATTCCTATTCCCTCTCCAATCTGGAGTGCATTCAATACAATAAGAATCAAAATAACTACCAAATCTTGAACAAGAAGTAACCCGATCGATATTCTGCCGTGAAGGCTTGTAAGACTTCCTTTATCAGAAAGAAGTTTAATAATTATAACTGTACTTGAAAATGTTAAAGCAACAGCAATATACAATGAAGGTAAAAAGGAAAAGTTAAATAAAAAATAACCGATTAAAAATCCTCCGATAGCAGTAAAAATAACTTGTCCTAGTCCAATAGCTAAAGAAACTTTCCCTGTTTTTTTGATTGAGCTATAATCCATTTCCATCCCAACTAGAAAAAGCAAAAACATTATTCCTAATGCAGAAAAAGTCTCGATTAATTCACCTTCTTTAAGATTCAAAAAACCAAACGTTCCGACTAAAATACCGGTAACGAGATACGCAAGGACAAGAGGTTGTTTTAAAAACCTGAATAATATACCCAAAACAGATGCTAAAACCAGTAAAATTGCAAGTTCTCCTTGCGCGGTTAATTCAATATTTGTAAAAAAATGTATAAAAGGGTTGCTCATTTTGGACTAAGGTTTTGCTATATGAATTTTTTTTGTAGGATAGGCAAACTCAATTTTTTCTTTTTCGAAAGACCTTTTTATTTCTAAAAGAATTCTTTCATTAATATCCATAAAAACTTTATATTCAGGAGAGTTTATGTAATAAACTATTGTATAATCCAAAGAAAAGCTGTTAAATGCGGAAAAATGAACTCTGTCAAGATCTGCTAATTCTTCTCTTTCAAATATTTTTTGAATAAGCGCTGGTATTTTTTCCATTTTTTTAGTCGGTGTTTCATACACTATTCCTATTTTAAAATCTGTCCGCCTTCTTTCAAGTTTCTTCAAGTTATGAACTTGTACGGTTGTAAGCTCTTTATTTGAAAAAACAATTTCTTCTCCTTGCAAAGCTCTTACTCTTGTACTCTTAATACCTATTTTTTCTACTGTCCCCCACTTGTCACCAACAACAATCAAATCGCCCTCAACAAATGGCTTATCAAAATATATTGAAAATGAACTAAATAAATCAGAAAGAGTATTTTGCAAAGCGAACGCTATAGCAATACCTCCTACCCCCATTCCAGCAATAAGAGCAGTGACATTTACCCCAAAAAGAGATAAAAGAACAAATCCAGCGATAATCCATAAAAAAAATTTTCCAATATTCTCTAAATCCCGAATCATTGTTGTTTTCCCTTCTTTCGTTTTTTTCTCTGTATAGTCATCTAAAAAGAAATCAACAATTTGATATCCGATTATTACTGCAATATATGTGCACCAAAAAACCAAAATCAACCAAAAAAACTTTTCAAGAAAACCAGGAATTTCAATAGTAGAAAGTGCTATGTAAAAAGATATAAAGATATAAAAAGGAGAGCGAATTTTATCAATGATTTTCAAAAAAAGATTAAATGTTTTTTGCTCTTTTACATTTCCTGATATTTTTTTAGATAAAAAATATTTTAAAAGAAAAACAGAAAAAGAAAGTATAAATATTACCGCTATAAAATAAAAATACTTCATAAAAGTATTATTAAAGATTTCGGTTTGCCATATAGAATTATTAAAAAATAATTTCATGTTTTAAAAATATATTAGTAGATTAAATTCTATTTGCCATTGTAACAGAATCACTTCTTATTTCAATCTATTTTCCCAAAGTTTCTCTGAGAACCACAAATCCTGCTTTTAAAAAGTTTTTTTTGCTTCGATTATAGATAGCAACCGCAGGATGTAGAAGAGGTAATATCATTATTTCATTATATTTTCCATCCAATGTGATAATTTTTCCATGGAGAGTCGTAATCGGCTTAATATCTTCTTCTCGTTTATATTTTTTTAAAATATATTCTGTCGAAAACCTTCCTAGCGTTGAAATAATTTTTGGCTTTATTATTTCGATTTGTCGATCTAAAAATGGTGCATATATCTTAATTTCTTCAGGAAGAGGATCGCGATTTTTCGGAGGTCGATCTTTTATAATATTTGTTATATATACATCTTCTCGTTTTAGACTAATTTCTTCCAAACACTCATCAAGAATTTTCCCAGCACTTCCACAAAATGGTCTCCCGGTTTTTGCTTCTTGTGCCCCGGGTGCTTCTCCAATAAACATCACAGTTGCGTCGTGATTTCCCTCCCCAATAACCGGAAAACTTTTACTTTCAATTCTCGCCTTGTAAAGTGGGGATTGTTTTAGATTTAAAACCTCATCTTTTATCTGTTTTAATAGTTCTTTTTTGGTCATTGTTTAAGTAAATTAACAACAACTCTTAACTCTTTTGAGTGAAGATTTTTCTTTAATTTTTCTTTAATTTCTAAAACAATTTTTTCACTTAATTTATTTTCTAATCTTAATTTTTTATTTATTTCCTCCATCGGCATAGTAGTTCTCATCTCAAACATAGCCTTCTCTCTTTCATCCAGAAAATCTTCTTGAAGAATTTTTTCTAGCACATCTTCCTTCTTAAAAATACAAAAAGAATCTTTGTTCCGACTGTTCCCACTTTCAATCATTTCTGCATCACCACTAAATATTTTTTCATAATCACGGCAGGCGAAACACTTCTTCCCATAACTACATGGGAAAAATTTATCATCAATAGACTTTTTTATTTTAAAAGCTTTTTCTTTTAATATTTCTAGTGCTTCTTTAGTATCTTTTACTTTTTGTTTTGTGGGTTTATCATCAGTCTGTAAATACCAGTAACTTACTTTTTCAACCTCCTCTTTTAAGTTTTTTCCAGCGAGCAATGCATAAATCGGAAGTTGTAAGGAGCCATTACTTTCCTTTGAGTTGCCAGTCTTAAAATCAATGATATGAGCTTTTCCGTTGGGTAGCAATTCAATCCAATCAATACTTCCAACTAATTTTACTTCTTCTCCTATTAGATTCATGTTAGGAAAATTAGAAACTGTATTCGTTGAAGGCCGAGAAAGAAAATCAGAATCTTCGACCCGTTTTACCATTTTTAATCCCCTTTCAAAAAAATCTTTTTCTTTTTTCTTCGAAATAAATCCTCCATTAAATCCTCTATATTTTTCAAAAATTTCAGAAAAACGATCAGTTAGAGAAATTTTTATTCTTTTTTTCACTGGAACGTCCAAGAGTTCTTCGATAGTCTCATGAACCGCGGATCCTAAAGAAAGATAAGGATTAATTATTTGTATTCTATTTTTAGTTTCTGGGTTACGATACTCGTACTCTAGATAATAAAGATGAGGGCACTTTTCATAAGAAGAGATTGCGGAATGTGATATCCACAATATTTTTTTATAATCCATAATAGTTTATTCGAAAAACACAATTTCTGAATTTTCTCCTTCCAAGTTAAGCTCTCCCTGAATGATATCAACCGCTCTTTCAATCGCTATTTCTTTTCTGATCGACTCTTTTGCATCTTCAAACGGAAGAACTTCTACTTCTTCGTTTTCATAATACTCTAAATACCACTCATATCTTTCTATGATATCTTTTTCGTCAATAACGATATCTTGAGCAAGAATATCTTCTAGTTTTTGATTTTTTAATGATAATTCTATGTTTCTCAATACCTCTTGCCGAGAATATCCACGCATTTCCATAATATTAAAATAATCTTCTTTCGTCTCTGCCCCTGGTTGTCGATTCACATAATTCATAATTTCTCTTTCTACTTCATTTTCAGATATATAAATATTTTTTTTATTAAAATATTCTTCAATCACAATAATTGCGACAGCAGCTTTTATTGCTTCTATTCTTAATTCTTCGGGCGTAAGTTTGCTCTCAAAATAATCGCGAGAAACTTCTCTTAGATAATGTTCAATATCAGTTGAAATTACAGAAACTCCGTTAACAGTTAAGACAACATTTTCATGTTCTACATTATTTTCCGTTTCTTTGTAAAACAAAAAAAAGCCCACGCCAATGGTAATCAAAAAAATACCAAATAATAGAAAATATTTTTTTGTGTTTCTTTTTCCCATATTAGATTAGAACATCAATCGTGCTTTCTTTTCTAAATTTCTCAATATCAGCTTCCAATCTTTCTAATGTTTTTTCTTGAATGATAAAATCTTCTAACTCCTTCTTAATTTCTTCAAAAGGCATTATCTCTTCATCGCCGGAAACTCCAACTTCTTTCATCCAAGAAACATAATCGCTATATGCCTTCTCTAAGTCACTCTCAGTAATTTCGGTTTCTTCTGCGTATCTTTCATAAATTTTGTCATATAGTAGATAAATTTTTATTTGTCTTTCCATCTCAAGTTGATCAAATCCCTCCCCTTCCCATTCTGCAAAAAGATCTTCTATATTTTCAATATCTTCCTCTCTCGCGATCACTTCTTCATAAAAATTATTTATTTCTTCTTTTGTAACAGAAATATTTAACTTTTTTGCATAACTAGTAAAAATTAATTGCTCTATTGCCATATCAACTGCAACTTCTTTAAGATCTTCATCAGAAAACTCACCTTCATTTACTTGCATAATTTGTGAATAGTTTTGTTCTGCTTGTTTTAAAACTCCATCAAATTCTTTTTTACTCATTCTTTCCTCGTTAACAATAATAACTGCTTCTTTTTCGGAAAAAAGATTTATCCCATCACTGGAAAATATTATTCCTCCTGAAATAATTATTGCAACAGCAATAATCCAAAACCATGCTTCTTTAAATATATTCATATTATTTTTTACAAATTAATATTTTTACTCTTCATTAATATTTATTTTCACCTTTTTACCATTCCCCTTTTTAAGTTTATATGTCCAATAAACAGCAAATACTGAGAAAAGAACACAAAGAGCACTTACTAATGTGCTAATTGAATAATCATTTTGACTACCTACAATAATTATCTTCCAATCCAATGCCAGTCGAATAAAATGGAAACCAGCAGAGATTATAAAGTAAATGATAATAATATACAGAAAAGAATTACTATTTTTCATATTTAATTAAATAACATAGTTAATATACTCATATTAGCAAAAATATAAAAAAAGCAAAAGGACTAAAAAGCTTCCCATTCTTCTTCGCTTTCAATTATCTCTTCATCATTAAAAAATTCGTTAGATGTATTTTCGCCAAGAAATCCTGCTTCTTTTAAAAATCTTGAGGGCTTAGTAACCTCTCGCTCTCTAAAATCATACAAAGGATATGTCAAAAATAAATTTTCCTTACATCTTGTAACAGCCACATAAAAAAGCCTTCTTTCTTCTTCGAGCAGACCATCTTCAATTGACTTAGCATGTGGAAAACTTCCTTCTTTTAAAGAAATCACAAAAACTGTTTCCCATTCTAATCCTTTAGCCTGATGTATAGTGCTTAAAACAACAGCATTTTTGTTTTTCTCTTCTTTCTGAAAATCTTCACTTAAAGAAAAGTCAGAGATCATTTCTTCTAAATTTTCATATCTTGAAGAAATTTCATTTAATCTTTTCAAATCATTTTTCCTCTCTCGTGCATTCTCAAATGAAAAATCGAGAAAATGATAGTAGAAATTTTTCAAAAATAAAATTATTTTTTCTGGAATAGTACAACTCAACCCTTTTTCCAAAAGATCAATCATTTTATTTACTCCGTTTCTTACATTTTGAGAAGAAAAAGAATCAACGACAACAATCTTATCGAGTATTAGTTGTTCTAAATTTTTTCTTTCAAAAATTTTATTAATTATTTTTTTCGCGTTAACTTCCCCTATTCCTTCTTGTCTTAAAAGTATCCTTTTCCAGGAAGATTCATCAAAGAAATTAAGATAAATTCTTAGAAAAGCAAGAACATCTTTTACATGATACTGTTCGAAGAACCTAACACCTCCTCTTAAAATATAAGGAACTTTTTTTTTGACCAGCTCAATCTCAAGCTCAACCGCTTGATAATGTGCCCTGAAAAGAACCGCTGTTTTTAAAAGATTTTCTTGTCCCTTTAAATAGTTTGAGATATATCTTGCTTGTTCTAACGAATTCGAAAAAGGAATTATTACTGGAGATGACCCCGCTTTTTTTGTACTATATAATTCTTTATCTAATTTTTTTTGGTTATTTTTAATTACAGAATTGGCAACATATAAAATCTCTGGGGTGCTTCTGTAGTTAGCTTCTAATTTAAATACTTTCGCTTGTGGATAGTGTTTTGAAAAATTTATAATATTATTAATATTTGCTGCGCGAAAACTGTAAATGCTCTGTGCATCATCCCCTACTGCCAAAACATTATTGTGTTTTTCGCTCATTTTTTTTATTATCTCGTCCTGAAGAAGGTTTGTATCTTGATATTCATCAATCAAGAGATACAAAAAATTATTAGAAATCTCCTCTCGTATTTCTTTTATCGACAAAATCTCATTCCAATTTAACAAAAGATCGTCAAAATCCATTAAATTATTTTTCTTCTTTCTTTCTTTGTAAATTTTATTTATCTTTAGGACTTCATCACTTATCTGATCATCAAAGTAAAAAAAGTATTTCTCAATAACATTTTTTATAGATTTTTTAGAATTTACCGAAAGAGATATTATTTTTTGAATTACGGAAGGTTTGGGAAGTTCTAATTTCTTTCTTTCGGTTAGAATTCCCTTGATAATACTTCTTGAGTCTTCCTCATCAAGAATGATAAAATTTGAAGCATACCCTATTTTGCCGCCATACTGCCTTAGAAAAAGATTTCCCACATGATGGAACGTCCCTCCACAAATCTCTTTATCATTAAAAGAGGAAAAAGAGTAAATACGAGAAAGCATCTCTTTGGCGGCTTTTTTAGTAAAAGTTAGAAGTAAGACTCGCGAAGACGGAACTCCTTTTTTTAAAAGATATGCTGCTCTGTAAACTAGAGTTCTAGTTTTCCCACTTCCTGGCCCACTCAAAACAAGACAAGGGCCATCGCCCTCATAAACAACCTTTAGTTGTTCTTTGTTTAACTCCTTTCCAAAATTGATCATTATTCTTCTTCGAGCTCTTTCTTGACCTTTTCAAACTCGTTCTCAATCTCACGTAATCTAATCTTACTCTCTTTTATGATTTCAACCGCATCTTTTACTTTTTTTAATCCCTCTTCAACATCAACATCTTCTTGACGATCAAACCAGTCCGCAACTTCTGATAGTTTTTTTAAATTTTCACTTAAATTATTTTTTTTATTCATTTTTTTTTATATTTTTAATTATACTAACAACTTCTCCGTCAGAAAGAATACTTTCTATTAATCCTCCTTCATCTAGATTTTTAACGCTTTTTATAATTTTCCCTTCAACCTTCATTATGGCATATCCCATCTTCAGTTGTCTCTTTGGGTCGTTCGCAAAAACAATCTTTTCTTCTCTATTAATTGTATTTCTAACATCATTTAAAGTATTTTTAAATTGTGAAAAAATATTATTTTTTATAGCATAAATTCTTTCTTCTTTGTTTTGGAGGAGAATCGAAGAGTTCATAATTACCCTCTTTATCTTTTCTTCTCCTATTCTATATATTTTAATTATTTGATCAAAAGACTGATTTATAGATTCAATAATAACATTAATTTCAGATTTTGTTTCATAAATCCTTTCCCGAAAAGCATTCTCTATTTTTCTTTCACATAGTACTACTTTGTCATACGCTTTTACAAAATTCCTTGAAAGATAATTTGCAACAGCAGTTGGCGTAGATTCTGAAACATCAGAAGCAAGGGCGACCAAAGGAACGTCCTCGTGATGCCCAATGCCACTTATAACAGGAACCGGAAAATTCACGACTTCTCGTACAAGCGTCTCGTTATCAAAAGCAATAAGAGATTGTAAAGATCCACCTCCGCGAATAACTACCAAAACATCAATGTCCTTTTTTTTCATTACTCTAAAAGATTTCAGTAAATCTTCAACTGCTTCTTGTCCCTCAACCCTGGAATCACACAAAAGCACTTTAAAACCAAATTTTCCGAGATTGTTAACAAAGTCGTGAATTGCAGCCCCTTTTATTGAAGTAATAACTCCTATTTTTTTTGGAAAATCGGGGATTTTTCTTTTTCTCGCCTCATCAAAAAATCCTTCTTCTGTCAATTTTCTTTTTAATTCTTCGTAGGCTTTTTTTAGAGCGCCTTCTCCTGCTGGTTCAATTGTTTTAATTTTGAATGTAAGTGTTCCTCGAACCCGATAAACATCCGCATTTCCGGTTACTATAATTTTCATCCCATTTTCAATTTTTGTTCCACACATTCTATAAACAGAATTCCATAAAGCACAATTAATTAAATCACCAGATTTTTCGTCTTTTAAAGAAAAATAAACATGGCCGCTTGCCGCAAGTTTTTTTTCACTAATCTCTCCTATAATTTTTACGTTAATTCCTAAAAGTAGCTCATTAACAACTGAAATATAATCCGAAACAGATAGCGGATTTTCAAAATAAATCTCTTTTTTCATCATTTTCCTAATAGTTTTCTTTCAAGCCTTAAGAGTGCAATAGAAACTCCGGCTCGTGAAAGACTAATTTTTTCTTCCGTGCTTTTTTTATAAATTTCACAAAAAGATTCTTTAAGTATCTGAGAAATAAAAGAAAAAACCTCTTCTTTCTTAAATTTTTTATTTTCTTTTGCTTGCAACCACTCATAGTAAGAGGCTGCCACACCACCAGAACTTGCTAAAATATCAGGAACTACTACAACTCCCCTTTTATAAAGCTTTTTCTCTGCCTTCCTTGCTACTGGTCCATTGGCAATACAAATAATATTTTTTGCACGTACCCGATCAACATTTTCCTCGGTAATAACATTTTCTACAGCCGCTAGCACCAGAACATCAACATCCATTTCAAGTAAATCCTCATTTTTTATTTTTTCTCCCGCACACTTCAATAGTGTTTTTTTCTCCATTAATTCTTTGACATCTAATCCTTCATTATTTTTTATTCCTCCGGTATGATCCGTAATTGCAACAATTTGGTAGTTATTTTCGTTGGCTATTTTTACAAAATTATAACCGACATTTCCAAATCCTTGTACCGCAATTTTTGGATTAGTAATTTTTTGCAACTTACAAAGTTCTTCAAGTACTGCGAATCCTCCAAAACCAGTTGCTTCTATTCTACCGTCAAGCCCTCCGTCTTCTATTGATTTACCAGTAAATGCACCTGGAGAATCTTTACCAACAATCTTTGAATATTCGTTGGCCATTATTGAGATAATTTTTTCATTAGTGTTAATATCTGGGGCTGGAACGTCAGTTTCTGGACCAATTATTGAAGATATTCCTTGTACATAACTTTTTGCTAGATCTTCTTGCTCTTTTTCTGTTAGTTTTCTCGGGTCAACAACTGCTCCCCCTTTGCCACCTCCAAATGGGATATTAATCAGTGCACATTTTAGTGTCATTAACATTGATAATGCTTCTATTTCATCTCGCGTAACTTGTTCACTGAAACGAATTCCCCCCTTATATGGCCCCAAAATACTACTATGTTGTGCTCTGTAAGCTAGAATATAGTCATCTTTAATTTTTATTGTAAACTGTAAAAAACGTTCTGGAAGAAGCAATTTTTTAATTACAGTTTGATTTATGTTGTTACGCTCCCCCTCTTTTTTGATCTGTTTTTTTACATCCTTAAGAAATTTTTCCATGATATTTTAAATATTAAACTCACCAAGTATATAACAAAAAAAATAAAAATCCAAAAACATGTTCTCCGACACTTATTTTACTACTACTCGGAAACCGATTAATCGTATTTTCTTATTATTTTCCATTAAAAAACGAAGTAACAGAGGAATGCTTTTTTTATACAAAAAAGAGTTTTCATAAATTCCAAACGGAAAAGAAACTTGCTTTGTATGAGTTTCAAAATCTTCAAAACGACAAACTACAACAACAGCCTTAATTACCAGTTTTTCTTTTTTTATTGTTTCTGCAACATTGAAAACAAGTTCCCGGAAAATTCTTGTTATTTCTTCAGGACTTCTAGTATCATTCTCAAAAGTGTACTCTTTTCCTACAGATTTTACTTCTTTATTTTCTTCAACGATTGACTCATCAATTCCACGAAACTTTTTATAGAAATCACCTCCCCTCTTTCCCAGAAGATTAATTAATTCTTTCTTTTTTATTCTACGTGCATCTTTTATCTTTGGATTATTTCTTTTCAGATAAACCTCAATAATCCTTTTTGTTTTTGGCCCAATCCCTGGAATTTTTTCAATTTCAAGATCGGCAATAAAATTTACAGAATTACTTGGATAAATAATTTTTATTCCATTTGGCTTAGCCAACTCACAAGCAATTTTAGCAAGCATTTTATTTCCCGAAATTCCAATAGTGGATGTAAGTTTTTCTTTTTTTAAAATTTCTTTCCTCATCCCTTCTCCCATCTCCTTTGCCGCTTGAAAGTTCTTACATTTTTTTGTTAAATCAAAATATGCCTCATCTAATGAAACTTTTTCCATTCTTATCCCATCTCTCCAAATAGTTTTAAAAATTGAAGAAGAGGTTTTTTGATAAAGAGACATATTAACTGGTAAAAAAATAGCATCAGGATTTAGTTTGTATGCTCTTGAAATAGGCATTCCTGATCTTATCCCGTAATCTCTTGCTTTATAGTTGCAGGTCGAAACAACCCCTCTTCCTCTACCCTCCTTCGGATCAGCGCCAACAACAACCGCCATTCCTTTGAATTGTGGATTCTCTCTTTCTTCAACCTGAGCAAAAAAATAATCCATATCAATATGCATTATAATCCTTTTCATGCTTTTTCTTCTAAAAGTTTATTTTCAAAATTTCTTATTTCCTTAAGGGTTTTCTTTTTAGAGTTATCAGTAGAAAGAAAATCCAAAGAAGAAATTTTTCTTCCCACAACCCCAATAAGCTTTTTAACCCTTTCAACCTCTTCTTTTTCCATTTTTAACTCTAAAACAAAATTTTCTTGAGAAGAAATAAAGTCTAAAAAACCAGAATTAACTTTATATTTTGAAAAATCACGAGAACTTTCGATTAACAATTTGTAGAAAATTAATTGGTTTTTATACTGCCAAGCTCTTATTTTTTTACTTTCATCTTTTTCATTCCAACTTGATAAAAGTCCTCCCGTCTTATAGTCAAAAACATCTATGCTACCTCCGCTTATTCTCATCTTATCAATTTTTCCAGTTATAAAAATATTATCCACTACACATTCCTGATTTTTAAAGTCTTTCTCTATAACATCTTCTATCAAAAAAATTTTGATTTTTTTCTTCCAAAAAAATCGAAGTTCTTTTTTCCCTCTCTTTATTAATTCAAGAAAATCTTTTTCTGGTAATCTTTCTTTTTCCAGAAAAATTTTAAAAAAATTAAAAAATTCTTTTTCTGATAAGAGTCTTTTTTCTTTTTTCAAAATATTATACGTTTCACTAATAAGACTATGAACTGCGGTTCCATAAGAAGAGTGTTTTGTTTTCCCTTGAGGAAAACGTAAAATATTTTCTTGGAAAAATACTTGAGGTCCGGCAACACTAATATTTAAAAACTTGTTAAAGCCTGTAGCACTTAATTTATATTCTTCCACAAGAGGAGAAATTAGGCTTTTTTCTTTTTTATGAAAAGGAAATAAATTAAAATTTCCAAAAGACATTTCAATTGCTTCTTTGTTAATTTTTTCCTTTTTTCTTTTTTCAAGAGAATGATTAAGAAACTCCAGTCTAGAAACATCCCTTCCATCAGATTTTTTTTGATAATTAAGGAGATATAGATACTGCTTTGCTCTTGTCATCGCCACATAAAAAAGTCTTATTCTCTCGTCTTTTTTATTTCCAGCTCTTTCAATCGGCATATTCAGAGGAAATATTATTTTTCTATTCCTTTTTTCTCTTCCCCATGCTTCTTGATGACAATTTATAATAAAAACTGTATCAAATTCCCTTCCTTTTGCACTATGGGCCGTAATAAGCGACACAGCATTTTGCTTAAAAGTTAAATAATTTTTATCCAAAATAGCAATATTATTTTTCTCGTAAAAATCTACAAGATTAATAATATCCCCTACTCTAATCGCCTTCTTTTTTTGATGTTTTTTGATCGCGTTCAAAAAACATTTTAATGAAAAAAGGAAAGAAAGATACTCTTCTTCCTTCCCCATTTCTAACTTGTTATTAAAATAAAAGTTTTTAAAATTTGAAGAAATTCCAGATATTTCACTATTACCAATAATGAAATCTAAGATTTCTTCTATAGAAGAGCTTCTTGAAAGAGATGCTACTTCTAAAAAATATTTTCCAATGCTTCCTAAATCTTTATCGTTTAGAATATAATCAACCCACGAAATTTTCTTTTTATGACTTTCACTTGCTATTTCCCATAGTTTCTCTTTTTTAATTTCAAAAAAAGGATAAGTAAGTATTTCCGGAAGTAAAGATTCTGCACCACAATCATCTTTATCAAAAAGAAAAAAACAAAACCTTAAAATATTAATTATTTGTTTTATCGGTTCTTTTTCCAATACATTTTCATTCCTTTCTACGACAATAGAAATTTTATTGGCGTTAAAATAAGGAATAATTTCCTTTATTTCTTGATGAGTTCTACAAATAACAGCAACGTCTTCTGAATCAACCTTTCCACTCTTAATTTTTTCTTTTATTTCTTTTACAAGAAATGAAAACTGCTCTTCCTTGTTTAAAAAGGAAGATAGAAAGACTTTTCCTTTATTTTTGTTTTCTGCTACCAGGTTCTTGGTTATGTCTTCAAATCTTTTTTCAAGTCTTTCGTCTGCCCTAAGAACAACATTTCTTGATTCATCTATAATTTGTTGGTTCGATCGATAGTTTTTTGACAAAACCACCGTCTTTACATCATTATATCTTTTTCTAAAGTTCAATATATTTGATATATCTGCACCTTGAAACTGATAAATAGCCTGATCATCATCACCAACCACGCAAATATTAGGTTTGTTTTCCGGAGCATCAGAAGTTATTAAATTCAAAAGTTTCATCTGAGCACCATTTGTATCTTGAAACTCATCTACTTGAATATACTGATATTTCTCTTGAATATCTCTTCGTAAATCCTCATTTTTTTCAAGTACCGTCACAACCTCCAGAATCATATCTGAAAAAGTATAATAACCCTTGTTTTTCATTTCCTCATAATATTTTTTGTAGACCAAAGCCAAACTATCTAACTTCTCCACCTGGATTGAATCCTTAAGAACCAGCTGACCATTTTGTCTCTTAGTCATTTTTGTCTTCCACACAGAAAGTTCTCTTGTTTCTCCGGTAGAAACTACTTCTTTTAAAGAGCAATACACAATTTCTGACAATTTAGGGAAAGTTTCTTCGCTGTTTTTTATTATTTCTTTTTCCAAAAAAATTTCTAAATTAGAAATTGTTTTTTTACTCACTCTCTCACTAAGATTTTCTTGTATAACTTTGTTAATCTTTTTAATTTCAGTCTTGTTTTCTTTTAATTTATAGACAAAATCTTCATAATTAACTGCGTTTTCTTGGAGATGGAAAATAGCTCTTTCAACGTCTTTAAGATATACAAATCCGCCATTTTGATCGTTTTTTTTTAAAGGATCATCAAAATTAAGGCCCTTTAAAATGTTTTCTATAATTTCCAACTTCACAAACTCATCGGCTAAATCAAATTCAATACCATTAAAAAATAATTCAGGATAGTTGTCTATTATCTCCAGGCAAAAACTATGAAACGTATAAACAGAAACTTTATTTGCATCATCGCCAATAAGGCCTCTAAGCCTTTCCTTCATATTAAGAGTAGCCGCATTAGTAAAAGTAATACAAAGAATGCTCGATAATGGAACATCAGTTTTTTCAATGATTTTTACTGTTCTTAAGGAGAGAAGCTCTGTTTTTCCAGAGCCAGGACCAGCAATAACAATAAGAGGTCCTTCTGTGCTATTTACAGCAGAGAGCTGATTTTTATTAAGATTTTCATACCTCTTATGAGTTGATAATTTTTTCATTACAAATTGGAAGCTTCACAAAAAAAGCAGATCCTTTATCAAATTTGTTATTCGGGGACTGCATTTCGATACTTCCTCCAATTTTATCTAAAACAGACTTAATAAGGTAAAGATCAAGTCCTGTACCATATGCTCTCATATTTCTTGCTATCTCTGATCGATAAAATTTTGTAAAAATCTTTTTTTGATCCTCTAATGGAACTCCGCAACCATCATCTCCGACTTCAAGTAAAATTTCTTTGTTCTCATTTTTTTTCAAAATAAATTCCACATTACCTCCTTTCGAACTATATTCAATCGCGTTTGATAGTAATCCGCGAAGAACAATTTTTAAAACACGGGAATCAAATTTAATAAGAGGGAAATCATCGAGACTAATATTTAAGTTTATTTGTTTTTTCTTGGCAACTTGCTCAAACTCTCTTATAATTTCTTTTGCATTTGTCACAATATCAATCTCTCTAAAATTAAAAACAAACATCTCTAAATCAAGCATTGTCGTATTCAAAAAAACGTCTGTTATCTTAATTAATTTTCTTGTTGCCTCCTCTATTCTCTCAAGATACTCTCTTGATTCTTCTTTAGAGTCTTCACCATCTCCTTTTAAGAGCGATATAATACACCAATTAATGATCGATAACGGTGATCGAAGTTGATGAGATGTAATTGAAATAAACTCTGTCTTAATTTCGTCAATTTCACGAATCTCGGTAATATCTCTTGTTATACTTAAAACAGAATTAACCTCTCCATCTTTAAAAAATTCGGGAACAAGAATTGTGTAAAAGTACTTTCTTTCTCCGTTAATTAGCGATTCATTATAAAAAGTTCTCTTTTCTTTTTTTTGAAAGACAAAATCAATAGCCTCTTTAAATACTTCTGCTCTTTCCTCGGCAATTCCCAGGTCTTTATCCGTCTTCCAGAAAAAATCTTTTTTCGGAATT
>Ga0075120_10001121_pt1 | contig 21546 bp, 18 predicted proteins | sample AntAceMetag02UKL_FD_69792 | JGI IMG/M metagenome (GOLD analysis project Ga0075120, IMG submission 69792) | Saline lake microbial communities from Ace Lake, Antarctica - Antarctic Ace Lake Metagenome 02UKL | ecosystem: Environmental > Aquatic > Non-marine Saline and Alkaline > Saline | place...
TTTGTGAGAAATAAAGATGATGTCCTGGCTGTTCAAAAAATTTTGAATAAAAAAAAATCTTTCATAAAAATTATAGCAAAAATTGAAAACTCCCGGGGAGTTGAAAATCTGTCTGAGATTCTTGATCATGCCTATGGGGTTATGATTGCAAGGGGTGATCTGGCAGTTGAAATACCCACAGAGCAGATCCCGTTGATCCAGAAACAAATTATCAGGACCTGTATTGAAAAAAGAAAGCCCGTGATTGTTGCCACCCAGATGTTGCATTCCATGATCCAATCACCCAGACCCACAAGGGCAGAGGTTTCAGATGTCGCCAATGCCTGCCTGGATCATGCAGATGCCCTCATGCTTTCAGGAGAAACAGCCAGTGGAAAATATCCTGAAGTGGCCGTCAGAACCATGGCAAAAATTGCCCAGGAAGTTGAAGACAAAACCAGCAGTTATATGAATGTTCCTTATACCCTTGAAAATAAAATCACGGCCTATCTTGCCAAGTCAGCTGTTAAAGCTTCTCTAAGACTGAACACAAAAGCCATTGTGGCGGATTCTTTAACTGGAGAATCGATTCGTGCACTTGCAGCTTACAGGGGAGACAACCCCATATATGGTCAGATATATGACCAACGGGTTATGCGCCAATTGTCTCTGTCCTTTGGGGTATTTGCCGAATATATACCAATGGATATCACAAGTCAGGACTCCTTAAATAAGTCCATCTGCCTGTTATTAAATGATAAACAATTTAAAGAGGATGACTTGATCATTGTTCTTGCAGGAAGTTTTGGCATTAACCAGGGCACATCTTATATTGAAATCAGCACAGCAGATAATTTCAAAAAAAAATGTATTTAAGAGTCAAATAGATCCTGGGCTTTATAGGAGCTTCGAACAAAAGGTCCTGCCGCTATTTTTTTAAATCCAATTTGTCTGGCTTTTTTTTCCAGCTGCTTAAATTCATCCGGAGAATAATATTTTTGAACTTCCAGATGGGCTTTTGTGGGCTGAAGATATTGACCAAGGGTTATAATTTCACAGCCATAATGAAAAAGATCCTTCATGGTTTGTTCAAGCTCTTTAATGGTTTCCCCTAAGCCCACCATGATCCCGGATTTTACAGGAATTGAAGCATTAATGGCTTTTGCATTCTTGAAAAGATCAAGGGACTGCTGATAGTTGGCCTCGGGTCTGGCTAGTGAATAAAGAGATGGAACAGTCTCAATATTGTGGTTCAGTACATCCGGGTTTGCATTTATAACTATTTTCAAAGCCTCGATATTCCCCTGGAAATCAGGAATCAAGACCTCAACTTTGGGATCATCCGGCAGGGTGGTTTTAATGGCTTTTATGGTCTTTGCAAAATGAGAAGCACCGCCATCTACAAGGTCATCTCGAGTAACAGAGGTTACCACCACATATTTTAATTTTAAGTCAAGGGCTGCTTTGGCAACTCTCATGGGTTCATCAGGATCAAGGGGCAGGGCAGGGGCAAAACTAACATTGCAGAATCTGCAGTTACGTGTGCAATTGGATCCTAAAATCATAAATGTGGATGTGTTTTTGGAAAAACATTCAAACATATTTGGGCAGTTGGCTTCCTGGCAGACAGTGTTTAGCCCGGCATTTGAAAGAAGGTTTCTTACCCTTTGATAATCCCCACCTTTGGGAAGGTTTTTTTTAAGCCATGACGGCTTTTGTTTTATTTTTATATGCATTGTTCCCACCCTTTTTCAATGGGGTTAAAATCCTAGTTAAAATCCAGATTAAAATTAATTTATAATCGAGTCGTTGCCTTTGGTGGCAGATTTCAAATCTGTTACTTTATAGTTAAATACAGATGAAAAATATTTCATAAAGGCAGTTTTTATCTGGTCCATTGAAATATCATATTCATTTGAGCCGGAACCTGACTCAGATTTGGCCATTTCTTTTTTAATGGAGGTTATGGAAATATTGGCAAGGCCACAGGGGTTTATCCATGAAAATGGTTCAAGATCAGAGTTGATATTCATGGCAATACCATGAAAGGATATTCCTCTTTTGATTGAAATACCCACACTGCCGATTTTTGAATTTTTCACCCATATGCCATGGTTTCTTTCGTCTCTGTCTGCATCAATGCCAAAATCTGCGGCTGTTTGTTTCATGATCTCTTCAAGGCCATGGACAAAATCCTTTACGCCTATTTTGTTTTTATCAAGGTCAACAATGGGGTACATTACTGCCTGACCAGGGCCATGATAGGTGATATTTCCCCCTCGATCAGTTTGAACGACATCAATTCCTTTGGAGTTTAAGAACTCTTTGGAAACACTTAAATTTTCTTCTCCGCCTCTTTTTCCAAGGGTGAAAACAGATGGGTGCTCAACAAAAAAAATTTGATCCTCAACAAGACCTTTGTCGATTTTGGCGTTTAAAGTTTGAATCTGAAGATCAAGCGCTCTTTTGTATTCTAAAATATTAAGGTCTATAAATACACAAGAGCGCTTTTTTTTATTTAACCTCTCAGACATGGCTTTCTTGCTGCTGCAACTTCATCAAGCCGCGTGACTTTTGTCAGAAGCGGTGCTTTTTTAAGCTTTTCAGGATCTTCCCTGGCCTCTCCGGCAATGGCTTTTACGGCATCAATAAATTGATCAATATCCTCTTTTGACTCGGTTTCTGTGGGTTCCACCATAAATGCTCCATCCACAACCAGGGGGAAGTAGACAGTGGGAGGATGAAACCCGTAATCCAAAAGCCGTTTTGCTATATCCATGGTGGTGATGTGATATTCTTTTTGAAATTCATCATTAAATACACATTCGTGCATACATGGCAAATCATAGGGAAGATTCAGAGTGCCTTTCAGGCTTTCCTTGACATAATTGGCATTAAGGACAGCTAATTTACTGGCATCTGTAAGTCCTTTAGCGCCCATGGAAAGGATATAGGCATAGGCCCTTACCAGGATACCAAAATGTCCGTAAAATGTATGAATCCTGCCCATAGTATCAGGAAAATCTGTAACAAGTTTATAATTATCCAGCTCTTTTACAACCCTTGGTATTGGTAAAAAGGGTTCAAGGACTTTGCCAACAGCAACTGGCCCTGATCCCGGACCACCACCACCATGTGGCGTTGAAAATGTTTTGTGAAGATTTAAATGAAGAACATCAATGCCGATATCGCCGGGTTTGACAATACCCATAATGGCATTCATGTTGGCGCCATCCCCATAGACAAGCCCGCCTTTTGAGTGGACAATCTCAGCGATCTCTTTGATATTGGCTTCAAAAAGTCCCAGGGTATTGGGATTGGTCACCATTATACCGGCTGTATCTTCATCCATTATGGCTGCAATTGTTTCAGGTTCAAGAATTCCCTTTGGTCCTGATTTGATGTTGACGGGGGTATAGCCACAAAGGGCTGCACTGGCTGGGTTTGTGCCATGTGCTGTATCCGGTATAATAATCTTGGAACGCTGCTTTCCTTTTGTTGCAAAGTATGCATGAATCATGAGCATACCGGCAAGTTCGCCGTGGGCACCGGCAGCAGGTTGAAGCGTGACAGCATTAAACCCGGTTATTTGGGCAAGATATTGCTCAAGATTATACATTAGTTTTAATGCACCTTGAGAAAATTCATCCCCTGATAATGGATGAGCACTGGCAAATCCCTGTCGGGCAGCCTGAACTTCATTGGTTTTAGGATTGTATTTCATGGTGCAGGACCCAAGGGGGTACATACCGGAATCTACTCCAAAATTCCATTGGGAAAGTCGGGTATAATGTCGTACCACATCCAGTTCGGAAAGTTGTGGAAGCTGGGGGGCATCACCTGTAAGGTTTTCATCAAGGGGTGCTCTTTCAACATCAGACTTTGGCAGGGACATTGCACACCTCCCGTCACGACTTTTATCCCAAAGCAGTGGTTCGTTGAAAATAAGACCGCTTGTTCCAGGTTGCTGATTCATTATTGTACCTCCTTTGCCAATTGATCAATGTCTTTTTTTGAAATGGTTTCTGTTGCACAAAATAGATAATGATGGTTGAGTTCAGGATAAAATTTATCAAGACATATTCCAGCAAATGTACATTTGTCATTAATCAAGGCTGCTCTTTTTTGTTCAAACCCGGCAGGGACTTTCATCACAAATTCGTTAAAGAAAGGTGTGTCAAAGGCTGATTCAAAGCCTGCCTTTTCAAGACTTTTTTTCAGATATACAGCTTTATCATGGTTTTGCAGGGCAATTTCCCTGATACCGATTTTGCCAACAGTGGCAAGGTAGACACCAGCCGTCATGGCGTTAAGCCCGTTATTGGAACAGATATTTGAAGAGGCTTTTTCTCGTCTGATATGCTGTTCTCTTGTGGCAAGGGTTAAAACAAAACCATTATCACCATTTGCATCCTTGGTTTTTCCGATTAAACGACCGGGAAGGTTCCTCATTTGCTTTTTGGTACTGGCAAGTAATCCCAAGCCCGGGCCGCCAAATGATTTGGTAATGCCGAGACTCTGGCCTTCACCAGCAACCAGGTCAGCACCAAAACTACCTGGATTTTTTAAAAGACCAAAAGCCAGTGCTTCCGTAAAAGAGGTTATAAACAAAATCTTTTTAGTGTCTGCAACAGCTTTAAAGGCAGATAAATCTTCAATATTACCAAAAAAATTCGGAGACTGAACAGCAATCCCTGCAATATCATCCATGGCTTCAAGGGCTTTTACATCTGTAAGGCCCTCTTTAGTATAAGGAATTTCAACAATTTCATATCCTGAAGGGTTGATATAGGTATGAATGATCTGTCTGTGACTTGGATGGGTAAGAGCTGATACCGCAATTTTATTGGTTTTTTTGTTTTGTTTTAATGCAATCAGGCAGGCTTCTGCAAGGGCAGTTCCGCAATCATAATGGGATGCTGTGGCAATATCCATTCCTAAAAGCTCTGTCACCATAGTCTGGAATTCATAAATACCCTGCAAGGTTCCCTGGCTGACTTCCGGCTGATAAGGGGTATAGGCTGTCATAAATTCTGATCTTGAAATCAGATAGGGGATAATGGCAGGAATATAATGATCATAACTGCCGGCACCCATAAAACATTTGTAATTTTTACAGGCGATATTCAAAGAAGCAAGCTCTTCCATGTGGGCATTAAGTTCCCACTCTGACAAGCTTTGTGGAAGGTCAAGACTATTTGTTATTTTTAGATCCTCTGGTATACAATTGAACAGATCATCCAGATTCTCCTGTCCTGCGACCTTGAGCATACTTTTAATATCTTCTTTGGTATGGGGAAGATAACGCATGGCATTTTATCCTTTCAACATATTAAGATATTCATCTTTATCCATAAGATCGTCCAGTTCGGAAACATCCTCAGGTTTTATTTTGATGAGCCACCCATTGTCATAGCAGGATTCATTCACAAGTTCGGGTGCATCCTCAAGGTCTTCATTGATTTCCACAATTTTTCCTGAAATCGGGATATAGATTTCCGAAACTGCTTTGACTGATTCTACACTTCCAAATTCATCGCCTTTAGAAAATGTATCCCCTGTCTCAGGCAGTTCGACAAAAACGATTTCCCCAAGCTGATCCTGTGCATAATCATTAATCCCAATTGTTACAATGTCGCCGGAAATTTTTGTCCATTCATGGCTTTTTGTATATTTTACATCATCCAGCAAGTTAAGATCATTAATTTCTTTCATAAAAACCTCCAAATATTAATTGTTAAATAAATCCATCTATTTTTTTTCTGGCAGTTCTGTCAGGTCGTATATCTGTAACAATGGTTGCAGTTATATTTCTTTTGCCTTCTTTTAGTGTCAATATCGTACCAGGCAAAAGCTTTTTTGAAACCATTACAAAACCACAGCTAATACCTTTTATTTTGAAGTCCTGGGGAAGATTTTTTGAGCTGATACTTACAATATCCCCATTAAGCCAACTAATTCCCATATCCGTGGCACAGGTCAACACTTTACCAATCACTTCTTCAGTTCCATTTATTACCTGGGTGCTTTCTCCCGAAGAAACTTTTCTTAAGGAGTCACCTACAAATGGATAGATAAATGAATTGTCTTTGTCTGTTAAAAGGGCATTTGCCCCAAGAAATTTTTTTGTGAAATCTGTTTTTTCTTTATTATAGGGCAGGGCAAAATCCCAAGGATGGTTTAAAAATTTCCAGTCTCCAATGTCCCGGTGGGAAAGTGGCAGACAGGCACCGGCCCTTAGAGAGTCCCTGGCTCCCAAGCCACATGGAGCAATGCCATATTCGTTGCCGGCAGATAAAATATTCTTCCAGAGCTTAACAATGCATTTTGGGTCAAGAAAGATTTCAAATCCAAATTCGCCTGTATATCCGGATCTTGATAACAATGCGGGAGTTCCGTCCAGCAATTTAACCTCAGATTCACCCAGGGCAGATTCATCAAAATTACCTTTAAATGTAAAATAGGGCATTTTAGCAAAAATTATTTCAGGGTTTTGAAGCACTTTGGAAAGAATCCGGGCAGAATTGATACCCTGTATATCCATTTTTCCAACTTTTTTGCTTAAATCCTTAATGTTTACATCCAGACTTGCTTTGTTTGCATCCAGATGCAGGGCAATGGTTGTTCCCATGCCTGCATTGACACAGATCATGAAAAAGCTGTCTGAAAATTTGTAAACAATAGCATCATCCAGACAATGGCCGCTTGTATCCAAAAATGCGCCATATACACAACGACCATTTTCCAGTGTGCTAATGTCTCTGGTAAAACAATAATTGATCAAATCAAAAGAATTATTCCCGGTTACATTGATGCAGGCCATATGACTGGTATCAAATATACCTGCTGATGTTAAAACGGCAAGGTGCTCATTTTTCACTCCGGTTTTATACCACAGCGGCATGTCAAACCCGCCGAAATTTGACATATTCGCACCTTGTGCTTTATGCCAGCCATTTAAAGGCGTGGTTTCCAGATTGGTAGTCATGACAACTATCCTTATTTATATTTGTATAAATTAAAAAATATAGGGAACTTTTAAATTATAGGATTTATATACAACAAATGTTTCTACAGAGCCGACACCTTTAATTTGTGATATTTCTTCGGTATAAAACTCAAGCAGTCCAAAGTCTTTTTTAAAAAGAATTAATACCAGAAGATCATATCTTCCTGTTACAACACATACTGAAATAACGCCTTTGAGTTTACTGATTTCTTCACCTTTTTTAACCAGATTCATCTCTTTCAGCTTTATTCCAATGATAACTGCACGGTGACCGGGCAGGGTGGCAGGGTCAACAAGGCCACAAATTTCAAGGACACCCTCTTCCTGAAGCTTATTGACTCTGGACCTTACAGTATTTTCTGTAATGGCGAGTTTATCAGCAATTTTTTTAAAGGATTTTTTCCCATGTTTTAATTCTCTGATAATGTCAATGTTAGTATCATCAATCTTCATGGTTTTCTCATTTTCAGTTAAAAATTTTCAATAAAAATAAAATTGTTATTGAAAAATATCTTAGAATGATGGTATTGTCAAATAAAAATTAAAAAAATTCATGAAAAATCAAATTTTTTTAATAAAAATTAAGGTAATTCATTTAGATATTTTTTTAAAAAATGCAAAATGATCATAATACAATTAAAATCTAATTAGTGTTTGACTGAAAATCTGATAGTTTTCCGTGGAGTGCTAATTTATAATATGAATGGAGAAGCATATGCCAACAAAAGTTATTGTCATTGGAGGAGGTCCCGGAGGATATGTTGCAGCCTTAAGAGCCTCGGCTTTAGGAGGAGATGTAACACTCATTGAAATGGAAAATCTGGGCGGTACCTGCCTTAACTGGGGATGTATTCCATCAAAGATCATGAAAAATACAGCAGATATTTTTCTTAAATTTTTAAAAGCAGATAACTTTGGTATCAAGGTTCAGGGAAGTGTAAACCCTGACATGACAACATTGATGGAAAAAAAGGATAAGGTTCTGGAGAGCCAGAGGCAAGGGATTGCCAACCTGTTGAAAAATAGCGGCGTTGTCCTTCAAATGGGCAGGGCTGTGATAAAATCCAAGGGAATTGTTGAGGTTATCTCAAATGATGATGATAAAAAAGAACTTGATTATGACAAGCTTATTATTGCCACAGGAACAACGCCTTTGAATGTTGCTGATTTTCCCTTTGACCATCATCATATCCTGTCATCCAATGACATCCTGCAATTGGATGCCGTTCCTGAATCTCTTGTCATTGTTGGAGGCGGGGTGATTGGCTGTGAATTTGCCTGTATATTTTCAGCTTTAGGGGCAAAGGTGACCATTGTTGAGGCCATGTCAAGGCTGCTTCCCTTGCCTGCAGTGGATGAAGACTGTTCTAAATTATTATTAAGGGAGATGAAAAAAAGAAAGATTGCTGTTTTTTGTGATACCATTGTTAAATCATCTGAAATAAAAAATAATCTGGTTTCCATCTGTCTGGAATTATCTCCGTTTACGGATAATCCAAAACCAAAAAAATTAAAAACCAATGTGATTGAAGCTCAAAAAATGGCTGTCTGTATTGGCAGATCTGCTTTATCCTCTGACTTAGGCTTGGAAAATATCGGCCTTAAAACCACGCCCCAGGGCTGGATTGACGCCAATGAAAAATTGGAAACCAGTGTGCAAGGCGTTTATGCCCTAGGTGATATTCTCGGCCCTGAAAAAGTGATGCTTGCCCATGTAGCCTCCCACGAAGGAATTATTGCTGCACAAAATGCAATGGGGGATGAAGGTATCATGGATTATGATGTGATTCCCGGGGCTATTTTTACCATGCCGGAAATCGGCACGGTTGGATTGAGTGAAACAGAAGCAAAGAAAAAAGGCTATGATGTGGAAGCATTCATCGTTAATTTTCGAAGTCTTGGAAAAGCTCAGGCCATAGATGAGCTGGCAGGAGTTGCAAAAATGATCGTTGAAAAAGAATCCAACAAGGTTCTTGGGGTTCATATGATCGGTGCCCATGCAACCGACCTTATTGCAGAAGCAACCCTTGCCATCCAAAAAGGATTGAGTGCAGCAGATATCGCCAACACCATTCATGCGCATCCCACACTGGCTGAGATCATGGGAGAAGTTTCTTTAAAAGCGTGTGGCAAGCCGATTCATGGTTAAATTTTATATTCTGATTTTGGGAAATAGATGGAAAAACAGGTGCCTTTATCCACTTCACTTTCCACTTCAATGGTGCCATGGTGGGCATCAACAATGCTTTTTACAATGGCAAGCCCAAGCCCTGTTCCATTAATATTTCGTGTTTTTTCATTCTTCACACGAAAAAATTTATCAAAAATATGTTCCAGCTCATTTTGTTGGATTCCCAAACCAGTATCTGAAACTACAATTTTTGCACAATCCGTCTTTTCATCAGCACATGCCGTTATTGTTCCGCCATTTGGGCTATACCGGATCGCATTGGATATTAAATTGGACACCACTTCTTCAATGTTTATCCGGTTTCCCATCATCCGGATCTCTTTTTTAGTTTCTTTTATTGTTAGATGAATGGATTTGGCAACTGCCTTGTCCTGGTAAAATGTGATCTGATTTTTTATGAGCTCAACCAGGTCTAATTCTTCTCTTTCCTGGTTAATTAATCCTGATTCAATTTTGGAAAGATCCAGAAGCTCTGTTGAAAGTTTGGTTAAAGACTTGATTCGATTAGAACTTTTTTGCAGTATCTCTTTTTGTTTTTCTGTCAATTCCCCTGCCAGCCCGTCCAGGACAACATTTAGCTGCATGAGAATAGAATTTAAAGGGCTTTTTATTTCATGGGCAACCATGGAGACAAACTCCGATTTCAACTGATCGATCTTTTTTAAAGCCGTGATATCGTGAAAAAGCGTAACCGACCCTAAGTTTCTGTTAAGACGATCCCTGAACGGAATACACCTGACGCCAATAATGATATCCTCATTTTCCTTTGAAAAAGGCATGGTGATCTCATCAGTAATCTCTGCAAATGTATCCACAGGTTGATTAATGGCCTGATCTATCATATCCAGCAACTGGGAATCCTTTATAAACTCCGATATCTTATGTCCGATGACTGATGTCTTCCTGCAGCTGATCATTTTTAAAAATGCCGGATTTGCCAGGGCAATTCTTTTTTGATTATCTGTTGTTAAAACACCATCGGCCAAGGTATTTATCATCACCCTCATTCTGGATTTTTCCGTTGCAATGTCCTGAAGCGTCCGTATAAACTCAATGGCTTTGCTTATAACAAGCCTTAATTCCTGAGGTGAAAAAGGTTTGGGTAAAAAATCAAAAGCACCTTTTTTCATTGTTTCAATGGAATGTTCAAGGGTTGCATACCCGGTAATGATTATCACCACGGTATCAGGATGATGGGACTTAACATCCACCAGGACATCCAGTCCGGACATCCCCGGCATCATTAGATCCAGCAAAATGATATCAAAATGTTTTTCTTTAATCATTTTCAAGCCCTGGGCACCGTTTTCAGCCACCTCAACATCACATCCTTCTTCGGTCAATAATCTTTGACAGGCCTTTTGAATCCGCACTTCATCATCCACCACCAGAACCCGTGGCTGGAAAAAAATATCCTTTACACTATCTTTTATGGAATCTTTACTATTATTCATGATTATTCTATTCTCAGTTTAAATTATCATATTTTTAACAGGTTATGAATTACACAGGAATGGCATTTTTTCCGAGGCAGCGTACATGGGAAATTCAACAATAAAGGTTGTTCCTTGTGAACCTGTTTTTTTAACAGAAATTTTAGCTCCATGTTCTTCTAAAAGACCGTAAACAATACTCAGACCTAGCCCTGTACTTTTTCCCACTTCCTTTGTTGTAAAGAAAGGATCAAAAAGTTTTGATAAATTTTCATGGGGTATGCCTTTTCCCGAATCTTTTATTTCCAGAAAAATCTTTCCAATTAATTTTTCCTTATATGTGGTCAAAGTGATGGTTCCAGTGCCATCCATGGCATCAGCAGCATTGATCACAAGATTAATCACAACCTGGTTGAGTTTACTGGAATCTGCATGAATGAGCATCATTTCATCGGACAGGTCTTTTTTAATCTTTATATTTCTAAATTTCTGCTGATCCCGGATCAAAGCCAGGCTCTGTTGAACTATATCATTGAGTTGAACAATATTCTTTTTTGCACCTGAACTTCGGCTGTATACCAGAAGACTTTTAACAATTTCCTTACACCGATTGGCATCTTCAAGAATACACCCAAGATCTTCCTTCATGCTCTCGTCAATATCTCTCCGCTCTAAAAGAAGACTGGCATAAAAAAGTACTCCCGTCAGCGGATTATTTATTTCATGGGCCACCCCCGCGGCCAGTTGGCCAAGCGATGCCATTTTTTCAGATTGTGCAAGCTGTTTCTGGGTCATTTTCAGCTCTTTTTCAACCTTGATCTTATCTTTCAAATCATTATAAATCGCCATTGTGGCTGATTCATTACCTTTTTCATCGTAGATAATGGCAGCGGACATCTCAACTTCAATATTTTCTTCATGGGCATTGACAATGGTGGTCCTTGGAATCAAAATTTTCCCTTTGCCCCCAATGTTTTCATCCCGAAGCATTCTCATTATTTCTTTGGCTTTGCCCGGCGGATACAATTGTTCTGTATGTTTGATTTTGCCTTCCCCGCCATTATAATCGCCAAACAACTCTTTTGCCACTGAGTTCATCAAATTGATATTGCCCTGCCGGTCCGCAGCAACAATTGCACTTGCAGAGGAATGGATAACCCGGCTGATAAATTCCTGCACCCCGTGCAACTGGCCTTCAAGGGCTTTGGTCCGGGTAATATCCCGTATACTGGCAATGATATAAGCCACATCACCGGCATCATCAAAGATTGGGGAAAACACCCTCTCCTCCCATCTATAATTATGCCTTAATGTAAAACTGTGACTTTTTTTATCTTTTATAACCTTGGTAATGGTACACTGATCAGAATTACACGGCGTATCTTTATATAAAAACATATTAAAACATTTTTTACCAAAAATTTCTTTAAAGGAGAGATTAAAGGCTTCATAAAATTTCTTATTGGCACCCATCAGGGTTTTATCAGAAGAAATTACAACGCTTGGATATGACAGGGAATCAAATATCCTGATACGCCAATACATTTCATCTGCTGATATGTCCAAATTCTTTTTCACACTATTTTATCCTCAACTTATTCTTTGCTCTTGTAAAACAATCTCTGATTTTATGCTACCACGCATCATTGAAAGAGTTATGGAATTTCAAACACATCCATCAACACCTGTTTTGCCCCTCCCCCCATTCCTTCAGGCAGGATAATCCCAATGCTGGCTCCAGTGCAGTCTACTTGTAATACAGGGATGGATTTTTGGGAAAGACAATTCAATGCCCTGCTGATAATGCTGTGCCTGTCACCAAAATGTGGTCCGTGAAAACTGAGCAATTCTGCTGTACAAGTTTTATGAGCTGCAACAATACCCAGTGATTTTCCTGTTAATAAAAAAAAACAAATTTCCTCTGGAGAGCTCATATAAGCTGTGGTATAAAAAAATTTATTTTCTTTATCTTCCATGGATGGGATCTCTTGTCTGATTTTGGCCAGCTGGTCAAAAGAAAAGAGATAAGAGCCAAGGTTCAGATCTGGGACCAATGTAATACCATAGGTTTTTATTTTTTCTTCAACATAGGTTGCACGGGTTTCAGGATATTTTTTCTTTAAAAATTGTGTCAGTTCTTCATTTTCATCCTGCTCAAAGGGTACATGGGATTCGGGCAGATCAAAACTGGTGGAAAGCATCTCAAGAAAACCTTTACAATTTTCTTGATCCACAACAAAAGTCAGCATGGCATTTGAAGATGCCATGTGTCGGAATGACAATTTATTGCTTCCCAGAAGCGACAAAAGATAACCCAATAGCCGCAATCTGTAATTGTGAGGATAGATGGATATGGTACTGACATACCGGTGATACTCCCGGTATCCATCCTGATGGGCAAGCTGTCTGAAATTTTTTGATGCAATGGTTCCTGAAATAAAGGATCTTTCGCCCATGGTGTTCAAGGTCATAAACACCATATTAATCCTGTTGGATTCCATTGTTTGATGAAGCGGAACCTGGTCCTGTCTGTCAATATTTTCCTGGGTCAGCTGAATATAGTTTTTATTCAGACGAATTCCATTTATTTTTATTTGGTCCATCATCCCAAAATCCGACAGATTATGTCATTTGCTATCATAACCATTACGGGAAAAATAAAAGAATCTTTCCCGTAATGGTTAATTTTTCAATTCAACAAGAGTATTGGCAAAAAATTCTATTGACAATGATCTCCAATAATTTCCATTAATTTATCAAGATCAATGGGCTTTGGAACATAATCATCGGCCAGGGTGGTTTTGCCATCATGATGGGTATAACTGGTTGTTTTTACCGAATCCGCCACTGCCGTCAAGAGGACTACAACAATATCCTTCAGGCCGTCACTTTTTTTAATATCATTACATACTTCCCAGCCATTTTTCCTTGGCATCATTATATCAAGTATAACCAAAGCAGGTTTCTCTTCTTTTATTTTTTCCATGGCTTCTTCACCATCATAGGCCTTGGCAACTCTATACTCCAGAGATTCCAATTTCATGGAAACCGCTTCCACCAGATCGGGATCATCATCCACGACTAAAATTAATTGTTTTTCACTCATTATTTTCACTCCTTTTTATTTTCTTAAAGGCTTATTTTTATTCCTATACCACAGGCCTGGGGAATAATCCTGCTTTTTCTACAATTTGGGGAACCTTTTCTTCCCATTCAATGGCCATGATATGAAATCCGTGAACACCTTTAACTTGTTTTAATCTTTCAATGGATTCTATGGCTATTTTTATGCCTTCTTCAGGTTGTTCTTCCTTTGAAACTCCTGCCATGCGTTTGATAACTTCATCGGGAACATCCATGCCCGGCACTTTGTTTTTCATATATCTTGCCATGCCGGCTGATTTCATTGGGGTAATCCCTGCCAAGAGATGCACCTGTTCATCAAGACCTCTATCACACATCATTTCCATATATTTTTCAAACTTATCCAGATTGAAAATGCACTGGGTCTGGATAAAATTCGCACCTGCTTTTATTTTTTTGGCAAGACGCATCACCCTGAGTTCAAAAGGATCGGCAAATGGATTTGCTGCAGCACCGATAAACATTTTAGGTGGCGTATCAATGTCTGCGCCGCCCTGGAATTTGCCTTCATCCCTCATTTTTTTAACCGTTTGAACCAATTGAATGGAATCCAGATCAAATACTCCTTTGGCCATGGGATGATCACCAAATTTTGCATGATCGCCGGACAGACACATCATGGTATTAATACCCAGGGAATAGGCACCAATAATATCGCTTTGCATGGCCAGGCGATTTCTGTCCCTTGTGACCATCTGCAAAATAGGATCAAGCCCCATCTGTTTAATAATCGCACAGCCTGCCCAACTGGACATTCTCACCATGGCGGTCTGGTTGTCTGTTACATTGATAGCATCAACATGATCTTTTATAAGACTTGCCTTTTGCTTTACCTTTTCAGGAAGTGCACCCCGGGGAGGACCGACTTCAGAGGTCACGGCAAGGGCTCCGGATGCCAATACTTTTTCCAGTCTGCTTTCAGTTTTCATAATGACAAATCCTCTCTAACTATTTTTCTGGGTCCACCGCCGCCAGCCGGTCGAAAGTCTTTTGCTTCCATAATTTCTTCATACCGTTTTTCCATTCCAAGGGCCTTTAATCTTTCCCAGATCAAACACCAGGCACAATCAACATCTGGCGCTATTTCACACATACCATTGGATGTCCCGCCACAGGGGCCGTTGAGCAGGTGCTTGGAACATCTTGCCACAGGGCATATGCCGCCGGTTATTCCCAGCAGGCAGTCACCGCACCCCTGGCATCTTTCCGCCCAGATTCCCTGGGAAATTGATGCACCCATAAATTTCGTATTTACGGCAGGAAACACTGGCATTTCCTTATATCTTTCGGCAATGCTCTGAACACCGCATCCGCAGGCCATGGAAAGAATGGCATCAGCTCTGTCAATTTCTGATACAAGTTCTTCCACGTATTCAGGATCGCATTGTCTTTCAAGTGTAATTTCCTTGATCTCAATCGTCCTGCCCTGTTGCAAACAATGCAGGTTAATAGCGGATGCCAGAAGGCCGACCTCTTTTCTTCCACCAGCTGCACATACTGTCACACATTCATTACAGCCCACCAGAAGAATCCGGTCATAGGGTGAAATATAGTCTATAATTTCATTTAATGGTTTTTGCTCTGCAGTTATCATATTCTCTTCTCCAAAGATTTTATCATCAACTAATTGTCTTATGATGCTTATCTGTATTGGTTATTTTAATGGGACTGGGTCCCAAGTCTTTAATTTTTTCTGTAAATTCAAGAGCGGTGCGGGCAAAACGTTCACCCATTCCTGCCGACATATTGATCATTGCCAGTCGTTCTTTTTCCCAGCCAAGATCCTCCAGGATCTTTTGGACGTGTTCTACCCTGTACCTGGCCCGGGTATTCCCATTTTTAAAATGGCAGTCCCCTTCAAGACATCCTGCCACATAAACGCCATCAGCACCTTTTTCAAATGCTTTCATAATATGAATAGCATCCACTTTCCCAGTGCAGGGAACACGAATGATTTTTACGTTTGCAGGATAGGATATCCTTTTGCTGCCCGCCATATCAGCAGCCGTATAGGCGCAGTAATGACAACAGAATGCGACAATTTCCGGTTCAAAATTTTCCATTAGTTCAGCCCTCCAAACAACCCATCTAATTTAGCCAGAATCTGATCATCTTCATAGGCCAGCAACTGGATGGCCTTTGCAGGACAATCGGCTGCACAGACACCGCATCCATGGCATTTGGCCGGGTCAATCTGTGAATAACCATCCTCGTTGATAAAGGGAATACTGAAAGGACAGGCCCGAACACAGATCAGGCAGGCAGCACATTTAGATCCGTCCACCTTGGCAATGGCAGCCCCAAGGTTGATTTGTTTTTTAGCAAGCAGGGTTTGCGCCCGTCCTGCGGCTGCATAGGCCTGGGTAATACTCTCCCGGATTGTTTTAGGAGAATGCGTTGTGCCGGCGATGAAAATTCCTCGGACAGACATGTCAACGGGTCTAAGTTTCACATGATCCTCAAGAAAATAATTATCCAAAGTTCTGGGCAGATGAAACATCATGGCCAGATCTTCCGTGGTTTCATCATCAGCTATCATCCCGGTGCTCAAAGCAAGATAATCTGTTTCAATCTGAATTTTTCTGCCAAGGATTATATCGTCCACAAATACAGACACCTGATTATTTTCAACCCAAACTTCAGGTTTATTATCCAGGGAAAATCGGAAGAACTTAACATCCTTATTTCTGGCTTCCCTGTAATAATCCTCGTAAAATCCATAGGTACGAATATCCCTGTATAAAATATAAATCTGTATATCAGGATTAATGGCTTTTATACGCAGGGCATTTTTTATGGCTGCCTGGCAGCAGATTCTTGAGCAATTTGGGTTGTCAGGCTCCCTTGAACCTGCACACTGTATCATGACCACATTATTCATGGCCTTTATCTTTTCAGACTCATCTTCAATCAGTGCATCCAGTTCAAGCTGGGTTCCAATATTGGCATGGGTTCCAAGACCATAGACATCGGGACGGTTTGCCAGAGCACCTGTGGCAAAAATGGTCACCCCGTGACTCAACTGCATATAGTTCATTCTCGGACCCGTCTGGATACCGGTTTGAAATCGTCCAGGAGCCCCGGAATGATCAACTATGATGGATCTTGTCAATACCTGAACATTTTCATGGGCTGACACATCATCCACCAATTGAGCCATGAATGGTCCCACATCATCCCCTTCTATTGTTTTTCGGATGGACTTTGCCAACCCACCCAGAATCTGTGCCCTTTCCACAAGGTAGACCTTAATTCCCTGGTTTGCCAGTTGAAGTGCTGCAGTCATTCCAGTGATCCCACCACCCACAACCAACGCATTCTGATTCATGGGAAGCGTCTGATCCATGAGGGCGCGGCTTTTTCTAACACCGCTTATACCAATCTGAAGGAGTTTAAAGGCCTTGTCTAATGCTTCTTTGGGTTGCCCTATATGTACCCAGGTATTCTGATCCCTTAAATTGACGATTTCCACCAGGTATTTATTTAATCCGGCCCGGCGCATCAGATCTTGAAATTTAGTTTCATGGGTTCTGGGTGAACAACCGCCAATTACAACCCGGTTTAAGTTGTTGGTTTTAATAGATGCTTCAATCACACCCATGGAATCACTGCTGCAGCCGTATCCAACAGCCTGGGACACAACAACATCGGGTCGATTTTTGGCAAATGCAACCATCTTATCAACATCCACCACACCTCCGATTTCCAAGCCGCAGTCACAGATAAAAACACCAATTCTGGGTTCTTTTCCTGAAACATCCCGCTCCGGCATAAATTCGTCTTCATCCTCACTGACATCCATTATACAAGGAAGATCAGAGGCGGCCATACTGGCGGCTGCACTTGCCTGAACCATTGTTTCAGGGATGTCTTTCGGACTTTCAACTACACCACAGACATACACACCTGGTTTTGAAGTTTTCACCGGGTTAAAATGATCTGTTTTTGCAAAATTATGGGAATTTAACTCAATACCCAGCTTTCCAGCAAGATCAATGGTTGTTTTGGGAATTCTGAACCCTGTTGAAAGCACTACCATATCAAATTCTTCTGTTTTCTGAAGCGCCTCTTCTTCCAGGGCATAGGTAATGGAAAGGTTCTTGGTCTTGTCGTCTTCAACAATGGAATGGGGGCGACATCGAATCATTCTGATGCCATAGTCATTTTTTGCCCGGTTAAAGTAAAGTTCATAATCTTTGCCATAGGTCCGCATATCAATATAAAAAATGGTGGCTTCGATACTTTCTGCAAAGCGTTCTTTTGTAACCATGGCTTCTTTTAGAGCATACATGCAGCAAACACCGGAGCAATAGGGAACTTCTTCCTTATTAATTCCCCTTGATCCGACACATTGAATCCATGCCACCTTTTTGGGTCGTTTTTTATCAGATACCCTTACAAGGTCTCCCTGAAAAGGTCCCGAGGCTGACATAATCCTTTCATATTCCAAACCCGTGACAACATTATCAAATTGTCCATTACCAAAATTATCCAATAATGATGGATCAAACAACTCTGCACCAGTGCTCAAGACAATTGATGCCACTTCAACGATTGTTTTCTTTTGCGTGTCATCGGGTAAAATTGCATCTGCCTGGCAGATTTTTTGCAGTGCCTTTATATCGGTTATTTTCCCCATATCAATGGAAAAAGCATAGGGTGTTGCCTGGGGATACCGCATACAGGTCGGTGCACGGGGATCAAGTCCCGGGGTAAATCTGACCGCTTCCGGAAAATATTTGTAACACTCTCCGCATGCAGTACATTTGTCCATGTCAATATATCTTGGTTCAGTAACCAGTGTGGCCATAAAATTGCCAGCTTCACCACTTAATCCTTCAAGTTGGGTCATGGGTTGCAGATCCAGATGTATTTGTCTTGTATTTTCGGATAAATGGGGAGAAATCGTACACAAATCACAATTATTGGTTGGGAAAGTTCTATCCAGCTGGGTCATCAACCCGCCAATGGAATATGATTTATCTATGAGTACTACATTTCGACGGGATTCAGCCAAATCCAGAGCCGCACGTATTCCTCCTACACCACCACCGATAACAAGCACGCTTTTGCCATTTGACTTATCATCTTGAATATTTTTAATATTTTGCATTTGTAACCTGTTTTTATTTGTGGATATCCATTAATTTTTTGCACACAGGAAAAAATTGGATCCGTTTATGTTAAAGCCCGGCACAGTCAAGGATTGCCGGTAGACGGTCTTCCCAACCAGAAGCAGAAATTTTTATGCCCTGAGTGTCAACTTTAAGTGCTTTGATCATTTCTCCGGCTATATGAATGCATTCCGATTCCCGGTCTTTTGCTTTTCGGATTCGGCTGATCAATGACTCAGACAGTCTTGAGCCAGGGTCATTAATGGAAATATAACGGGCCATACCCACACTTTTCAACATAAAAATCGTGGCAATTACCGGCACATTCAATGATTTGAATTTATTTAAGATTTGAGTGTAGTAAGCAATATCAAAAACAGGTGGAACCATTATATATTGCGCGCCGGCATCTACTTTTGCTTTGGCAGCAATAAATTCTTCCTCAAGATGATTGTCATCCCTGATGGGTTGAACCTGGCACCCTGTGAAAAATTCCGGTTTTCCTTGTAATTCAAAGCCGGCAAGATCTGTTCCTTTTAAAAGAGAATGAACCATGGCCAGTAAGTCCAGCTCATTAAGATCATCAACTGGTTTTGCATTTTGATGATCACCATGGACGATATCTTCACCCTGGACAACCAGAAGATTGTGAATTCCAAGAACATGGGCAGCCAGCATATCCCCTTGTATGGCCATTCGGTTGCGGTCCCGGCCATAAATATGAATTATCGGTTCCAGTCCCTGCTGTCTGATGATTGAACCTCCTGCAAGGGCACTCATGTGCATTACACCATTATCCATATCTGGAATAACAACAGCATCTATTCGTGATTTAAGGTGTCTTACATTTGTCACAAGGCCTGATATATCCACGCCCTTAGGGGTGTTCATTTCTGCAAGTATAACAAATTCCCCTTTGGAAAATTTAGTTTGAAGAGTCATTTTATTAATCCTTTTATTAATCTATAAACCTTGGATTTGCCATCCAGTCATAGCCTATCATTAAAACAAGTCGTTAAAGAGCAAAAGTCATACCAAGATAGGATTGCCCTTATTTTTACGGCAGAAATAACATCATTCATCTTGAAAAACAAGCAATTAATAGTATTTATGATTCATTTTCTGCTCAGGAAAGACAATCATTTCAAAAGGATTAAACCGATGTACAGACAGACAAGGTCGCAAAGTTAAAACCTTTATTGAATGAATAATCGCATGATTGCAACCTGGCAGGATAGTCCTAACATCAAAGGTCTGGGAAATTACGATTCTCCAGACCTTTGATGTTTTTAAAATTTGTCCTTCTAACTGAAGGAAAATTTTATCCGGCTCATGAAAAGCCTTTGGAAGGACTTGTGGCACACTTGCCTAAACTATTGCTTCCCATAAAGCTTGACACGCTCATTTTTTTAACCACATCCATGCCTTTACATTCAGGGCAGGAAATATTCTTGTCTTCACCGGTAAAAACCAGCTTTTCAAATTCTTTTTTGCATTGATTGCATTGATATTCAAAAATCGGCATTAAGTTTATCCTCTTATATAATATGGTATTCAAGTTTGAAATATTAATACAATAATAATTCTTTTTTTTAGTTAATCAACAGCAGGCCCATCGTATAATTTTTTAAATTAATTTTGGTTAAAATTATTCTCGGATAGTGATTTGAGCATGCTCCAAAATGTCAGGGACAACATCAGTCCATCCAAGAGGCATGATATGGACTCCCTGGACCATGGATTTGATTTCTTTAATAAACTTGCCAGCCATTTCAGCCGCCTTTTTCTTATGATCTTCTTTGGCAACTGATCCGATTTCAGCGATCCATTCATCTGGAACATGAATACCAGATACATTTTTATTCATAAATTTTCCCATTTGAGGAGACTTCAGGATAACAAATCCTACCTGTATTGGACAATTAAATTTTTCAGCTTTTTTGATAAAATTTTCAAAAACTTTGACATCATAGACTGCCTGGGTTTGAAAAAATTGTGCTCCGGCATCAATTTTTTTCTTCATTTTCATCAATTGCAGCTCAATTGGATCTGAATTAGGATTAACCACCGCACCAAAAGCCATATCAAGGTAATTTTCAATCCGGTTTCCGGAAATATCATAGCCTCTTTTAAGACCTTTTGCCATATCAATCAACTGAACCGAGTCAAGGTCAAACACAGGTTTTGCTTCCTTGTGATCACCCAGCTGGATATGGTCTCCGGTCAACAGCAAAACATTATCAATGCCCAGGGAATAGGCAGTGAGCAGGTCAGACTGCAATGCTAGTCGATTTCTATCCCTGCAGGTGAGCTGATAAACCGGTTCAATTCCGTTTTCCTTTAACCGCACACTGGCTGCAAGAGATCCCAGTCTCATAACAGCAGACTGGTTATCGGTCACATTTACGGCATGGACATGCTGGGTTAATTGAAGTGCTTCGATGGCACAGCTAGGTTCTATGCTTTTATCTCTGTGAATGGCTCCTTTAATGGGTCCTACTTCACCGGTAATAACAAATTCACCCTTATCAAACAAGGTTGTCAGTTTCATTGTTGAATTCCTTAAAAATTATATAGTTGTGCAATGTTGTTGATTAAAATCAACTGGTTTGTTTGGGTTTAAATTTTGATATTCCCGGTTAATCCTGATTGCTGACAGTCACTTTACCGCCGATG
>Ga0075120_10001122_pt1 | contig 21543 bp, 16 predicted proteins | sample AntAceMetag02UKL_FD_69792 | JGI IMG/M metagenome (GOLD analysis project Ga0075120, IMG submission 69792) | Saline lake microbial communities from Ace Lake, Antarctica - Antarctic Ace Lake Metagenome 02UKL | ecosystem: Environmental > Aquatic > Non-marine Saline and Alkaline > Saline | place...
TGGGCAGACAGGCCGGTTCCCGTCCTGCAAGTCGAGTTTCCCGAGCCGTGGTCAATCATCGCACGCGCCGGTTCCGCTCATGCGGAAACCGGCGAAATCTCGAAAAATCTAAAATGGTCGGGGTGACTGGATTTGAACCAGCGACTTCTTGGTCCCGAACCAAGCGCTCTACCAGGCTGAGCCACACCCCGAATTCAGGAAGGAAAGGCCGCACGTTAGTGCAGTTGCCTTACTGCGTCAATTCTCTTTAATAAAAAACAATTCGCCGGCGGATTCCTCTTTGAGCTGGCCGTAGGAGTAGTCGGCGGGCTTGTCTTTCATGCCTTCGTTGAAGATGTAAACGATGTAGAGGGTGTCGGCCAGGGCCCGGTGAAAGACGTCGGCCTTGATGTTCAGGGCTTCGGTGAGGTTGCCGATGGTGTGCGAGGGGAGATCGGGCCACCAGGTGCGGAATAGGCGCATGGAATCAAGGGTGGGCTCCTGCGCGACGTCGAGCTTATTGCGGTCAATCTCTTCGCGGATGAAGCCGACATCAAAGCGGGCGTTGTGGGCAAAGAGAACGCAGCCTTTGGTGAATTCCGCAAACTCGGCATAAACGTCTGGAAACAAGGGGCAGTTGGCTAGTTCTTCGTTGGAGATGCCATGGGCCTCGCGTGCCCAGTAGGAGATGCGCTGCTCGGGGTTGATCAGCCAGGATTTTTCTTCCAGAACCTCGCCGTTGAGGAACTTGACGGCACCGATTTCAAGGATGCGGTTTTTGTAGGGGCTGAAACCAGTGGTTTCGGTGTCGTAAGCAACAAAGACAATGTCCGAGACTTTGGTGCTGTCTTTCGGGGGGCAGGGGTTGTTTTGGGTTTTGGCTGCTTGAGCAAGTGTGGCGCCTGCCAGGGAGAGAATGAGGGCAAGGCGTGCGATGGTGCGTTGGGCGTCTATCGTCATGGTGGACTCCTTCTGTTGCGCGACACGCGTTTCCCGTGTCGAATAAGTGCGCCATTATACACAGCAAGCTGTTTGTGTATGGCACTTTCTCATATTATTTGCCCGCTGAATTCTTTGCTTTGGGGTTTGAATGCCGGGGTTGAATGATTATAATGTCGCATTCTTATGAGCCAAAGAGGTTTGTGTATATTATTGATGGAGAGTCGGTTATGGGATTTCGCGTATATAATACCCTGTCGAGAAAGGTGGAGGATTTTGCGCCGCTGAAGGAGGGTTTGGTCGGCCTCTATACGTGCGGGCCGACAGTCTATAATTACGCACATATCGGCAATTTTCGGGCGTATATCTTTGAGGATTTACTCCGCCGCCACCTTCAGTTCGCCGGGTACCGGGTGAATCAGGTGATGAATCTGACGGACGTGGACGACAAAACCATTCGTGGTGCGCGCGAACAAGGGTTGCCCCTGCGCGACTTCACGGCTATCTATAAGAAGGCCTTTTTCGATGATCTGAAAACGTTGAATATCGAGCCGGCGGAACAGTATCCGGCGGCGACGGATCATGTGCCGGAAATGATCGAGCTGATCCGCATCCTGGAAGAAAAGGGGTATGCCTACCGCTCGGAGGATGGATCGGTCTATTTCAGCATTGCGAAGTTCAAAGAGTACGGGAAGCTGGCGCATTTGGACATGTCGGGCCTACAGGCGGGTGCCCGAGTGGCACAGGATGAATACGAGAAGGAAAACCTAGCGGATTTCGCCCTTTGGAAGGCGTGGGACGAGGTCGATGGCGAGGTGGTTTGGGATTCTCCTTGGGGGCGCGGACGCCCCGGCTGGCACATCGAGTGTTCCGCCATGAGCATGAAGTATCTCGGCGAGAGCTTCGATATTCACACGGGCGGCGTGGATAATATCTTCCCGCACCACGAGGACGAAATTGCTCAGAGTGAGGCGGTAACCGGAAAGCCTTTTGCAAAATACTGGATGCACTGCGCGCACCTCGGGGTCGAGGGGCGCAAGATGTCGAAATCACTCGGCAATTTCTACACTCTGCGTGATCTGCTCGATCGAGGCTTTACGGGGCGCGAAATTCGGTACGCCCTGATGGCTACGCACTACCGGCAAGGCCTGAATTTCAGCTTCGAGGCGCTGCTCAGCGCACGTGCAGCCTTGGCCCGCGTGGATGAATTCCGTTCGCGGATGCGCAGCACCGCCGCCTCGGCGGTGGCTTCTTCGGAAGCGCCGTCGGACTGGGTGGACTTGGCGCTAAAGACGTTCAGCGAAGCGCTGGATGATGATCTGAACATTTCCAAGGCGCTGGCGGCGCTGTTTGACCTGATTCACGACGGCAACAAGCGGATGGATGCGGGCACGGTGTCGCCCGCAGCGGCCGCTTCCGCGGAGGCCTGTCTGAACGAAATGGATCGGGTACTGGCTCTTCTGGAACCGGAGGACGCGGCGCTGGATCAGGAGCTATTGGACCTGGCCCGACAACGGCAGGAGGCGCGGAAGAACAAAAACTGGGCAGAGGCCGACCGGATACGCGACGTACTGGCTTCCCAGGGCTGGGAAGTGCAGGACACGGCGGAAGGCCCTAAGTTAAAAAGGGAAAATTAAACCGGGCTCATTCACCCGGACGGGGAAGAACCATGCGAGGCACATTCATTACGTTTGAAGGACCGGAAGGCAGCGGAAAAACCACGCAGGCCAAACGGCTTGTGGAGCGTCTGCAAGGCGAAGGGCGCGATGTGGTATATACCCGTGAGCCGGGTGGAACCAAGACCGGCGAGGCCATCCGACAGATTCTGCAGTACGATGCCGCCGGCGAACCCATTGCCGATGAATGCGAAGTGCTTCTCTTTGCGGCGAGCCGCGCCCAATTGGTGCGTGCGGTGATTCTGCCGGCCCTCGAACGCGGTGCTTGGGTAATCTCGGACCGCTTTGCGGATTCGACCACCGTTTATCAGGGCTACGGGCGCGGTTTCTCGGTGGAGGATATGTTGACCATCAATGCCTTTGCCATCGGGCAGGCCGTTCCCGATCTCACCATCCTGCTCGACGTGACGGTGACTTCCGGATTTGAACGCCTAGCCAAACGAACCAAACAGGAAAACACCAAAAAAGACCGAATCGAGCAGGAGGCGCGCGCCTTTCACGAGCGGGTGCGACAGGGTTACCTGGACCTGGCGGCCCGCTGGCCCGAACGCTTCCAACGTTTGGATGGAGTCGCATCGCCCGACGAAGTGGCCGCGCTGGTGTGGGAGTGCATACAACATGTCCACGGCTGACAGCTTGGAACAGTGGCTGAGCATTTTTCGGCGCAGTGCGAAATCGGGCCGTCTGGCTCATGCCTATCTGGTGTGCGGAAATCCGGAAGGCGTGGCCCGAAGCTATGCCGATCAGGTGGCGTCTTATTTGCTTTGCACCGCGCCGGAGGGCCGCCCCTGCGGCATCTGCAAGTCGTGCGTGCGGGTGCCTGCGGGACGCCATCCGGACGTCTTCCTCATCGAGCCTGAAAAGAAGAGCCGGATCATCGGAGTCGACGCCATGCGGATTTTCATCCGCAACCTGCAGCAAAGCGCCTATGAAGGCGACTGGAAAATTGGGCTCATGCTGCATGCCGACCGGCTCAACGAAAACGCCGCAAATGCCTTTCTGAAAACGCTGGAAGAACCCCCGCCGCGCACGCTCATGCTGCTGCTGACCGACTCGCCGCAAACCATGCTGCGCACGGTGATTTCCCGCTGCCAGCGCGTGAACTTGCCCGAACCGGAACGCAAAAAAATCGAGGACTGGACGCCAGCGGTGGATGGCATTCTTCAGGTCGGCCCCTCGAGTGATCCGCTCGTACACGCGGCCTGTGCACACCGACTGAATGACCTGCTCGATGAAACAAAGAAACGCATCTTGGCGGAAGAAAAGAAACGCGCGAAAGACACAGATGCCGAAGAGGAAGTGTTGGATGCGCGCGCCGAGGCGCGACTGAAAAAGGTTCGTGCGTCCATCTTTCAGTCGCTACTGCATTGGCAGCGCGATCTGCTGCTGCTCGTGACGGGATGCAATGAGAGCCTGCTTTTTCATGCAGAACACCTCGAGGTGCTGCGCGCGCAGGCCGCCAAGCTGGACGCCGCCGCCGCTTTTCAACGTGTTCGTGCTATTCAGGAGATGGATACCCGCCTCGCCCGCATCTCCCGCCCCGCCCTGCCCGTACTCGAGTTCGGTTTCGCCCGGATGGGATAAGAGGCAAACCATCGTTTGCCGATATGAAGCGGAGATGGATTCACTTCGCCACCGCGATAGACTGCCGCCTGTTCCTGCAGTTCCTCGCAGCTTCTGCAATATCTTTTTATCGACAAAAGCTCTCCGGGTGAATCACAGATTGCTATGGCGCATCATCATCTGTCAGCGCTTCGATGTCAGCAATATCCTGAAGTCTACCTGCCTTCGTTTTAGACTGTATTAAACCAGCCTTACCAATGAAGGTCACCTCTACGCCATCCAGAGCCACCGTTTCGCGGCCGCGGTACAATTCATCAAAATCGATACCTTCGATACCTGTAATCAGATCAATGCGATTGGGAGGATACCCCAGTTGGACTACCGAATCAGATTCACAGAAATCGGATTCCTTCAAATCCAAAGAAGAGAATCCAAAATGATCAAGGGCTCTCAACAACTTGCTAACATTCTCGACATCGTTCCGTATCCAAAGATCAATATCCTTTGTGTATCGTGGATGTCCATGATACGCAACCGCGTACCCACCGATTACCAGATATTGCACATCATTTGAGTTTAGTGATTCGATAAACTCGCTGAAATCTTTGCTCAGCATGACCGTATTTCCATTGGTTATATTCTCGGCGAATAACTTCCAGAACATCCAATCGTTCCGCCGGAGTCCTGGTTAGCCAATATGATGTATCACTTCCCTGTCGAGACAGTTTATATTTTGCAGCATGTGGTGCAATCATTTGAATAACCAGGGATTGGATTCTCTAATTCACGTTTACAGAGCTGAGTATACATCCTGAGTCTCTATAATTCAAACTCTTCTTGATTAGTGCTGTAAATAAACGGGTCCACGGGGTAAAGTTCCCTTATTCTCTGATTGGAGGCGGCTTATGCTAAGTCGATGTGTGGCGACTGGTTTTTTTCTGTTTGTAGCCCTGATGCTTCCTGTCGGGGGCGTTCTTCCGCCTGACGCGCTGAGTCAATGGCCGAGCGGACAAGATGACCTACTGTTTATTCATCATTCCTGTGGTGCGAACTGGCTCTCCAGTGGTCTGCATCCCGTCCTGCTTGCGAAGGGGTACATCAACGAACGAAACGACATCACCTATGGAACCGACCTTGCGCCCGACGCCGGTCGCCCCGATTCGCTCGCTTCCACGCCTGGCGATCGCACTGATATGAATCACTGGATTCTCTGGTTCAACGACTATTTTCAAGAGATGCTTCGGCACGGCTGTGCCGATGGAACCAACCGCATCATCCTGTTCAAAAGCTGTTATCCGATCAGTGGCATCGGCAGCGCCGGAACCGAGCCGGGCAATCCATTCTCGTCCTCCAAAACACTGGCCAATTACAAGGCGCTCTACCGGCATCCCGGCGGAACGGGCGGCAGCTTCACGAACAATGGCTATGTCTACAAACCGCTCGAAGATGTTTTCGCCGAGCACCCGGAGATTCTTTTCATACCCGTCACCGCCCCGCCCCTGTGCAATTCATGCACCACCGATGCCGATGGGCACCGCGCCCGCCTGTTCAATAACTGGCTCAAAACCGAGTGGTACACCAATTACACCGCCCGCTATCCCAACCATAAAAATGTGGCCGTATTCGACTGGTTTGACGTGTTGGCCAATGCCGACAGCGCGGAAAATCAACCCAACCGACTCAAGGCGGCCTACGGAGGGACCTCTTCGGATTCGCACCCCAACGGACAGGCGAACGCCACCTCCACCTGGTTCTTCGCCACACGCTCCGGCAATTTCATGGATACGGCCTGGAATGCGTTTTGTCCGGCCTGGACGCAGCAAACCTTTCGCTTGAACGCTGTGGCGCTGACCAACAGCGTGGTGCTGCGCTGGGATGATCCGGCGGCCTGCGGCTACACGTCGTCGCTGGTGTACGTGCGCTACGACACCTCGGATTATCCTTCCAACATCATCGATGGCACGGAAATCTATTCGGGCGAGGAAACCGTACTCGTTCATACCAATCGAACCCCCGGACAAACCTGCTACTATACCGTCTGGCCCGAAGCAGAATACGTCAGCGATTGAGTAGCGCCGTGGGACGGGAGGGACGTTGTCCCCAACGCCCTTTTATTTTCCCCCAGATCATTCCTTATTTTTCTAGCTCACTCTCAGCATGGCCCGTGAGGACACGGGCCCTCCCGGGAGGAAGTTTTTGACCGGGTTGACCTGATGGACAGGGTGGACAAACGGAGACGAGTGTTCTTGTCAGCCTGCCAGGGCGGCTTCGAGATCGGTCCGGGCGCGTTCGGCGCAGGCGGCGGCCCGCGCCCGCTTGCCGAGACGCTCGGTGCTGGACAGGTCCGGGAGGATTCCGAAGTTGGCCTTAACGGGCTGAAAGTGATCGGCTGGGGCCTGGGCCAGATACTGCATGAGCGCGCCGAGCATGGTGGTGCGCGGCAGTTCGAGCAATGGGGTGCCGCAGGATTGGCGTGCGGCATTGATGCCGGCGAGCAGTCCGCTCGCGATGTTTCCGGCATAGCCCTCGATGCCAGCGAGCTGCCCGGCAAAAAAGACATCCTCCCGGAGTCGGCTTTGCAGTGTGGGATGCAGTACGGCGGGTGCGCAGAGGTAGGTGTTGCGGTGCATCTGGCCGTAGCGTGCAAACACGGCCTGTTCGAGTCCGGGAATCAGACGAAACACCCGCTCCTGCTCCGGGAATTTCAGATTGGTTTGGAAGCCCACCAGATTACAGAGCGATGCGGCCAAGTCGTCCTGGCGCAGTTGCAGCACGGCGTGCGGACGGCGCCCCGTGCGCGGGTCCGTCAGGCCCACCGGACGAAGCGGGCCGAACGCCAGCGAGTCGTGCCCGCGTGCGGCCATGATTTCGATGGGCAGGCATCCTTCAAAAAAATGTTTTCGGGCGGCGCGTACGCCGCCCTCGATGGCCTGCTCGAAAGACTTGAGCACAATGCGTTCCGCGCCGAGAAGGGCGCTGATGAAGGCGTCGTATTCGGCACGGTTCATGGGGCAGTTCAGATAATCGCCTGCTTCACTTTCACCCCGTTCGTAGCGGGATGCGCGGAAGGCCGTGTTTAGGTTCACGCTGTCCTTTTCTACCACGGGAGCGAGGGCGTCGAAAAAGAATAGCTGGTCGGCTCCGGTGAAGCGGGCGAGGGCTTGTGCGAAGGCGTCCGAGGTCAATGGGCCGGTGGCGAGAATGCAGAGGCCTTCTGGAATGGCGGTGATTTCCTCGCGCAGGAGGGTGATGTTCGGATGAGCAGTGAGACGTTCAGTGACGCGTTGAGCAAAGGCTTCACGTCCTACCGCCAGGGCACCGCCCGCCGGAACGCGGCATTCATCGGCGCAGGTCATTAGCAGAGACCCCATGCGGCGCAGCTCGTGGTGGAGCAAGCCGGTGGCACGGTCCGGCAGGGCTGACCCAAGGGAGTTGGAGCAGACGAGTTCAGCGAGCTGATCGGTTCGGTGTGCGCCGGTGGTTTTTTCCGGGCGCATTTCTGCAAGCGTTACGCGTAGCCCGCGCTCGGCAGCCTGCCAGGCTGCTTCGGTTCCGGCGAGCCCGCCGCCTGCCACCAAGAGTGATGCTTCATGGGTCATGCATGTCCACCGTGTTGGGTGCCGGTCGGCTCAGGCGCTCGAATCCGTGTTTCAGGCCTGAAGTTTTTGATTCAACCGCGAGATGGTTTCGCGCAGGGCCGGTTCGCTGTTGATGCGCTCGGTGACTTTGCGGCAGGCGTAGATCACGGTGGCGTGGTCGCGTCCGAAGGCATTACCAATCACCGGCGTGGATTGTTCGGTCAGCGTGCGGCACAGGTACATAGCGACCTGACGGGGAAAGGCGACGGCCTGCGTGCGGCATTTGCGGGACATGTCGCTGATGCGGATGTCGTAATGTTCGGAGACGGTCCGCTGAATGCGCTCGAGGGTAAGGTCTTCCTTTTTCTCCTGATCAAAAATACTGCGGAGCAGGTCATCGAGGCTTTCAATGGTGAGTTGGCAGCCGGTGAGCGAGCTGTAGGAGGCGGCGCGGATGAGTGCGCCTTCGAGGCGGCGGATGTTCGACCGAATGCGCTCGGCCATGTAGGTGAGCAGCTCGTCCGGGAGTTGGATGTTGAGCAGCAGTTGCTTTTTGCGGAGAATGGCAATGCTGGTTTCGACGTCGGGCACATTCAGATCGGTGACAAGCCCCCACTCGAATCGGGAAACGAGGCGCTGCTCGAGGTTGGGAATTTCGCTGGCGGGCCGGTCGCAGGTGAGGACGATTTGTTTGTGCGCGTCAAAGAGTACATTAAAGGTATGGAAGAACTCTTCCTGCATGCGCTCTTTGTTGCTGAGAAAGTGAATGTCATCTATCAGGAGTACATCGACGTTGCGATACCGTTTGCGGAAGTCCACGAGTCGGCCCTTCTGCAGGGCGTCGATATATTCATTCACAAAGGTTTCGCTCGATATGTAGGAGACTTTGGCGCGGCTTCGGCGCCCGACCACGGCATGGCCGATGGCCTGCATCAAATGAGTTTTGCCCAGTCCCGAGCCACCATAAATGAACAGTGGGTTGTAGGCTTTGGCCGGGGACTGGGCAACAGCCAACGCAGCAGCGTGGGCAAAATTATTCGAGGGGCCGACGACGAAGGATTCGAAGGTGTAATTAGGATTCAGCTTCAGATCATCGGTGGGCTTCGCGGCTTTGGCGGTCGGCCTGCCGGAAGCGGATTGAGCGGAGGGAGAGGGGGGGGGTTCCACTTCTTCGGTGGTGGTTTTGCGTTCAATCTGCTCTACGAGAATGGAGATGTCGAGGTTCTGCCCGCAGACGGTGGCGACGGCATCCTTAATTAAGGGCAGATAGTTCTCTTCGAGCCAGTGTTGGTAGAAGCCGTTGGGTACGGCGAGCTGCAAGTGATCGCCCTCCCAGGTACGGGCCTCGATCAGAGCTATCCAGCGATCGTACACATCACTTGAAAGGATACTTGCCAGTTGTTTGCAGCTTTTTGACCATAATTCCGTTGCCGTATTGTTCATTCGATCATCCCGCATCCGATAAAAAGGTTTTTAATATAATCCCTTGCCAATAAAGTTATTAACAGCTTATTAACAGAGGGCTTGTCGTCCAGTTCTGCATTGCCTGTGTAAGGTAGGCAAACAGGTAAGTCGCAACAAGGAAAATAAAAAATATTACCGGATAAAATCGCCTGCCACAATCCGTGGTAGGGGGTGTTTTGAAACTATACTACATGCGTGTTGAAGATTCAGATACGATTCGAGGCGTGATTGATTTGGGTTCGATGCGGTGTGATACGGACAGAGAATAAACCGCGCAAAAGGTTAGGCGGACGGCCACTTTATTTTAAAAAGGACTGGACAGTATGAAAAAAAAGCTAACAACCCCGCTGCTGCTCATCGGTATACCAGAGGCGCAGGCGGATGTGCTGTATGCCGCCGGCTTTCTGGCACCGGACGAGGTGGTTGTTTTCTTACGGGGGCCACAACGCTTGCTGGTGACTTCGCCCATGGAGTACGGGCGGGCCTGCCGGGAGGTCCGCAGTGTGAAGGTGATTTCCTCCCGGGAACTGTTTCTATCTAAAGAAACAGTCGGCACGCCGACGGACTGGGCGGCGGCCCTGCTTCGGCGCGAACGGGTCCGGCGGTGCGCGGTGCCGGGGTGGACTCCGGTGGCCGTGGTGAAGGCGTTGGAGGAGCGCGGCATCCGAGTGACGGTGGAGGAGCGTGCGCTCGTGGAGGAACGTGCGGTGAAGTCGGCGGTGGAGCTGAAGGCGATACGCCAGGCGCAGCGTGCGGCGGTGGCGGCAATGAAGGCGGCGATGAACGCCCTCGCTGTTGCTTCTGTTGGTAGAAACAATGTGCTTCGGCTCGACGGACGGGTCCTGACCTCAGAGCGGCTGCGCACCCTGATCGAAACCGAACTGCTTATGCACGGCTGTTCGGCGGCGGGTGGAACGATCGCGGCCTGCGGCGAGGAGACGGCGGACCCTCACGGCCAGGGCGCCGGACCGTTGTATGCGCATCGTCCGATCATTCTCGATATTTTTCCCCGCTCGCGGAAGACGGGATATTGGGGCGACATGACGCGCACGGTGGTGAAAGGAACGGCACCGGAGGAGATCATCCGCATGCACGAGGCCGTCTGCACGTCGCGGCGCGCAGCACTAGCCATGATCCATCCGGGTGCTGACGCCCGCGCCATCCATGCGCGGGTGCGCGAAGTTTTTGATGCGAAGGGATTTCAGACGAAACTGGACGGGAAGAAACCCTGCGGTTTTATCCACAGCACAGGACATGGCGTGGGGTTGGATATTCACGAGACGCCGCGCCTCAGCACACTCGGCGGCACGCTGTTGGCGGGGCATGTGATTACTGTGGAGCCGGGGCTGTATTATCCGGGCATCGGCGGCGTTCGGGTGGAGGATACCTTCGTGGTGACGGAAAAGGGTTGGCGTTGCCTGGCGCCCCTGCCCCTGGGGTTGTCGCTTTGCCCCTAAGCAATCGTCGGACTTTGGGACGTAGTCCGACGCAATAGATGCTGCCAAGGATGAGGGGTGTGACCTGCTCCAGAATGGCTTTATGCAAACATCTGTTTGCGACGTTCTGAATGGAAGAAGCAATGGAGTAAAATGTACACCGAGACGGCTCGCGGGAGCGACTTACCGAGGACGGGGTTATTGGCTGATTTCATTCCTCATAATTTTCCTCGTCGTCTGCTTCCTCCGGCTCCTCGTAGTTGAACTCGACCTTGCCTTGCTTGACGATCTCCGCCATTATGTCTTTGAGGTAGCCTTGCGCGACGCCTTCCCTGAATCGCTCTTGTAGTATCGGAATGTTGATGACCTCTTCAATGCAGGCCATGTACTTCTCGACAATTGCCTTAACAGAGTACTGGCGTTCCGCGCCTTCGCGCAATTTCGTGCGAAGCTCTCCAACGGCCTCCGTTGCTTTGATGACGAAGGTAATTGGGTACCGCTCGATCTTGTCGATATCAAGAAAGTATTTTCGGACGTCAAGGGACTCCGTAACTTGGAAGAATCGACCAAGAGGCGTCATCACGAAATCAATACCGCCATCATTGGCATTTGTGCGGCCGGTCTTGTAAAGCACCAGTGGTGACTTTTCCAACTCATCCAACTGAAAACCGAAGTAGACCGTCTGATCGTGAAAGAAGAACTTGAGAATAGCGTAACTGACGATCTCGAATATGCGGGCGTCAACGGTCGGCGCCAACAATCCAAAAACGAAAGACTCAACCTTATCGCGTTTCTGTTTGGAAATGTCCTGTAGTTGTTCGCAGGTCTTGATGAAGCCAGCAAATGACGCCTGTTTTACCTTGGCGTATTCGTTTATGATCTCGATTACTGCTGTCGCAATGTCAAACTTCTTCTTGCCAAGAGAAAGCGCCAGGAGTTTCCGGTTTATCCAGTATCTGCGCGTCTCAACTACCCGCAAAATGGGTTGCGCGTCCACTTGCGGAAAGAATTTGCGAAACTCGCCGTTCAAGCGGTCATTCAATCCGTGGTTCTGCAGTTTGCTTCCAAAAGGCAATTCGCGCTGCCGCTTGAAGAGTTTCGAGAATTGCGCACCTTCGTACTTCGAGTAATCACCCTTCTTATGGAAGCCGTGTGCCACGTAGTCTTCAACCAGAACAAAAATCGCGTACAGATTTGCAAAACTGCTTCGCGCCTTTGATCCACGTGTTGCAGAAATGGTCTTGAGGTTTATGTACTGCAGAAGCGGACTCTTTTCAAAAAGGTCCTGTGCGGCGGATCCAAAGCGCCGAGCAAGTATCTCGTTGATTACTGGCGTGAAGTCGTGTTCCATTGTGCTCGCCTTTCAAAGAGGGCTAGATGCTGCTGTGCTGGTGAGTTCTGTTGTTCGTATGTCTTCGGCTCCCGCCGCAAGACCTCCCCATTATATTGTTCCTGAATGGCCAAACGGCGAAGACCGATCTTCACATACTCCTCCTCGGCCTCAATGCCGATGGAATCGCGCCCCAGCATCTGCGCGACAGATGACGTTGTGAACGTGCCTGAAAACGGATCAAGCACCAAGTCTCCAGGATTTGAACTCGCCCTTATGATTCTATCCAACAGTGTCGTTGGCTTTTGCGTGGGGTGGTTTTCGTACTCGTCCATTCGATATCTGACACGCGGTATGCTCCAGACGTTTCCGGGAACCTTCTTGCTATTGTACACCGTCGGAACTGATTTCCTGTAGTCAATCAATTTGCGCGTTGCGCCCGTCCGGGCTTCAACAAGGATGTCATCGGCGTTGAATGTGTAATTGTCTTTGTCTTTCACACAGAACAGGATGGGTTCGTAAAGGGACCCGAAGTAGTTCTTGGCCTGTACCCCTGAGCTGTCATATGACCAAACGATACGAGACAAAATAGTCATGCGCTGCCGCATAAAGATGTCAAAGAATGGCATGTTCTGCGTCGCAGTCATTACGTAAAGGCTACCTGTGGGCTTGAGTTTCGCAATACAAAGTTCAAGCCACTGGTAGCACCAAGCCAGATATGCCTCGACGGATGGCCACCGATCCTTGCGACCGTTGAAGTTTTTGCCGATGTTGTAGGGTGGATCGGCAAAGATCAGATCAACGGAACGGTTTGGAATTTCGACGGCCAGTGCCTCGATAGCGTCGCCCAATATGATTGCTTGTCCGTTTTTCTCAAAAAGTTTCATGGCGTGATTGTATCAGGGCACCGCCCTGACAGCTATCCTTTTCTCCGGCCAACAGTGGCACAAGTGGTAACATTCGGTTCTTCCGGCGTTTTCGTGAGGAGTGACGTGGCGATAGCTTGAAGAGGCTCTGAACGTAGAGAAGCGAGTATTGCGAATTTCGGGAGGGATGCTGTCCTCAGCGTCCTTTTATTTTTCTCCAGATCATTCCTTATTTCTCTTACTCTCCGCACGGCTCGCGGGGACGCTCGCCCTCCCGAAACGCGCTCACTCTCCGCTTGGCCCGTGGGGACACGGGCCCTCCCGAGAGAAGGAAAAGGGTCGCCACCTTCGTCGTTATCCCGACCTTACAAAAATTCGACAACCCGCCATCCTGCTAGTTTTCTAGATCGAACTCTTTGACCTTTCGGTGAATGGTTCGGCGGCTGATGCCAAGCTGCTCGGCGGCTTTTGTTTTGTTGCCTCCGTGCTGTCGAAGGGCGTCGATGATGAGTCGTTTCTCCGTATCAAGTAGTGAGGTGGCTGTGCCTTGGTGCGCGGTAGAGGAGCCTGCGCGCAGTTCGGAGGGGAGGTCACGCAGGCCGATTTTGTTGGAGCGGCACATGACCACCATGCTTTCAATCCGGTTGCGTAGCTCGCGCACGTTGCCGGGCCAATCGTGGGCGGTCAGGACCTCGAGGGCCTCGGGCGTGATGGTCTGCACGTCTTTTCCATTTTCCTTGGAGGCGAGTTTAAGAAAGTGATGTGCTAGCAGCGGAATATCGTCGCGATGCTCACGGAGGGGCGGGAGAGTGATGCGCACAACATGGAGCCGGTAGAACAAATCTTCGCGGAAGGTGCCCTCGGCGACCATGGCTTCGAGATTGCGGTTGGTGGCGGTGATGAGGCGCACATCCACCTCGAGCGGGGCTTCGCCTCCCACGCGCTCGAAGACGCGCTCTTCAAGTACGCGCAGAAGTTTCACTTGAACGACCGGAGCTATCTCGCCGATTTCATCAAGAAAGAGCGTGCCGCCATCGGCCCGTTCGAAGCGGCCCTGACGTTGGCCGACCGCCCCGGTGAAGGCCCCTTTTTCGTGGCCGAATAGTTCGCTTTCGAGAAGGGCTTCGGGGAGTGCGGCGCAGTGGACGGCGACATAGGGGCCGTGCAGGCGCGGACTCAAACGGTGTATGGCCTGTGCCACGAGTTCTTTGCCGGTGCCGCTTTCGCCTTCAATCATCACGGTGGCGCGCGAGGGAGCGACCTGACGTATCTGATCGAACACCTGCTCCATGGCAGGCGTTTGGCCGATAAGACTTTCGAGTCCGTATTTTTTATCGAGTTGTTTTTTCAGTTCACGGTTTTCGTCTTCTATGTCGCGCGATCGAAGGGCGCGTTCCATAAGCAGGTCAAGCTTGTCGAGGTTGACGGGTTTGGGGAGAAAGTCATAAGCGCCGGCCTTCATGGCTTCCACGGCGGTTTCAATGCTGCCGTAGGCGGTGAGGAGAATACAGACGGGCTGCGGAGAGCGGGTGAGAGCGCGGCGTATGAGGGTCATGCCGTCCATGCCCGGCATACGGATATCGCTGAGCAGGATGTCGACGTGATGGTGGTCGAGGAGATCAAGGGCGGTCTGTCCGTTGTCGGCTAGGAGGACGGTATACTTTCGTTGCAGGGCGCGTGCGAGCCCTTCGCGGGTGTTTTTTTCATCATCGACAATCAGTACGGTGTGTTTCTTTTTCATTCGTCGGTTCCTTCGGACTGGGAGCGATGGGCCTTGAGCAGGCGTATGTGCTGGTCTTCGCGTGGGATGTGCAGGATGATGGTGGCCCCGTGTTCAGGTTCGCTGCAGACCTCCAGTTCGCCGGCGTGGTCGCGGACAATGCGCTGTACGATCATGAGCCCGAGGCCGGAGCCCTCGCTCTTGGTGGATTGAAAGGGTTCAAACATTCGACCGAACCGTTCACGGGAAAAGCCGGGGCCGGTATCTTTGATGGAAACGGTAACGAATCGGTCCGAAGCATCGAGCGTCAGATCGAGGCGTCCGCCGTCGGGCATGGCCTCCATGGCATTTTTTATCACGTTAAAAAAGGCCTGGCGCATCTGATCGGTATCGGCGCGAGCGGCGGGCAAGTCGTCCGGGATGGCGAGGTGTACGTTGACGCCCCGATCTTCGATTTCTTGTTGCATGAATTCGAGGGTCTGTTTGAGAATTTCGCCGAGATGGGCTGGGGCGAGGTTGACGGGGGCGGGGCGGAGGGCGCGGAGGAACTGGTTGATGATCTGATCGAGGCGGGTGATTTCCTGTCGGGCCACGCCCACGAGTTCCTGTAGGTGATCGGTGTTGTCCCCTCCGCGGAGTTCCTTGAGTTCGCGTTCGAGGAGTTGGAGGTGAATGGTCAAGGAGTTCAGTGGGTTGCCGATTTCATGGGCGACGCCAGCGGCCAGCAGGGTGATGGCGTGAAGCTTTTCCGTTTCGATGGTTTGTACGGCGTTCAGACGCTCGCGGGTCACATCGCGCAGGATGACCACCGCGCCGCCGGTCTGCGGATCGGCCACGGAAAGCGGTACGACGTACAAATCCAGAAAGCGGTGTTCGGGGTAGCTAGTTTCCATGTCGTGCGAGATGAGGCGTGACCACTCGCGCTCGTCCATGCTGAAGATGCCCTCCCAATCAATGCCGGGGATGTAGCGTTCGATGGGATTGCCCTCGGCGGTTTCCGGTTGAAAACCGAGGAGACGACCCGCCGAGTGATTCGTGTAGATCACCTCGCCCGAGGCATTCACCACCACAATGCCTTCCTGAACGGCCTGCAGGATGGTTTCCATGAGTCCCTTTTCCTGCGCGAGGCGCAGAAAATAACTTTGCAGGCTGCCGGGGTCCATGCGGTCCAGGCGGTCAATCACCTTGTCGATAAAGCGGCTTTTCATATTGATTTTCCGTGCGTTGAAGAGGTCCGGTTTCCCGGGACATCCGGATGCTTTCGGAGGCCATACCTAAAAGAAAAACATGAAAATGTAAACACGATATCCAAAAACTTGACAGCTTGTAAAAGAACCGTTAGCTATGGCCCTATTCTATTTAGTAGGTATACAAAGCGTTGTGTGAATTAAGGAGAAGCGCATGGGAGACGAAGAAAATCTGTACGAACTTTATCAGGGATGCCCGCTTCATGGTGAAGAGTTCATGAGAGAGTGCTCGGTGTGCGGCGGCGAGTTCTGCGCGCAGTGCTTTCCGGCATCCGGCTTGTGCCCGAATTGTTCTGCGGAAGTGGACGAAGACGAGCTGGACGAGGACCCGGACTTCTCGGATGTGGATGATCTGGATACCCTGATCGGCAAGGACGACGAGGCCGAAGACGTGATCCGGGAATCGGATGAACATTTCCCGGGCGGATTCTGATGAGCCAATCTAGCGAGGCGGAAGGCGCGGAGAGGCTGAACGCCCTGATCTCTTGCGCACGGACGCTGTTCCCAAAACCTATCGCGACGTGCGTTGTGCCCTGTCATCCGTCCACGTCTGTTGATGCGGAGTATGCCCTGGAGGCGGAGGCAGTGGAGGGTGCCTGCGAGTCGCGTCGGCTTCAATACCTGGCCGGGCGGCGTGCCGCCCGGGAGGCGTTCCGGCAGCTTGACGGCCCTTGCGGCCCTCTGCTTCAGGATGCGTCTGGGGCCGTCGGTTGGCCCGACGGATGGACCGGCAGCATCACTCATACAAAGGATTGGTGCGTCGCGGCAACGGCCCACACGACCGATTGCCTGCGTCTGGGTATCGATTTGGAAGAAACTCAACGCATGAATGAGCCGATTGCCCGTCGCGTACTGCTGCCGACGGAGCTGGACTTTGCTTCCACCTCTTCAGAAACTTTTCTGCCCCTGGCCGCTCTGTTTTTCAGTGCCAAAGAGGCTTTATACAAGGCGGTGACACCTCTTGTGAAACAGCGTCTCGGATTTCACGATGTACGCCTGATGGTGGAAAAAACCTCCGATGGGCTGCATCTCCGAGCAGAACTGCTGCCGTCGGATGTAGAGGGCCGGCGCGTGGTGTCGCGCCTTGTTGGGCGGGGGGGCTTTTGCGGTCCCTTTTGCCTAGCAGCGTTTCATCTCCCCGGCTCCCGACCGTCCCAGCAGTAGGTGCAGAGTTTCTCGCGGGGCAGGCCGATGGCCTGTACCATATCATCGAGGGTTTGAAAGCGTAGGGAGGTCAGGTTCAGTCGTTTTCGGATGACTTCCACCATGTTTCGATATCGTTCGGAGGTGGCGTCGGCGTATTCATCCAGGTGTTTGTATTCCCCACCTTCGAGCTCTTTGATGGCCGTGCGTGCGGCGAGATCATCCACGGAACGGGAGCGCGAGAAGTTCAGGAATCGGCATCCGTGAAGGAGGGGTGGGCAGGCGGGGCGCATGTGGATTTCTTTGGCGCCGTATTCGGCATAGAGGCGTTTAATGGCGTCCTGAAGCTGGGTGCCGCGCACAATGGAATCTTCGCAGAAGAGGAGGCGCTTGCCATTGATGATTTCGCGGACGGGGATGAGCTTCATTTTGGCGACACGTTTTCGCTCCTGCTGATTCTGGGGCATGAAGCTGCGCGGCCAGGTGGGGGTGTATTTCACGAAGGCGCGGCGGTAAGGCAAGCCGGAGGCATGAGCATAGCCGATGGCATGGGCAATGCCGGAGTCAGGAATGCCGCATACGCAGTCAGCCTCGACCTTGTCGCGCCGGGCGAGCATTTCGCCGCAGCGGTTGCGCACATCTTCGGCATTTTGTCCTTCATAGGTGGATGCTGGATAACCAAAGTATATCCAGAGAAAGGCGCAAATCTGCATGGGGGCGGAGGGTTCTTTTTTCTGTACGACGCCATCGGGGGTAATACACACCACTTCGCCGGGACCCAACTCGCGCTTGTAGGTGAATTCCAAGTTTGGAAAGGAGCAGCTTTCGAGAGCGACCGCATAGGCGCCGTCTTTTTTTCCTATGATCACGGGCGTGCGGCCTAGGCGATCGCGTGCGGCATAGATGCCTTCACGGGTCAGCAGCAGAATCGAGGAGGAACCCTCGATAACGGCCTGTGCCTTCTGAATGCCATCGGCAAAATCGGTGCCCTGATTGATCAGGTGGGCGATGAGTTCGGTGGGGTTCACCTCGTTGCCGCTCATTTCAGAGAAATGCACGCCATGACGGCAGGCCTCGGTCTCGAGGGCGGCGGCATTCTGTACAACACCCACCGTGGCGATAGCGTAGCGTCCGTGGCGGGAATTGATGATCAGGGGCTGGTCCTCGTAATCGCTGATCACGCCGATGGCGCTGCACCCGCTCATGCGGTCGAGATCATGCTCAAATTTGGAGCGAAACTGCGCGTTACGGATGTCGTGAATGAAGTGGGTGAAGCATCCGTCGGTACTGAGTGCGGCCATACCGCCGCGCTGGGTGCCCAGATGCGAATGATAGTCCGTCCCGTAGAAGACCTCCCTGATGCAGTCCTCTTTCGAGGTCACGCCGAAAAAACCGCCCATAATTCACTCCTGCTGCTGTTCGATGGTGTTGAGGATTAAAACAAGGCGGGCAGTTTAGTTCGCTGGGCCCCGCATGAAAAGCAATAACCCGGCGAAAAGAGCTACAACTTTCGAGGGGGCATCGCTATAGTATCTATCTGTTGGCATTTATCCTGCTAAAAAGAGCCTGCGCGATGATGCGGGTTGCAACCTGTTGATATGAAACAAATAACAAAGACGGTTCCATGAGAATATTCAGGTCTTGGCTCAGCGGCCTTCTGTTTTGCTGCTTTTTGGCGGCGGAATGTGCGGCGCTTTCGTATCCGCTGGTGGTTTCCAACCGCTGGAGCGGGGCGGTGTTGGCGCAGGAACAAATTGTATCGGTGACGGTGACCACGCAGCAGGTGGCATCCGGCCTGAGTCACCCGGTCATCAAGCTGTTCCCAGCGGATGTGGATGGCGATGGCGCGATGGATTTGATTGCGGCGGGCTACAACGGGAACAACGTGTTTTGGATGAAGAATACAGACGCTGGATCGGCCTGGGAGATGAAGCCGGTGGCGCAGGGAGTCAGCAAGCCGCGTGCAGTGGGTGCGGGCGACCTCAATTCGGACGGGTGGATGGACCTTGTAGCGTCGGTGTCCGGTTCCAATACGCTCATGGTCTGGAGCAACGTGGATGGATCGGGAACGAACTGGGTTGGACAGGTCATTGATTCAAATTTTGACAATGCGTTTTCCATTGTCGTGCAGGATGTGGATGGGGATGGGCATCGGGATGTGGTGGCCTCTTCTTCGGGTGACAGTTTGGTGGCGTGGTGGAAAAATGCGAACGGACTGGGCACGAGTTGGACCCGACAGGTGATCGCCTCAGGCTTTTCGCAGGCTCTGGATGCGCAGTGCGCAGATATCGACGGGGATGGAGATATCGATGTGGCCGGCGTGGCGTATGGCAGCGGTGAAGTGAAATGGTGGGAAAATTTGACCGGCGATGGGCTCACTTGGGCACCGCACACGGTGGCCACCGGGTTTACGAAGGCCTATTCGCTCGCTCTTTCGGATTTAGACGGGGATGGCGATATGGATATTGTGGCCTCGGCGGATGATCCAGGCCTGATAAGCGTCTGGCGCAACAATGGAAACGGGACCGTCTGGACGCTGGAGACGGTGGTCTCTTCGGGCTTTTCCAATGCGCGTTCGGTGTGGTGTGCGGATCTGGATGGCGATGGGGATATGGATGTGGCGGCGGCGGCCTTTGGCGCCCATCAGGCGGCCTGGTTTGAGCAGCGCAGCTCGAGTTGGGAAAAATGGACTGACTCCGCCGTCACCACCGGCGCCACCAGCGTCTGTTGCGCTGATTTCAACGGGATCGGCCTGCCCGAGGTGGCGGCTTCTTCCTATTATCAAACGTCTCTTCACACCTGGGGCAACGATCCGGTGTACGGGCTGGGGCCCTTCACGGTTCTGTCCTCCACCGTGAGTACCAACCGCATCCAATCCGGCAAGACGATGCTGTGCGCGGTGACCAATTCGCCGGTGACTATGGGCGGCACGCAGTGGGTATGCCGTGGCTGGGCGGGCACGGGTTCGATTGTGAGCGGAACGGGCACCAACACGGGCGCGCAGGTCGTAGCGGCTCCCTCTGCCATCGCTTGGGATTGGATGGTGAATTTTTATCTGTCCGTCACCAACGATGGGCATGGACTGGTCACGCTTGGAAGCGGCTGGTATTCCAGCGGCGATTCAGTGAGCTTGCTGGCGGTGCCGACCACGCCGGGGTATGTTTTTGTGAGCTGGAGCGGCGTGCCTTCTGCAATCGCCACAAACAACCCGCTCTCGCTGATCATGACCAATGCCGTGACCGTGAAGGCTAATTTCGGTACGGACGGGCGGATCATTACGGCATCGGCTGGGCCCGGCGGAAGCGTGAATCCGGACGGCGAGGTGCTGGTGGCCTTCGGCGAGTCGCAGAGTTTTGAAATTACGCCCGATCCGGGATGGCGCATTGCCCGCATTGTGATGAATGGAGTAGAATGCGGCGTCAGCGATTTGGTGACGTTCTCGAATGTGCGCGAGGATGGTTCGCTCTGGGTGGAATTTGAGCGGGATCAGGTGGCGCTGAAGGTGAGCAGCCCGTACGGCACCACGTCGCCCGAGTCGGGAATCACCACCTTTTACGAAGGTGGTGCCACGACACGTTGCAGCGTGCTCAATTCGCCGATTTCCGTGGGGTTCTACACGCAGATGGTCTGCTCTGGGTGGACGGGCACCGGCAGCGTTCCGGCAGCGGGCGCGGGGGTGGAAACACCGGAGTTTGCCATTACGGAATATTCCACCATCTCCTGGCTTTGGAAAACGCAGGCCCTTCTTGAGGTGTTCTACATCGGTTCGGGGACGAGCGATATTTCGCGTGCCTGGTGCGATGTGGGCTCGGAAGTTCAGGTCACGGCTGAAGCGGCGGAAGGGTATGTGTTCAACGGATGGATCGGGGATGTGCCCAATGGCGCGGAACGGGATAATCCGATCACGCTGCGCATGACCGGCACGAAAAACCTGACGGCCTCCTTCGGCCTGTTTCGCCCCACCATCAATGCGGCGGCGGGAAATCACGGCATCATCGAACCCAGCGGTTATCTCTCGGTGGACTATGGCTCCACTCCCGAATTTATCATCACCCCGGATGAGGACTATCGGATTGAATCGGTCCTGATTGACGGCGCTTCTGTCGGCGTGCCTAATCGTTATGACTTCACGAACGTGGTGGCCGATCATTCGATTGTGGCGAATTTCACGAAGGCCACATATCTCCTCGAGGTGATCAGTACGCATGGCACCGCCGAGCCACCGCCCGGGACGAATGTGCTCGCCGCCAATGGCGTTTTTCAATGCAAGCTTTCAGGATCTCCCGAAACCAACGGGATCTCCACGCAATATATTTGCCGGGGCTGGACCGGCAGCGGCAGCGTACCGGCCTCGAGTACGAATCTGGATACCGGGCTTCTCCTGCTGCGCGGCGATTCTTCCATCGCTTGGAACTGGGTGACGCAGTATTGGCTTTCGGTGACGGGTTCGGTCGGCGGCGCGCTGAGCCGAAGCAACGGATGGCTGGAAGCGGGGACGTCTGTCAGCTTGCAGGCGCTTCCCTCGGTGGGCTATTCCTTTGCAGGCTGGTCGGGCGAGATCGACGGATTGAACACGAATGCGAATCCGCTGGTGCTGACGTG
>Ga0075120_10001124_pt1 | contig 21537 bp, 23 predicted proteins | sample AntAceMetag02UKL_FD_69792 | JGI IMG/M metagenome (GOLD analysis project Ga0075120, IMG submission 69792) | Saline lake microbial communities from Ace Lake, Antarctica - Antarctic Ace Lake Metagenome 02UKL | ecosystem: Environmental > Aquatic > Non-marine Saline and Alkaline > Saline | place...
TCGGGTGTTATCTTAACAGTTATATCTTCGTTGTTTTGTTGATGAATTGACAAGGCATCTGAATTTATATCAGAAATAAAACCATTGGCTTGCAACACTTCTACTGGTCCGCAACTTTTTGGATTAAGAACATCTTTTATTTTAGCTTGTAAATCACCTTTGCTGCTAGGAATAACTACTTGCTCTTTTTTAACTTCAATCTCTTCTTTTTGTATCTCTTCTGTATTATTTTGTATCTTTTCTGCATTATTTTCATTAGACGGGTAAAAAAACAAAAATATTCCAATAATAATAAAAAACACAAAGAGAAAAACAATAATTTTAATACTTTTTTTGTTTAAAACAAACATAACAAATTAAAAAATATTTAAATCAATAAAAACATAATTCAGATAATCTCTCTAAAAACAAATTCTGTCAAATAAAACGCTGTTATATTATACCATACTATTCATTTAATAGCATTTCAATCGCCTTGTCCATCTGTGGATCCTTATCATTATTGTAATCATCTATTGTTAAATCAACTTCTATGTCAGGTGCTATACCGATTTTATTAATACAATCACCGTTTGGTGTTAACCATTCAGCCACAGTAATTTTTAACGAAGATCCGTCTACTAATTCTTCTAATGTCTGGACTGAACCTTTACCGAAAGTTGTTTTACCGATAATAGTAGCTTTATCATAATCTCCTAATGCACCGGCTACTATTTCTGAAGCTGAAGCACTACCGCCGTTAACTAAAACTACTGTCGGATAATCTTTTAATCTAGCGCGACCACGTGCCAAATAATCATTCTTATTTTCTTCACTAAATCTCTCCGTAACAACCACGCTCTCTTCTATCCATTCACTGGCTAACTCAATTGCTGTGTCTAAATACCCACCTGGATTATTTCTTAAATCAACTATTATGCCAACTGGATTAACATTTAATATCTCCATTACAGCTCTATTAAAACCTCTGTATGTATCACCATTAAAATTTGTAATTTTTACAACAAATAATCCATCTTCTCTTGTAAATGTTTTGACACTTTCAACCTGAATTACATTTCTAGTTATGGTTATGTCTTCAACAATTTCGGAACCATCATGAACAATAGTTAAAACCACTTTTGTACCCCTTGGTCCTTTAATTTTTTTTACTGCTTCGTTAACGGTAATATCTGCTGTTATTTCACCATCAATTGCATAAATTTTATCGCCTGACAATATACCAGCCTTCTGGGCCGGCATTCCATCTAAAGGAGCAATAATTGTTAATACATTATTTTTAATACCAATTTCAGCTCCAATTCCTTCAAATGTTCCAGCTAAATCATCATCAAAATCATCAGCAATTTTTGGATCCATAAATACAGTATAAGGATCCTCAAGTGAAGCAGTTAAGCCCATTAATGCTCCGTAAAACATATCTTTTTCGTTCAATTCATTTCTATTAACATATTCTCGTTGAAGAAGGTCCCAAACTTGCCAGAATAAATTAAAATCGATATCTTGATTATAATTTTTACTACCAATATTGTATTTATTTAAAACTTGTCCAGTATATTCTACTTGTTTACTAGACAAATTTGTCATTAATTCACCTTTATTAGAAAACAGCATACCCGCACTAAAAACGCACGCCATAGCAACTAAAACAAAGATAGCTTTCCCCACTCTTTTACTTTTTTGATTAAACATACTCATATTTACCTATAAAAATTATTTTTTATTATAGATAATTTTACCATAAATACTAGTAGTGGAGCAAGCACATAACTAAGTTGAAATAAAAAACAATCTAGGCTATGCTGTAGATAATGACTTTTGTAAATTATATAAATAATTATTATGGCTAATTTGATAATAAACGGCGGAAAAAAATTAAAAGGTGAAATAAAAACGAACTCAGCTAAAAATTCGGTTGTGGCTATTCTTTGTGCTTTGCCGATAATTAAAGGCAAGACTACACTAGTTGATGTGCCTCGTATTGAAGAAGTGAATAGAATTATTGAAACCCTAACTTCTATTGGTTTAAAGATTAGATGGGTAGCTAAACACAAGCTTGAGATAATCACTCCTAACAAGCTTAACTTAGAATCAATTGATAAAAATGCTTACGAAAAAACTCGCTCGGCAATTTTATTAATCGGTTCTTTGTCGAATTTATATAAAAATTTTTCGTTACCCAGACCAAGCGGATGCAAGTTGGGCAAACGTTCAGTTAGCCCCCATGTTTTTGCTTTAGATCATCTTGGCATTTCTGTCGAAGTAAATCGAGGCAATTTTTTTATTACAAAAAAACAAACAAAAAATACTGACTTCACTCTTTATGAATCAGGCGACACAGTAACTGAAAATGCTATTCTGGCTTCAATTCTCAAACCAGGCAAAACATCAATCCATCTTGCCTCTCCTAATTATATGGTGCAGGATTTATGCCATTTCTTAAATAAAGCTGGCGCCAAAATAAAAGGTGCTGACACAACTAATTTAGAAATTATCGGAGTAAAAAAATTAAAACCAGTCAAAAATTACACTATTATGCCCGATCCGATAGAATCAATGGCTTTTATCTCAATTGCTATTACGACTGGTTCAACACTAAAAATTACTCATTGCCCAATAGATTTTTTGCGACTTGAATTGGAAAAATTAAAAATTATGGGACAAAGGATAGATATAATAAAAAAATATAAATCTAAAAATGGCTGTTTTGACTTAGTTGATTTAAAAATTATTCCTTCAAAAATAAAGGCCTTGCCTGACAAAATATACGCCAGACCTTTCCCTGGACTCAATATAGATAATTTACCTTTATTTGTGCCTATTCTAATGCAAGCCAAGGGAGAATCATTATTGTTTGACTGGGTCTATGAAAACCGAACACCTTATTATGTTTTATTAAATAAATTAGGAGCTAAAATAAAACGACTTGATCCTCATCGTGTTATTATTAACGGACCAACAAAATTGAAACCAGCAAAAATAAAATGTCCGCCTGCCTTGAGACCAGCTATTAATCTATTAATTTGTGCTTTGGGTGCCAAGGGTAAATCAATTATTTATGATTGTTATAATATTGATCGTGGATACGAAGATATTTGCCAAAGACTCAACAAATTAGGTGCCGATATAATAAGAACAAAATAAAAATATGAGCATAAAACAACGACAGATTCTTTTCGGTGTATTTGTTTTGGCTTTCCTCGTCATCACTCCTCTAATTATCATTTATGCTGCTGGCTACAAAATAGATAACAAAAACTGGCGTTTAGAAAAAACTGGTATGCTAATTGCGGAAAGTGAACCAGAAAATGCAAATATATACATTAATGATAAAGTTCAAACAACCTTTTTCAAAAAAACTCTCTCTGGTAAAAGTGGTTCAGTTGTCACGCCAGCAAAAATTAAAAATTTATTACCGGGAAATTATGATATAAAAATAGAACTTGACGGTTATTGGCCTTGGCAAAAAAAACTCACGATTGAACCAGGAAAAACAACATATGCCGAAGATATTTATTTATTCAAAAAAAATCTACCAATATTAATTTTAAACAATGGCATTATTGATCTAAAAATTTCACCAAATAAAAAATATTTGTCAGCTGCTACCGTTGATCAACTAACAATAATTAATTTGGCAACTGAAACTAAAACTACAAAAAGTATAAAAAATTTATCTAGCGATAAAATATTATGGTCATCAAAAAGTAATAAAATCCTAGTAAATGATTCTGTTCTTGATATTCCCAAATTAGATGAAGAAGCAACAATTGACGCTTTAACTGATTCCGATACGACAAACATTAAATGGGAAGAAGAAAAATTACTATACCAACAACATAATTCCATCTACAGTTATAATTCTATTACCAATAAAAGCCAAGAAATCTTTAGCGCTGAAAAAATAATTGATTTCAAAATCAAAGGCGAACAACTTTACGCATTAACAGAATCAAATAGTAAAAATTATTTAGAAATATATAAATTAAACGATAAACAATTATTAAGAACTATTATCTTGCCTTATCGCAGTCGCTATAGTCTTGATGACTTTCAAAATAATCTAATAACTCTACGTGATGAAAACCATGATATTATTTATCTGATTGATCCGACGTCAACTAGAATTTCTCCTGTTGAGGAAATAATTAACCAAGTCAAACAATCACAATGGGTAGATGGTAATAAATTACTATATGCGAATGATTTTGAAATTTGGCTTTACGATACAGATTCACGTCGTCAAAATTTGATTACTAGAATAAGCGACAAAATAAATTTTATTGCCTGGCACCCTAGTAATAACTATGTCATTTACACAACTGATAAAGCAATTTACGCCATTGAACTTGATAAGCGAGATAAAATGGAAATTAATGAACTTCTCAAAATAGATAATATTTCTATGCCACAGCTTAACCAAACAAGTAAAATCATCTATTTCAACGCAAAGATAGGTAAACAAGAGGGTTTATATAAATTATATATCCACTAAAATTAGTAAAAAGTTTTAAAGTCAAAAGTTCATAAAGTCAAATTTTTGTCATTCTGGAGTCCCGAGCACTCGGGACGATAGAATCTCAAATTTAACAAAAAATTAATATAAAAAAACAGTCCCTAGTATCCGGGACTGTTTTTTTATATTAATTTTACTATTATTCTATACTTTTAATATATTTTTTTAAATCTTTACTAATATCTTTACGATCAAAAGCATAAGCTAAAACAGTTTGCAAATAATTTAATGGGTCGCCCGTAGTCAACCATTGACCATTATCAACTTTTTTAGCAAGAAATGTTCCACCTTGTTGAACATAATTTTTAATCGCATCAACTATCCATAATTCATTACCTTTACCTAGGGCAGTTTTTTTCAAAATATCTACAATCTCTTGATTAAGAATCATACGACCAAAATCAGCTAATCGAGATGGTGCTTTGGCAATGCTTGGTTTTTCAACAATGTCTTCAATCTGCATAGTCCCCTTTTTCAATTTGACAATACCATAGCGATCCACTTGATTTTTTGGCACTTCTTGAACACCAATCATTGGATGTCCATGTTTTTTAAAATCATCAACCATCTGTTTTGTAAAAGAAACTTTGGATTTAACCAAATCGTCGCCCCAAGCGAAAACAAACGGCTCGTCTTTAACTAAATTCGCGGCTGATAAAACTGGTGTGCCGTTACCATAAGGACCTTTCTGCCGAACGTAAATAAAGTTTGCTAACTCCGATATCTTTTTTATTTCCCTCCATAATTTTATTTTACCGGCTTTTTTCAATTCATTGGATAAAGCCCAGCTTTGATCAAAATGATCTTCTAAAGATTTTTTATCCCACTTGGTAATCAAAATAATATCTTTGATTCCCGCTTCAACTAATTCTTCAACAACCAATTGTATAATTGGCTTATCAACAATCGGTAGCATTTCTTTTGGCATGGTTTTTGTAGCTGGCAAAAGTCTGGTGCCAGAGCCAGCGACAGCGACAATCGCTTTAGTTATTTTTTTCATAATTATTATATTTTATTTTATGATTATTTAAGCCCCATTTTTTAAGATATTTAAACCATGAAATAATATGTATTAAACTAATTTTATTAAGAAAAAATTTATACCAAGGTTCTTGAGCGCTTTGTCTAAGATGATTGTGAATAATCTCTGCTTCTGGATAATAATAGACTCTAGAACCACTGTCCCAACAACGACGACATAAATCTGCATCTTCAAAGTACATAAAAAATCTTTCATCAAACAAACCAATTTTGTCCAACAATGTACGCCGACAAAATAAAAATGAACCCAACAACCAATCAACTTCACGCCCATTTTTTTTATTATAATCTCTCATCAAAATTCTGTCTAGATCTTTTTTACTAAATTTTGTGCTACCTAAAAATGTCCGTCGATAAAACGGTGTTAATAAACTATACCAACGAAAACACGAATCTTGAACAGTTTTGTCAGGATAATACTGCTTTGGCCCAGCTAAACCAATACTATTATCAAATTCCATTAATTCATACATTTTTTTAAAAGTATCTTGAAAGGCAATTGTGTCTGGATTCATAATTACAATATATTTGCCTTGCGACTTTCCGATGCCCAAATTATTACCAGCGCCCATACCTATGTTTTTATCATTTCTAATGAATTTTACTTCTGGATTCTGCCAATCTAATATTTCACCCAAGCCATCTTTGGAATTATTATCAACAACAATAATTTCGTACTTCAAGCCATTCCAATCAGCTTCTTTGATGGATTTCACACAATTCAAAACAAACCCTTTGCTTTTGTAATTTAATATAATAATGCTAATATCCATAGAATAAAATTTCTAATTTCTAAATCTGTCATTCTGGAGGAAGCGTAGCGACCGATAGAATCTCGTTTAGATCCTATCACTCCTTGCAGTCGCTCCAGGATAACAATATTTTTATCTACCACCAAATAATTTTCTTTACCAACCACCAATAGGCGTTAAAAATTGGGTTAATCAAACGTAATTTCCAATCCCCTATTTCCTGATACCAAATTCTACCGCTAAACATTTTAATAATATGCCTGTCTTTTATTTTTCTCAATTTTTGGCTCGCTTGTCTAGCTCTAATAATATAATGCCAATTTTTTGCAGATAAAAAATATCCCCAGACTCTCAACTTATCTTTTATCCAACCACCATTTAAAGAAAATAGCAATAAACCGATCTCCATTATAACAAAAGCAGGGAAAATTAAAATTAAGGTGAACCAGTGGTAATTTTTCAACATCACTAAAATCCTATTTCTATCCATCCAATAATATTTTTGAATACTGCGAGAAAATTCATATTTATGATAAGCAACTGCTTCTGACGCTAGGATACATTTAAAACCAGCTAACCATATTCGCCAGCCCAAATCTTGGTCTTCGTTGTACATCCAAAACTCTTCGTCAAATAAACCAACTTTTTTCAAAACTTCCGCTTTAAATAAAACCGCTGCCCCAGATGGATAGCAAATATTCCTCGCTGTCATACTGGAGCGAAGCGATAGTATCTCATTTTTATCAACATTACTAGATTCTATCAGTCGTTCCGATAATTCGGAACTGCCTCCAGAATGACAATTTTTATATTCTTGGCCATAACCTTTGCAATACCCAAAACCAAGGAAATGCGTCATGTTGCCTAGACTATTTATTTTTTCTTTTTCCGGCCAAAGCATAATCCGCGCTTGCACCGCACCGATCTTCACATTGTCATTCCCGCCTTTTCCTTTGTCATTCCCGCGAAGGCGGGAATCCAGTTCTGCTACCTCTATCATCTTACTTAAACAATCAGGCTCAAAAACCATATCAAGATTGAATAAAGCAATATAATCAAAACCCTGTTCCAAAGCTTTTTTTATAGCATCGTTATTCCCCTTAGCAAAACCATCGTTTTTTTGATTTACAATAATTTCTGCTTCTGGAACAATTCTTTTTAAATAATTTCGGCTTTTCTCGGTTGAAGCATTATCGTAAATAAATATCTTTTTCTCACCAGTCCAGTCCTGCGCACGTAAACCGTCAATGCAATCAGGTAGATATTTTTCGGCATAATCGCCAAAATTTCCTAAAATTATAGCAACTTTTTTATTCATACGTTATATTTATAAGAAAATATTGCAAATCTCTTACTTTATCTGGTATAATTAAATAAAGTAATCATTTACATTTTACCTAATTTTAAATAAAAAAACAATAAGTTCCCTCCATAGACGGGCAGGCAGATATAACTTGTTATATGAAATAATAAATTATTTGACTAATTAATATAAATTATATGTTTAATAACTCATCAATAAAAATTGAACCTAAAAAAATCGGCTGGTACGTGTGGATATCGGTCTTCTCTTTTGTATTCTCAATTTTTGCCCTGATTTACAGACCTGAATACATTAACTATGGCTTTATTACAATCGCCTACGGAATTACTGCATGGCTGATAGATGCTGCCTTTCACCTGATTTCAGGTGAAAAGAATAAGAAGTATTGGATGTTGTATTTATTTGAATTCGCCTTAGTCGGAATCTGGATTTATTGCTTATGGAATGTTTGGTATTGGATTGAACTTAGCGCCAAATAATTTATTAATTTACTAGCTCCGCCCAAATTTCGTTTCCGCTTTTTGTTAGTCCCGAAGCCTCGAGACAATTATAACAAAAAGCTACAACGAAACTTCAGATACGCCGATATGTTATGCGAAATAAATAATTTTTTAACCACAACTTATATGACAATCAAAGATAGACATTATGGCTCAATAATTGGAATAATAATGGGTGTACTACTATTTTTAATTCCTTTTGGTAGCCCAGAATTAATGGGCTCGCACTATTTCACAACAGGAATTTTAGTGATTTTAGGTAGTTTGGCATATAGATTCAGGAAAAAACAGCTTTTAACCGGCAAAAAAAATTCCCAATACTTGAAATAATCGTGGCTATATTATTATTACTTCACTTAAATCTTGGTTTTAGTAGGGCATACGAACAACCCATAAACTTTTTGCTAATACCTGTCTGGATAATAATTGCGTATTCAAGTTTATTCTTTGTAAAAAATAAAAAATAACGTCGCCCAACACGGCGTATCTGGTTCGCGAGCTAAATTAAATTATTTATCAATTAAATTAAAATCATATGAAAAAATTTAAAATAAATTCTTATCAGCTAACAGAAACAAAAAAATGGGCACCCAGTGGAACTCTTTTTGAGTTTATTGATGGTGGTAAAATGAATATTCAAGAAGCTGATGTGTTCCCACCAAAACCAGAGTATAGATTTAACACAAAAAAAGAGGCGGATAAATTTTTTAGAAATCATTTTCTTAAAAAAGGATATATTGAAGACATTGATAAATAATTTAATTTTTAACGCTTGTTCACGCAAATTTCGTTTCCGCTTTTTATTAGCCCCGAGTCCTCGGGACTTCAGATACAACTATAGTTATACGCAATAATTAAAAAATAATTTTAATAAAAATTATGAAAAAAATTATCCAAATTCTTTCAATCGCTATCCTTTTAATAATCTTATTGTTAATTGTCGTGCTTGTTTTTAACCCAGCTAATTTGCGGGCAAAAATAATCGGCGGAATAGTCAACAACTATTTAGAAAATAATGTTAATTTGGGCGAATATGCTTCGTCTGATAATCCTGCTTCTACTAATACAGAGCTGACCAATACTGACAAAAATCCTCTACTTAATGAAAGTCAAGAGATAATGTTAGAAAATCTCGGTATTGATGTCAGTAAATTGCCGACAGAAATCACACCAGCTATGCAAGCCTGTTTTATGGAAAAACTTGGACAAGAAAGAGCCATTGAAATCGTCAACGGTAGCACACCTGGTACGCTAGAAATTATGAAAGTTAGTTCATGTCTTGGTGCATAATATTTTATTTCAAAATCTCAATAATAAAAGTGTTGTTTTGAACACATCTATTTGAAATAGTCCAAATAACACTTATTGAACTTTCACGAATTTCCAACAATCAATAGAAAAAATACATGTCCTTATGGATTTAACCAATAGCTAATAAATAAAAGGCTGTTTAGCTCCACGTGAATTCCACGTTGGTTAATTTATGAACATACCATGGTATGTTCATAAATTAATTATTGGTGTAATATTAAAATATATCTATTTTAATATTATTTAGATATAAATCCTAAAAAATACATAAAGAAATAAAATTAAAAATAGTGTCAATGCTAATTTTAATTTTTTTTCATTTTTGACCAATGTAAATTATATATCTATAATAAATATGGACAATTAAACAACAAATTGTCTTTATTTTTTAAAAAAAGGAAGTGCTTACAAAAATTTTTAGAATTCACTATAATATAAATGCAAAAAGAAAATGTTCAAAAACAATTCAAGAAAAGAGCAAATAGCTACAATGATTCTGCGAATTGGATAACAGATAAAACTTTAATTAATGCCCATGTGAATTTTACCGAACAGATAAACGGAAAAGGCCTTGAGCTATGTTGCGGTACAGGAATTATAGGAAAAACCTTGACTGCTAACGGCTGGCAGATGACAGGCATTGATATAACTGAGAGTATGGTTAAAGAAAGTGGACAGTATTTTCCTGTGTTGCAAGGCAATGCCGAAGAGCTACCGTTTGAAAAAGATTATTTTGATCTTGTTGTCATGAGACAAGCATTATTTTTTTTAGATTCCGCAAAAGTATTAAAAGAAGTAAAAAGAGTTCTCAAAAATGAAGGATGTTTTATTTTGAGCCAAACTGTCCCTTTCTCAGATATTGACACGCATTGGCTAAAAAAAATTCATCTAGCTAAACAAACGCAGATGCTTAATTTTTACACGGATAATGATTTAAGGAATACTCTTACTAAAAATGGATTTATGATAGAAAAACAAAAATTCTTAACTGTCAGAGAATCCATAACAAAATGGATGGAATTCGCCCCTGAATTAAGCGCAGAAAAAAGAAAAGAGATATGCGATTTGGTGCGTAACGCCCCTGAAAGCTATAGGAGGATTAGAAATGTAGAATCTGTAAATGGCGAATTGTTAGAAAACTGGAATTGGGTTATTTTTAAAACAAAAATATAATTTAAAAATGAAAATATTAAATAAAAAACTTCTACTGATATTAGCCCTATTTTTTACTGTATGGCAAATCTCTAGTTCGATTAATTTGCTGAATCCATTCATACTCCCGTCACCAATAGAAATCACAAAAAGCTTTTGGAGTCTTTTGTTAGATGGAAGATTAATCATTGATGTTTTGGTTAGTTTAAAAAGGGTATTGATCGGCTTTTTGATATCAACGATAATTGCTGTACCTTTTGGTCTTTTTTTGGCTACGGATAAAAAGATAGGACAACTTTTTATGCCTATCTTTAATTTCATTAGACCAATACCGCCAATTGCATGGATACCTCTTGCGATATTATGGTTCGGAATAGGCAACGGTCCAGCTTATTTTATTACCATGATTGCGTCTTTTTTTCCCATTCTTCTTAATACTATTGCTGGCGCAGAAAACATACCTAAAGAGAATTTAGAGGTTGCACGCTGCTATGGCCTTAACAAAAAAATGCTTTTAATCCATGTTATCATACCGGCCTCGCTTCCTTTCATTTTGTCGGGAATGCGCATTGGACTAGGCATTTCATGGATGGCAGTGATAGGCGCCGAAATGATCGCAGCTTTTTCAGGGCTTGGATACTTAATTACAATCAGTCAAGAGATGCTTCAGATGGAAAAAGTCATTGTGGGCATGATAATGATAGGCTTGCTAGGATTATTTTTTGATAACTTAATGTTAAAAATTAAAAACTTAATCGTAAAGTGGGATTAAAATGGAACAACCTTTATTAAAAATAGAGAAAATAAGTCTCTCTTATAACGGCAAGGATGGAAAAACTATCCATGCTTTGGATAATGTTAATGCAAAAATATACAAAGGAGAGTTTGTCTCAATTATCGGCCCTTCGGGATGCGGCAAAACGTCTTTATTGTCTCTCATATCTGGAATAAAAAATCCTAATTCTGGCACGATATTTTATAAAGGCGAAATAGTAAACTCGCCTTCAAGAGAACGCGTAATAATCTTTCAAAATTATGTTCTTTTTCGATGGAAAACAGCGATTCAAAACATAGAGCTTGTTTTAAAATCACGCAAATTTGATAAAAATAAAATAAAATCAGAGGCTGAAAAATATTTAAGATTAGTCCATCTGAGCAAATTTAAAAACTCCTATCCTTCTGAATTGTCCGGAGGAATGCAACAGAGAATAGGAATAGCAAGAGCATTAGCCGCAGATCCAGAAATCCTACTCCTTGACGAACCTTTTGCGTCACTTGACCCAATGAATAGAAACTCAATACAAGAAGAATTGCTTTTTATGGTAAAAAAACTAAAAAAAACCATGTTGCTTGTGACGCATAACATAGAAGAGGCTGTATTTCTGGGCAATAAAATACTTATCATGTCCAATTCGCCGGGGAAAATAATAAAAGAAATAAATATAAACTTTCAAAAACCAGACAGTCTTTTAGAACTTGAAAAAAATAAAGAATTTATTAACATTAAACATAAAATACATGAAGTATTACTCAATGAGTACGAGCGTAAAAAAACTCTTTAAAAAATCTTACTTAAAACGAAAAATTTCATTTTTAATTATTTTGTTTTTTTTAAGTCTTTTAATAATCGGCTATAATCTTCAAAACGATAAACAAGTACAACCTGAGTCATTAAAAGAAATAAATATAGCTTACCCATCAGCCGGCACAATGATAAGCGGCCAAACAGGTCTTATTATGCAAAAAACTGATATTCTAAAACAAAATGGTTTGAATGCCAAAATTTTTCCTATGGCTACAGGAAAAGAAATGAAATCTGCACTTCTAGCAGGCCAGGTTGATGTGATATTAACAAGTGAATCAAACTTCGTGGTACTTCTTGGCGCAGATTTCGAAGCTTATGGAATTGCTTCACTCGGTACTGATGGAAAAATGGGTCTTGTTGTAAATGCCGATTCAGACATATACGATATATCAGACATTAAAGGTGGGAAAATAGCAACAATATTTGGAACATCTGTTCATAAACCAGCCATAGAATGGGCAAAAAAAGGAGGGCTTACGCCCGCAAAAGATGTTGAAATAGTTAATATCGGCGGAGGAGGCGCTCTTCGTACTGCTCTTTTGTTAAATGAAGTAGACGCAATTGTTAATTGGGATCCTTTTCTTACGGATGGGTTAAACAAGGGACAACATAGAGTACTTGCAACAACAAATCTTGATCTTATAGTTGTGATGTCAGCAGATTATGCAGATAAAAATCCCGTGGCTCTCTCAAGCTTTAAAAATGCCCTTAAAGAGGCTTCGTTCTATATGTCTCAGCATAAAGAAGACATAACTCAATGGTATGGTGAGCTTGCAAAATTAGACGCATCATTTATAGATCAAGTATCTCAAACAAACCACAACTATAATGCTAAAACGATTGAGGATATAGATATAACTATTTCACAAGAGTTTACAACCAAGCTCATAGAAATTGCCGACTTTATGTATAATGAAGGTCTAATAGAAAAAAATCCAGATATACTTAAATATATAAAAAAATAATTATAATAATATTAAAAGTAAACGTAAGATGAATGAAGAAAAAAGAAAAACCTACAAAAGACTTGCGAGTATTCCTTTACCTCATGAAGCAAAAATTACAAACGACACGCACATAGGTCTGATTGTTCCACCTTCTCCTTTTGTGGTGCCTTGCGGATGGGAATGGGTTCACACAGCTCCATTTGAAGGACCATCAATTATTGCATCTGTAATAAAGGGCTTAGGATATAAATTTACTCTTCTTGACCAAAGAAGTGTTTACAACCATTTAGAACTAAAAGGAAAATTGAATAAATTTGATATTATAGGAATAGCTACTTACGAGGATAATTTTCCTTACATTAAAGGAATTATTGAAATCATAAAAAAAGAAAATCCTAAATGCTCTATTATTTTAGGCGGATCTCTTGTCACTTCTATACCAGAGCTTATAATGAAAAATACGAAAGCGGATTACGCAGTAATAGGAGAAGGGGAACTAACTCTAATAGAACTTCTGGATTTTTTGTCTAAAAATAATCATACACTACCTATAGGAAAAATTAATGGTCTTGTCTGGAGAAACACTGGCGGTAAAATAATCATCAACAAGCCGAGAAAACAAATGCAGAATCTTGATGCTGTTCCTTTTCAAGATTTTTCTGTATGGGAAAGATTTAAAAATAAAGACATACCAGAAATTTATCTCAGTTATTCAAGAGGCTGTAACAACAACTGTTCATTTTGTTTCAGAACTATGCCTAAATTAAACTATAAATCAGTAGAGCGAGTTAAAAAAGAAATAGATTACTTGAAGCGCTACAATTTTAAAATGGTGTGGTGGAACGACTTAACTTTTATTACGGACAAAGAATACGTTCACGAGTTATTGAATAAAGCATTTGATACTCATCAATTTAAATGGTGTGCCTTCAGTAGAGTTACCGGCATAGATTTACCTACATTAAAACATATGAAGAAAAAGGGGTGTAATGTTATTTTATATGGTTTTGAATCTATTACTCAAGATATTCTCGACTTTTACAATAAGGGCATACAGAAAAATAATATAGTTAATGCAATAAATCTTACCAAAAAATCAGGTATAAAAACCGGTGGGTTATTTATAATTGGCTCGCAAGAAGAAACTAAAGAATCTTTAAAAAATATTATTGATTTTTGTAAAAAATTCAAAGAAGTCACAAGGGTGAAATACCTTTCCGCGATTCCGGGAACTCCGCTTTACAAACAAGCAATTAAGGATGGTTTCATAAAAGACGAGATTAAGCATTTGTATTTCTTGGCCAGAGAAGAATCAGTGGAAGAAGATATTGAAAAAGAAGGTTTTCTGTTTTTTCCAAAAAATATATCAAAAGCAGATCTTAAAAAAGCATATAGAGCCGTGAACAGGACAATAGAAAAAAAACCTTATGACTATCAAAATGAAAAAGATATCTTTTTAAAAAAACCAAAAAAGTTTAAGAAACGTACAACTGCCCGACAAATTTATTGATTTTAAAATTTTAAATAAGCATAAAATAAAAGTGTCATTTCAAATGACACTTTTATTTTATATAATTTTATTTAATATTAGCGAAAATTTAAGTCTTTGCTTTACTCTTTAGTTTAAAAATGCCAGCCAACCAAGCTGAAAAAAGACCGATTGGCCAAAATATTTTTAATAATCTATTTTGCCAAGTTGGTTGCCATTTGGCAAAATATTTAAGCATTGAATCACGAAAATACTTTTGTTTTTTTAAGCTTGATATTTGTTTAAAACTCTGTCCGACATAGTCCAAACATTCAACAGCTGAACAATACCAAACTTCTCCCCCATTTTCTTTAACTCGCCGGCAATAATCAACTTCTTCAAACCAAAGAAAAAACCTTTCATCAAGCAAGCCGATTTTATCCACAATTTTGCTATTAATAACAAAAAAGCCACCACGAACCGAATCAACGATGCTGTCTTGACTATAATCAAACTTTTTTAAAATATAACCATTTAATACTGACGGAAAAAAATGCGGAATTTTTAAAATGACAGCCAATTGGTTCCAAACATTCGGAAACTTGCGAACATGCCTGACTATCTCCCCGGCTTCATCAATTAATTTGACACTAGTAACATCTGCCTTAGGATGATTCTCTAACCAGCCTAATAAATCAACAAAAGTATCTGGAAAAATTTTCATATCTGGATTAAGAAGTAAAATATATCGTCCACCAGCAATTCTAATGGCTTGATTATTAGCGCGGGCAAAACCAAGATTTTTGTCATTGGCAACTAATTTAACGCGCGGAAAATCTTTATAAACCATATCAGCCGTACCATCTTGTGAATTATTGTCAACCACAATAACTTCATAGTTAATTCCGCCTCGACTGGAAAAAATTGCTTCTAAATTTTCTTTTAATTTTTCTCGGACATTCCAAGAAACAATTATAATTGATAAATCCATAAGATTTTAATTAAATAAAAATTTTTTCAATTTCATCCACACTAACCCTAATTTTCAGTTGTTCTCTTCTCGCTTTAATTTGTTTTCTTATCCTCCATATTTCAAATAATTCTTTCAATAAATACTGCTCAAACAAAAAAGAAAAAATTAAAATTTCCAGCTGGTACCACCACATAAACAACCTTGTTTTAAGGGAAAATATTGGTTTATTATATTTTAATACAATTACCCATTGACCCCAAAAAGACCATATTTTCACTTTTCTTCTTTTCCCAGTTCTATTCTTTATAATTTGCCACATACTATCTCCTACTCTACTAGCTGTTCTGTTATGATAAATAACCGCGTCACTATTCAATTTAATGCTCCAACCAGCTAATTTTAGTCTTAAAGACAAATCGCAATCTTCTTTATACATAAACATTAACTCATCAAAATATTCCAGATATTTTTCATTGTCAAAAGCTATATCCTTTAGTGCTTTTAGATTAAACATTACGGCTGCACCAGTAAAACCAAAGATGTTATTTTTTATATTTGCCTTTGTGTCTTGTTGACCTTGACTGTCATCACGAAAACGAAATTTTCTATCACAAACAATGCCATAACTGTCAATAATATCTGTTTTTTTATTATTTTCGAAATCCCATTTTAAAATTTTTGGTGCCACAGCTCCAATCTTTTCATTAGTTTCTATTGTTTTAAACATTTTTTCTATAGCATCAGGTTCTAAAATGATATCTGGATTTAAAGCAACAAAATATTCTGCACCCTCATCTATCGCTTTATTTATCATTCTATTATACGCCTTGGCAAAACCTAAATTCTTTCCCGCCTGTTCTATCTCAATTTCCGAAAAATTATTTTTTATATAATCAAAATTTTTATTATCCCCTTCTTCACTATTGTCAACTGCAATAATTTTTATATCATGGCAAGTCTGCGCTTTTAAACTAGATAAAAAATACGGCAAATACTTTGCCGTAGATTCGCCATAAGTTATAAAACCAATTGTTATTTTTTTCAATTTATTTTCTATCATATTCTTGACACCATTATTTTTTACAAACTACTACAAAGGTGCACATCTCTAAATTATTTTTAGACGGATATTGATTCACGACATTATCCGCAATTTCTATCTTTCTTAGCCATCCTGAAAATTTATAAATGAAATAAAGTGGTAATCTCAAAAATGATCTTTTAAATATTGTTCTTTGACCAAAAAACGATACGCTTTTAAAATATTTTTTTAATAAGCACTCTAATTCTATTTTTCTATATTCACGAACATGATACGGATTAATGGTCGGCTTAGCCAACAAATTTTTAAATGAAGACGCTTTATTGGGTGTTGATAAAATTAAAATGCCATCAGTTTTTAAAATTCTTAAAAATTCTTCTAGTAGTTTATTATCATCATTAATATGCTCTATAGTTTCAAAAGAAATAATTACGTCAAACGATTGACTGTCAATATTATTCTTTAGCGCATCTATTTGTTTAAAAGTAAGATTTTTGGCTTGGTAATTTTTTTTTGCATTAGCGATCGCCTCCCCACTACTATCAATTCCTAAAACACTTTTAGATTGCCCCTCTGTTGCTAAATAAAATTCACCATATCCACTACCGCAAGCTATACTAACAACATTCTTATTTTTAATATATTTTTTAGCAAACTCATATCGTTGCCAATGATTAGAAAGTTCTTCATCGGCGGTTGTAGCAATTCTTTCTTTTATAACACTCATAATATATTAAATAATCAATTTATCCTGTAGTTTTTCTTTGGCTAATATTTGTGCTTCTAACAGACTGTCAAAGGTGCCAGCATCAATCCATTCACCTTTTACCATAGCCACTTCCAACTCGTTTTTATCTAAAAACCAATTGTGTAAATCAATAATTTCTAACTCACCTCTAGCGCTTGGTTTCATTTGTTTGGCCACTTCTACCACTCGCTTATCATAAATATATAAACCAGTAATACATAAATTACTTTTTGGCTTGGCTGGTTTTTCTTCTATGGATATAGCTCTGCCATCTTTGTCTATCTCAACAATACCGAAACGTTCTGGGTCGGATACTTCTTTGGCAAAAATTTTGCCACCACTTTTAAAATTTTTAATTTCTTCGCTTAAATCATCCTCAAATATATTGTCACCCAAGATCATAGCTACGTCATCATCATCAATAAAATTCTCCCCAACAATAAAAGCATCTGATAATCCGCGAGGCTGATCTTGTACTTCGTAAGTAAATTTAACGCCAAAATCTTTACCACTGCCTAATAAATTCAAATAATCACCAGCTCTCTCTGGTGCTACAATAATCAAAATATCCTTGATACCAGCCTTAACCAATGTATTCAATGGATAATAAATCATCGGTCGATTATAGACTGGCAATAATTGTTTACTGGTAATTTTTGTGCATGGTCTTAATCTAGTAGCATTACCACCTGATAAAATTATTCCTTTCATATAGATTATGAATTACGAATTATGAATTACAAATTATGGTTTTAGTTTATTTTACCATTATTCATACTTCATAAATCATTATTCACTTTTTACATATTCCCTCAAGGCTTCTTTCCAGTCACGTAGTGGTGTAAATTTTGTATTTAATAAAACTGAACACTTAGGACGTTTTGCCAACCGTCCTAATTTGTCTGGTTGAATCGGCTTCAATTTAATATCAATACCCTTTTGTGCAAAAAATTCCTTAGCTCCCTTATGCCAAGTACAAGGGCTTGAGTTAACTAAATGATAAATACCATAACCTTTATCGCTTTCTATTAACTTTTTTGTTGCTTGTGCCAAGTCAGGCGTGTAAGTAAAACAACTTTTCTCGTCATCAACAACTCCCAATTCCTTCTGATTACTGGAATTAAGTATAATATCAAAAAAACTCGGCTTATTATTTTCGTTCTCTGGTTTTGGACCAAACAATTTTGATGTTCTAATAATATACCATTTTAATCCACTGCCAGAATTTTCTAATATTTTTTTCTCACCAAAAAATTTAGTTTTGCCATAGCGATTAATCGGACACGGCTTATCATCTTCGGTATAACCATCTTCTTTTTCACCGTCAAAAACATAATCTGTTGAATAATGGACTAATAATGCACCTACTTTCAGTGCTGCTTCTGCTAAATATTTTGGTCCATCTATGTTTAGATTTTTAGCTTTTTCATATTCATCATCATCTTCGCATTTATCAACGGAATTATAAGCTGCTGTATTTACAATAATATTTGGCTTAATATCTTGAATTTTTTTCAAAATTAGATCTTTGTCAGTAATATCAATTTCTCCTCTATCCCAAGCAATGACCTTGTAATTATTGTCTTGGCTAAAAACTTCAACCAGTTGTGTCCCTAAGTTGCCTTTTGCTCCCAAAATTAAAACTATTCCTTTGTCCTTTGTCATAAATTATCTGTTTTTATAATTCCTCTCATAATAATTTTGATAATCACCACTTTTTATATTTTTCCACCAAGATTCATTATTTTTATACCATTCTATTGTTTCCTCAAAGCCTTTATCAAAATCAATTTCAGGTTGCCAACCTAATTCGTTTTTAGTTTTACTAAAATCTATAGCATAGCGTAAATCATGCCCAGGTCTATCTTTAACATATTCAATCATTGATTCATCCTGACCCATTAAAGATAAAATTTTTCTGGTCAAATCAATGTTAGAAATTTCATTATCGCCACCCAAACAATAAGTCTCACCAAGCTTACCTTTCTGAATAATCATTTCAACTCCTCGATTATGATCATTAACATGTATCCAGTCCCGGATATTTTTACCTTCACCATAAACAGGCACTTTTTCCCCTTCTATCAAATTTGTAATAAAAAGAGGTATTAATTTTTCTGGGAATTGAAATGGTCCATAATTATTTGAACAATTAGAAATCGTTATTGGCAATTGATGTGTATGCCAATAAGCTCTAACTAGGTGGTCAGATGCTGCTTTAGAAGCACTATATGGGCTTCTTGGATCATAAGACGTATTTTCATTAAACGCAGAATCATTCAACCCCAGAGCACCAAATACTTCGTCGGTTGAAATGTGATGAAATCTAACATTACCGTTATTCTTTGCTGCTTCAAGCAAAACGCGTGTACCTTCAACGTTGGTGCGAACGAAATCTCCACTATTTAAAATAGACCGATCAACATGGCTTTCAGCCGCAAAATGAATAATCAAATCAATACCTTTGACTAATTCGTTAACTAATTCAACACTACAAATATCTCCCTTAACAAATGTATAATTAAGATTCTTTTCAACTTTTTTTAAATTTTCTAAATTACCAGCGTATGTTAAATTGTCCAAATTAATAATTTTATCATCTGGATATTTATCTAAATGATAGATAATAAAATTTGAGCCGATAAATCCAGCTCCACCCGTTATAAGTATTTTAAACATAGAAAAATAATAAATAGCTAATTTAATTTTTAACCGACCCGCCCGCCACGCGAGCCCGTAGGCGAGGCGGGCGGGTAAAACCCGCCCCACCGGTTACTAAAATTTTCATAAATTATAGCCTTCTTTTAATCATTTTTAAAACATCTTCTATTTCTTCCTCGCCTTCATATTTACCTTGAGGCCACAACTCTAGACCGTCATCTTCAGATCGAGGAATCACATGAAAATGCAAATGTGGAATTACCTGCCCAGCGACTGAATCATTATTTACTTGAATATTGTAGCCATGCTTGCCCATACCGTATTTCATTGCCTTGCCAATTTTTTTAACTACTTTCATTAATTCAGCTAAATCTTCTTTGGGAATTTCTTCCAAATTAGCAAAATGCTTTTTCGGAAAAATTAATGTATGTCCATGATTCACCGGCGCAATATCAAGAATAGCCAGAACATCTTCATTTTCGTAAACTTTAAGGCTTGATATTTCTCCAGTAATAATTTTACAAAAAATACAATCACTCATAATATTCTAATTAATTTTATAAGGTGAATTAGGGTCAATTTCCCAGCGAATTTCATCTATGTCTGCCTGTTTATTCTCCCCTTTATATAATTTATTAGGTAAATTAATAGAATAGGCATCGTTTTCTGATACACATTTGTAACCATGAACAACTCCCGGTGGAACGATAACCATAGTCGGATTATATTCACCCACTTCTATTTTTAAATATTCTTCCGCGGTTTCTAATTCCTCTCTTCTGTCCCAAAGATGCAACTCAAAACTACCTGGCCCGACAAAAACAAAACAATCTGACTGATGAACGTGCTCATGCGGACCTCGTATAACGCCTGGTTTAGTTACACTAATATAAGACATAGCGGGTCTATAGTCTATTTCATCATTACGATAAATCTCAGCCAACCAACCACGTTTATCACAATTCTTTTCTAATTTTTTAATAATTACTCCTTTTATCATATTTATTTACCCAACTCTCTAAATAACGGCATACCAGTTGAAGGATTTGTTGGTACATAAATAGTTCCTTGTCTATCTTTCAAATCTTTAATGTAAAGATAATACAAATAATTTTGGGTTAAACTTTGATTAATAATTTGTTGAGAATCTCTCTGACCTTCAGCTTCAATAATTTTTCTTTCTTTTTCCTTCTTTTCTCTAGCTAGGATAAAATCATATTTTTCAGCCTCTTGTTCAGCCTGTAATTTTTCCTGAATGGCATTGGCTAGATTGGCCGGCAAAGCAACATTTCTTAATAAAACTTTTTCAACTATTACGCCACGCGACTCCAGAGCATCTTTCAAGCTTTCTTGTATTCTCTGAGCTGCTTCTTCTCTTTTCTCTGAATAAATATCTTTTGCCTCATATTGAGCGATAATATCTCGGATTGATGTTCGGATAGTAGGTCTAATTATTTTCTCGTCATAGCTCAAACCAACATCTTTGTATATGTCAGATGCCTTTTCTTCTTGCAAAT
>Ga0075120_10001133_pt1 | contig 21433 bp, 8 predicted proteins | sample AntAceMetag02UKL_FD_69792 | JGI IMG/M metagenome (GOLD analysis project Ga0075120, IMG submission 69792) | Saline lake microbial communities from Ace Lake, Antarctica - Antarctic Ace Lake Metagenome 02UKL | ecosystem: Environmental > Aquatic > Non-marine Saline and Alkaline > Saline | place...
CTTGTTTTTATCGGACTGGTCGTTTTTGCACAAGATGTATTTTGTGTTATAGAAAACAACTGGTATGCAATTTCTTCAGAAGAACAAGAAGAACCCGAATGGCAAATGTTAAGTCAATCATCTGATTTAATACAGTTACGTGTCACAATTCCCGGATTCTTTTACAAAGAGATTAATAACGAACTCCGCATTGAAATTCCTGGCTCATTCAGTGATGTTGATTCAGGATTTCCTGAAATACCATCTGTATTATGTCAAATAGGAATTCCACAATGCGATAGTGTTATCATAAGAACTTATCCATTCGGATTGAGCGACGTAGCCCGGATTCTCGAATCCGGGTTTAGGTACATCTAATTACATATGTTTCTTTATCTCAAGAATATAACGCGATAATTATTGTTGCTAACAATTTGGGATGTTTGGGAATTTTGAGGCTATTATGGGGATTTTCAGGTATTTTGCTCCGAGAGACGCCTTAATCAGGGATATTCAATTTTTATTTATTTGCAATTACCTCAATGATTGTTTACTCTCAGTTGTATCCAGTTAATAGATATTACTATTTATCCTGGTTCTTGACAATGAACGCTTGTAAACAGACGTGTTTTCAGGGAGTGCATTTTGATAGAAGAAAACCATACATCCAGCGGAAATCCTTTAAATCGCCAATACAGGAAAACTTTGCCCTTTTGCGGCAATCGCAACACAATAGATAATCCCTTAGTAGCCAGAAAAACAATGAAAAGCTTATGTAATAAAAACCTGGATAATTTGGCGTCATGCTCAACCAGGTTATCCGCTAAAACACAATTCAATTTTTTGTCTTTCATTAGCCCATCTTTAACATTTTTGATCTGTCTTTTTTTCATAACAGCTACCGCAGAAAGTCGCCCCAACGGTAGCATCACTCGCTCAGGTGGACCAGGGTGCTTCTGGTTCTCCATGCGTGATATTGAAGGAAGTGAGACGAAGGGACTTTATTATACCGAAGATTACGGCGAAACCTACGAGCATATAAGAGATAGAGCATTTTTACTTGAATATCATGTAATCCAGGGTGTTTTGTGTTTTAATGGCGGATGGTTGAGTTGGGACGGCGGATATAATTATGAGATAGTACCTTCATCAGTTACGAAATTTGATTGGCTTCCTGAGTGTGACTCCCTTTTTGCTGTAAATGAGAATTTGAGGTATTCCTTTGATACTTTACGTACGTTGCATCGTCCTGAATTTAACGGACTTGAAAATGCTTCAGCCGATAGTAAAAACTACACAGTCGGTTGGTCACCGGGAGATTATGCAGCTATTGTACATCGTAATGATAATTACCAGGATTCTCTCGGAATTCGTTTTACCGAAAACTACGCAGATGATTTTTACCTCGTCGCCTATCATCGAAGACTTGGAGGTTCTGGACCTTTGTTTCGCGGTCTAAGCCCAGGCGAATTGTACTATTTACTGAATGACTCTTTGTATGCAACTGCAGATACCGGAAGAAGCTGGTCAGGAGCATGTCAAAGACCTTTACCAAGATTTATTCCATATTATTCTGAGATCGAACCTGGATGGGAACCTGGCGAGTTGATATGGCTTTGCTATAATTATGATCCTCATCTTCCGCTTGAGACATATATTTACCGTTCAACCGATTTTGGGCGTAATTGGGAGAGTATGAACGGTGAAATATTCAATTTTGTCGATACCGAAATCAATATCCCTATTGACCTGACAATGAATCTCTGGCCCAATCCAACCAATAGCAAGTTTACAATCCAATTTCCAACCAAAATATCCGGTAACATGATAATATGTGATTTGTTAGGTAGAGAAGTTTTTAAACACACGACTCAATTTAGAAGTATTTCCATAGATTTACAGAATGAAGCAAGTGGGATATATTTCATCCATTTTGAAACAGAATCTGGAATTAGATTTGATCGTAATTTAGTGTTGATTAAATGAGACAACATTTACTCCCAATGACGTAGAGGATTCCACTGCATCTTAGCTCGAGAGCAATAATGGTGTATTATTTTATATATTGTGAAAAAAATCTTGATTTCTTTTGTAGAAGCTAATATCTTTTTTATACCCCGTACAAATTATTCTGGTTCTTGATAATGAACGCTTGTTAACCAACGTGTTTTCAGGGAGTGCATTTTGATAGAAGAAAACCATACATCCAGCGGAAATCCTTTTAGATTTCACTTTGGAAAATCTTCATCCTTTGGCGGTTATTATACCACATTAAATAATCGTGTATCCCATCTGATTACTCTCGTAAGGCTAATAAAATGATTCACGTGAAAATCTATCTTTTGGAGTTCATTTATGAATAATCTCCCTGCAAGGACACGGTCTGGAAAACTAATTCTCCATCTTGTTGTCTCAATATTGCTTGTGATTATCCTCATTAACTCTGCTCTGGCAGTAATCAATACCCAGATTGCTCGTACAAATACACCTGGACACCTCTATTTCATCAAAGACTACGAAGATGACGAATTTATAGGTTGGCTTGCATTTTCGACGGATTACGGTCAAACAGCGCAAGTTTTTAAAGACAGTATACTCGCGGTACGTTATCAACCTGATTTAAATGTCATAATTCTGAATGTGTTTCATGATGAAAATGATTATGTAATCAGCAATGACAGTGGTCAAACTTTTTCACCTTTTGGTCGTTCTAATCCATTTTCATGGGAATTGATTCCGAGCCGGGATTCAATCATTGCCATTAATAGTCATTCGCGATATTCAAGAGATTCACTTTTTACATGGAATCAAAGTCGGAAGGCAGGCCTTGAAGGAAGGACAGATCACGATAGAACCCAGGCATTAGGCTGGTCAAGCAGTGATTGCGCAGTTCTGACAGATTTTAATAATGGTACTTCAGGATTTTATTTCTCAGAAAGTTACTGCGATTCTTTCTATGCGACCGCTGATCTTGATAATAGTTGGGGAGCTACAGGATTCCTTTATACAGGCTATGAACCGGGTGAATATTATGTCGTAGTAAACAGTCAGGAACAACCGATTTTTTGTACAACTGACACTGGGCGAACCTGGAATGAATCAGGACGATGTCCTTTGCCACCAGAATATGTAGATTTTTTCGAAATGGAACCGGGATGGGAGGCAGGTGAACTTTTTATTCTATGGAAGAATGTATATATAGATACATCACTCTTTTATTTGTATTACAGTAACGATTTTGCACAGACCTGGGAACTGAAAAACAGCATGGCTGATCCTTATCCGAACGCTGTTTCTGAAAATAATTCTTCATCGCTGCCAACATTTTCCATTCAGATATTTCCCAATCCAACCAACAGCATGGTTACAATTCAAATACCTGATTATTCCCCGGGAAACTTACTTCTGTTTGATAATCTTGGCAGGTCGGTGCAAAGCAAAACTATCTGTGGAAGAGCCCACTATTACAGCATGGACTTGAAAAATTATCCCAGTGGATTCTACTGGGTGCGTTATACAGATAAGAATCGAACTCTTGCGGCAAAACAAATTCTATTGTTGAAATAGATGTCGATATCATCATCCAGAGTTTCAGTCAGGATGTTTTTTTTAGTACACCACTAAAATAATGCGAAAGAGAGGAAAGATCATGCGTCGAAAACTAATTGTAACAACAACATTCCTGTTTTTAACCGTTCTGTTTTTTTCCAATTCGATAGCAGGAGAACAATCCGGTACATACTGGTACAGTCTTAAGGGGGCACAACCAAAAGCACCTGAATGGACGATGATCAGTCAATGTGATACCCTGATGGTGCTTGAAGTCGATGTTTATGGTTTCTTTTACGAAATCATCGACGGAGAAATGCGTATAAATCTCCCAAATTGCTCAGCAGCATTGGTTGAGGAGGGTTATCCGGAAACACCTGAAACACGTTGCGCAATCGGTGTTCCGGAATGTGATGAAGTTACGATGTCAATTGAACATATTGACGTGGAAACTGTTTATGATTTCGAGATTTTGTACCCAAGACCGGAGATCGATGAAGATGGAAATGAAACTTACAAAAAGATTTCCGGCGTTTATTCCAGTAATGAATTTTATCCTGAAGAAGATTACTATGTATCACAAGTCGTTAAAGCTCGCAATCAACATGTTGTCAAACTCTACGTAAATCCGGTTCGTTACAATCCAGGAACTAATACCTATAAACTTTCGGATAATATAAGGATTGAAATCCGTCCGAATAATCCCGTTACCGGCACAAATTATCCCAATTGTTATCCATTTAACAATGCTTTTCAAGCCGGTCTTGTCGGCTATGAGATGCCTCTCGCAAACTTCCCGAACAATCCGGAAGTCTATCAACCTGCTCGCTGGCCCGATGACGATTTTGAATATGTAGATCTTTTAATTATTACAAGCGACGATCCAAGCTTAGGTTTATTTGACGGAAATGGAGATCCATCGGATGCACTTTACGATTATTGCGCATATAGAGCGCAGACTAATCATATCGATATTGTTGTGAGAACTATTGAGACCAATATCCAACCTAATGATCCAGATGATGAGGTAGAATTTAGAGAATATTTACGAAGTCTATATACCAATCTTGCCTATCAATCGAGACATTACCGTTATCCCAGGATGGGTCATGTTTTGTTCATAGGCGATAAAAGTATAATACCACATTCTGATAATTGGTTGGAAGACGTTTTTAGAGAAGATGGATGTGATGTTTATTACGCTAAACTTGACATTGGGGCAAATCCTGATGATGAAACTTTTTGTTATGATCTTCCGGATGTGATTATTGGCCGCTTTCCTGTAGCAAATATAATGGATGGAGAGGAAATAATTCATACGGCCAATGAAGAGTTTGAGCTAATTACTAATAAAATAATGATGACAGAAGGTGCTGATTTCGAAGACGAACGACCTGTATGGGCACGAAGACTCTTTATTTCTAATCCAGGTAATAATGACGCTAATCCAAGAAATTCTTTGGGTATATACCAAATGTTCTCAATTCATCCTTTTATTAGTGAAATTATCTATTTGCATAATTTAGAAGCAGGAAATGTACAGGAGAACTTAGAACAGATATGGGATGGGTACTTAGATATAACAACTTACGAAACAGATAATGATGGCGTCGCAGAAATTTTTAATGAATCAATCCTTGGTGGACTATATGAGGATCCAGCAGATCATGAAGCAGGGACACTTGAACCAACACCGTTTGTTTTTAATGCATCAACAAATTCAAGACCTGAAACTGCATTTCCTGATGGTTTTCGGAATTACGACATCGATGATATATGTTTAGACGAGAATACTACTGCATATTTCCCTGTACTTGCGACAACTTCCTGTAGAGGTGCTGATATCAATTCGGCTACGCAGCACACCAATCAATACTATGTTAAACTATTATTTCCCCAAGATGGAGTAAATAATTTCATTGAAGCCGGCCCCGCTGCAATTATTGGTATGAGTGATCAGAGTCATAGTATTTGGCTAAAAACTCTTTTGCCAAGTTTCTATCGGGGGCAACTGACACGTATGGATGAACTACTTTATGTTGAATATTTGGCAAGTGGGGTTGTAGTAGTAGGTGCAAGGCCTTTGCAAACTGTTCATTTATTAGGAGATCCTTTATTTGATCCTGTGAGAGGAGAAGATGCTGCATATCAAGATATTGATCTTATTGCACTTGATGTTATAAATACAGAATTTACGATAAATATGGATGAATTATGGATAACAATAGCTAATCGTGGCGGAATTACAGATTGCGAAGAAGATTTTACTATAACAGCAACACTTGTTGATTATGGAACTAATACAGTACATGATTGGGGATCGCTTGAATATACACAGACGCTTGGATGGTGGACAGAAGTTGGCGTTAATATTGATGTTACTCCTCCTACAGAAGAAGAATATCCAGATGCTGATTTTAGTACAGGTACTAATATTATTCTAATTGAAGTAGATTCGGATGATGATGTAGAAGAATCTTCTGAACTTAATAATGTTATTGAACGTACAATGCAGTTACCAAGAGGTTTAACAGGTTTTCCTCAAGCTGTCCCAATAACAAACCACAGGACACAGTGTACGGTCACTGATATCGATATCGGCGAAAATAATGGCCTTGAGCTGGTATCATCAAATTTTGCCTTCAACCTGGATTCGAAAAGTTATACCTGGGAAAATGTAAATCCGATAAGTACTTCGGTTCCGGTTTCAGCCAATGTCGATCAGGATGCCTCGAATACCGGTGAAATTGTTTACATGTCGAGCATTCAAGCCGATGCTGAACTTATCATGCTGGACTCAGAGACCGGTACAGAAGATGAGGATTTTACCCGCCAGTTTTCAAATACTACTCATGCCCATGTAATTCCAATCGATGCAATCGCAGATAATCCCGGTCTCGAATTCCTTGTCAGGAAGCTGGATAATAATACCGACGAGTGGTCGATAGGATTATATGTTTATGATTATGACAGTGAGGAGTGGGACGCAAATCCTGAGTGGGAGGTAACCTCTGACGAATTTGCACCTATTTCCCTTCCGACTATAGCGTATCCCCTGCCAAATCAACGTCCCCAAGTATGTTTTACGATCATAGACCTGGAAACTGCCGATAATCATGAACTTCATATCCATGACCTTGAGACAGGCACAATCACAAGTGATCCTGACTTCCTGGACTTAGACGGCAGCATCGACAGTTATGATGATAACGCTCATTATTACGAGGGAAGATATGGTCCAGTGGCAGGCGATATCGACGATGACGGCGATGATGAACTGTATTTTACAACCACTAAAAACCTTTTTACATACGACTATCCCGATGTTACAAAGTTGACGACGGGCACTGATGTGGCTGAAATGGATATGATCGCTACGCCAGCAATTGGAAAAGCATTTGGATTCGATGGCAGCAGCAACCCTGAATGGGGAGTCTCCTATCCCTGGGGAACCAGTGAGTACGAAGTAACTCAAGGGAACCCTGTGGATTTCAGGAGCGATATGTTCCAGGTTTATAATGCGGAAGATCAGGTTACACCAATAACATATCTTGATTCGCAGGATGATGAATACTTGTCCAATTCTCACGCGCTGATTGGGACCTTTGAATCGCAAAATATCAGTTCAGTTCTTATGACCAGAAGATGTGCAAAACCTATGATTGAAGAAGAAATGGGTGAACCATTCGAGGTATTTGAAGAAATACCGGAAGATGTCGATGAATTACTGGTTTATACAGCAAAGCAGGCGGGAGGTTTTGATCTTGAAGTGTACCCCCTTGCTGACAGAGTCTATAGCAGAGCGACAAACCAGACACCTTGCTCGAGCGAAGAAATGGCATACGACCGCAGATCAAGCTGGCTGGTCGATATGGATGATGACGGGTACCTGGATTATGTGTATTTGACAGCAAGTGACAAGGTCGGTGTTATCGAAACCGAGGTACAGGGTTCGGCAGAATGGAGCCATCCATTAGGCAATGATATGGGTACATGTCGAAATACAGCTTTGAAGGTTACAGGGACTATTCCCGACCAGGCTTACTGGACCGGTCACGTAAAACTGACAGGTACACCTGTTGTTCCTGCTGGAGACACATTGACCATTGCACCAGGCACTACTATTGAATGTGCGGAAGATTCAAAGCTTACAATTCAGGGAACTTTGATTGCAAAAGGTGCATCCGGAGCAAAAATCATATTCAAAGCTGAAGGTGGAACAGCCGGTGATTGGGTAGGTATCATATTTAATTCAGGATCTGAAGGAGATTTGGAATGGATTAATATCTGCGATGGTATAGATAATATTATGGTTAATTCTGGAGCAGATGTTGATCTAACTAATTTCACACTCGATAATGCTTCCAATCGAGGTTTGTATGCTAACGGTGCAGGTGGATTTGAAATAACCTACGGTGAGATCAGCGAATGCGCAACTTTCGGTATCGAGACCTATAACGCGGTAGGTTCGTTTGAGTACATGAACGTTCACGACTGCGGCACCGGATTAAAAGCAGTCCAGTCCGCCCTGATTCTCGAAAATTCTTCCTTCAACGATAATGATGATTCCGGTGTTGATCTTACCAACTGCCAGGGAGCAACAATCGAGTATTGCACACTCCGTGAAAATGGGGAGTACGGTCTGTTCCTCAGCAACAGCGATCCTTTCATTAAGCGTAGCATTTTCCGTGAAAACTATTACAGCGGTATTAAAGCCTCCAATTCAAGTGATTGCGTACTTGGCGTTCAATATACTAAAGCGGGAAACACTTTCTTTGAAAACGGAGACTATGGGTTGGCAAGCTATACCGACCGGGCGGAAATTTGTGTTGCTGGATCGTATCCGGTATTAGATATTCGCCATAATGATTTCATTGATGAGGATACGACTTACCTGTTTTATGACCTTTCTTACAGCCCTCCCCCACATGCTGCAATATCTAATTATTGGGAAGGTGACCCTGATAATAAGAAGACGATAGCGGACTGGTTCTATCCTTATGGCAGTGTTGCATACGATCCTTCTGATGACCCAGCCAATAATCCGGACGATCTTGACGATGGAGATGAGGACGAAGAGCCGGAAGGACTGGATCTCGCATTAATCTATGAATTTGATGGAGAATACGAGGATGCTGCTGATGAGTACATGACGCTGATTCGTGAAGACAATCTTGCTGCTGCTTTGGACGGTTGGATACGCTGCCAGCTTGCGCTTGAAATGACTGAAGATTCATTGATTACGATTCTTGAAGGCAGATATATAAATCATCGCACATTGGGCAACGCGGCATATTGGGCGCGGATTCGTTTGCAGAACAGGCAGCTTGATTTTGATAGTTCGATAGATCAGCTTGATGACAGGATTATGGATGTTAACAACGACGTGGATTCACTTCTTGGCTTATTAGGACAGTTGGATACTTATTACGAGATGTATCTTTCCGGTGTAGATGAAGAGTACCGTGGTCGTCGAATGAGAGCGCCGGGTGGTAATGGTATAGGTGATAAGCTGAATCGCAAAGGAATTATAAAAGGTAGCTCAAAAACACGTACTATCTCCAAAACAGCAAAAAAGGATAAGAAACCAACGCAGCCTGTGGGCAATGACGGATCTCTTGATTCGAACCCGGGGCAAGGTGAAAAGAAGAGTTTCGAGCTGACAAAACTTGGACTCTTCGATTACCCGGTACCGCTGAGTCTTACTGATTATCATAAGAAACGCAAGTCTTTGATGGCTCAGTTGAATGCTGCCGGCACAAATCCGATGGAACGTAATCCTCTTCCGGAGGAGTTTGATCTTCAAGCCGCCTATCCGAATCCATTCAATCCAACGGTGAACATACCTTTTGCCGTTCCGAAGCTGGCTGATGTAACAATCACTGTTTACAATATACTCGGACAGAATGTTATAACCCTCGTAGATGGCAAGACGCGAGCGGGTTATCATCGAGTGCTTTGGAAGGGTGAGAGCAATCAAGGTTTACCGGTGGCTTCCGGTATATACTTCGTTAAAATGGAAGCGCCCGATTTTGTCAAAACAAATAAGATAGTCCTGCTGAAATAATCCGTTAATCGCAATCGATATTAAAAATGCCGAACCTATTGTCAGGTTCGGCATTTTTATGTCTTTAATGAACTCAAACCGTGAGGTTGTGCTCACTATTCAAAATCAATATTACTAATCTGATTTGTCGATATGGGTACCATTAACGCCTACCATGCTAACAGATAAATTCCATCATCTTTTTCAATTAAAGCGGTATTCTGAGTTGGGTGAGGGGCGGGAAAAGAACCGTCACTGTAAATCTTGGTAATGCGCTCTTCTGAGAATGTATATCGAAGTATTCCGTTTGCCCTGTCACCATCCAGATCCACTGCCAACAGGTATTCGCCTCCGGCTGCGATTCGAGGGGTTGTGGCGTCAGATATTATTGTTTCGATACCAGACGGATTTTGAGGATCGACTCTTACGATGCTACCGGGATTATCAGGTGTAAAATGTGTGGCGAACAGAAATTCCCCGTTCCGGTCCCAGGACATATCCGATCCGGCATAACTTACTAGGTTTTGAACTATGGAAAGCTCTTCAATATCCATCACTCGTAAATGAAAGCCATATACTTCGGAGGGATGAAGATATGCGACGTCATTACCCTGTGGTGAACATACAGGATAACGACCCTCCTCAACCAGAAGCTCAAATGTTTCTGATCCCAGGACATAATGGAAGAGTCCGCCACTCACATTTTCGGCTACAATTTCCGCACTGTTCGCTATCCATGAGGGATTTTTCCCTGTAATTTCAAAGGCTGCATTTCCCCCATCTAAATCATAGATGTAAATGCCTCCTTCATCACCCGGAATACTGAAAGCGATGAATCTTCCGTCGGGGGAAGGACTATAATCGTGATTGTGTCCGCTTTCCCAGATCGCAGCTATCTCCGTGCCATCGGCTGCTGACAGATAGATTCCGCTTTTATCAGCCGCTTCATCATACGTATGCAGGAACCGGATACCGTCAGGCATCCAAACCGGGAGCTTTCCATCCTGGACAAGGAAAGTGATTTCAGAATTTCCATTCGGATTAACTGTTTTATCCTTTTTACAACCAGGGAAAAAGGAGATAAGAAAGCAACATGCAGCAACCAATAAAACAATTCTGCAATTTGCTGAATAACATCTTTTTTTTACTGCTAAGGTCAAAGAGGACGCCGTGTATAGTATTTTGAACAACATATTATTTAATACTCAGTATAGAAATCTATTCCAACTTAAACCTACAAGTACGATTGTCTGCTGATTTTTGTAAAACTATTTCACGCAAAGTCGCAAAGGAATAAAGCTGCAAAGTCGTAATGAAAAATTTTACTATTTTTCAAAAAGTTGCGGTATATAGACGACTAATTTCTGCTCCTCGTATAAACAATCTCATACTCAAGTCTAACAATAGCTCCGGTCGGGACACTCACATTGAACCTTCCTGTTCTTGCATCTTTTATTTCGTGTTTAATAGGATTTCCATTCACAGTAGCAGACTCAATAGTCCATGCTCCAAACATCCTTTCAAGCACCTCAATTGTGATATCGCTATTACCGGAATTACCGAGAGTTATGTGATATCCCTGTTTAGTCCCGCCATCAGGCATAGGTTCTTCAAGATCACGGACGCGTTCAGCAGAGAGATCGAATGCCTGTGCAATAGTTAAATCAAGCGGAGATCCTGCCGGGGTATCATCAATTTTATCTTCACCCGTAAAGAGAAGTTCGCCGCCATCTCCTTTTTGATAGATGCGCACAACACCGGCTGGCAGCGGCATAGCATCACTTCCGGATAACTGAATATCGAGGTGTGCCGTTATACGGTCATTAAAAATTGTGGCATCATAAACATATCGTTTACTGAATTTTACATTTTTCGCTTCAACGAGCGGCAGGATAGTCTCATGTCCTGAATACAGTTTTCCAGGCTGGTCAATCTTCCATCTTCTTATATCACCGAATTGTGTTTCTGTCATACTGATACCTGCGCCGGGTTTTGGGTTCATCCGATCTACTCGTCTTCTATCTCCAGCGAGATGGATATCACCAGCCACAAGGATAAGATTATCATAAGGCAGATCCATTCCGGTCAGGTTATCAATAGTAGTAATTCCTTCCAGGGAAACACTGCCTTCATCCAATTCTGCACGATAGGTCGCGGTCCATGAAATGTCATTGGTCATATATCTCAGGCGGACTTTTACTTTCCCGGTTTTCTTTGCGCGGTATGTCCATCGAATTGAAGGTTCAAATACCAGCTTGCCGGGTAATCCCTCGAGAACCGGTTCCGCAACGTCACCTTCATCAATAACAATTATTTTTCCCGGCTCATTCTCGGGATCAGGTTCAATAAACAATTTCGAATTCACATACCGTCGGAGCACGCCTGAAACGAGACTGTCTCCCACGTCAAGTTCCACCATTTCACCGATCCGTTTTTCCCACAGGTTCTCATCATCAACCAGTCCATATGCATAAGCTATCGCTAATGTCTCGATATCTTTTCCTTTGAGAATATCGAGGGTAATGGAGTTTGCAATTATACTTCCCGAAATCATCGGCAGCAGAGCTTCGCCTTCGCCTTTGATGATTTCAACAGTACGTTCCTCATGTATTTCCGAAGCGCCGCGCATATAAACAGCAACTTCCCTGCTGTCCGCCGGATCAGGACGTAAGGCGAAAATGTTAGTGGCTGAAAATCCTGTCATTAACACGAATATGAAAATGGAGATCAATGATTTTTGCATTACCAGTTCCTTTTTGTTTGGCTTCATGTAGGTGTGAAACAAAATAGTAAATCAACCTGGCTATTGCAAAGAGTATGAGGGATCTATAAAGAAGGTTTTTTCATTACTTTTTTTTCCTCGTGGAGTCAATTGTATTTGTTTTACTTATTACATAGTTTTACTTTATAAAATACAATTGTACTTGGAGCAGGGTTCTGCATTTGTCAGAACCTGTGCGGTTGAATAATTAAGTTCATAGAGATACTTGAAAACGTTTACGTAACCCGGGAGGTTGTCATGAGTAAGGTTGTAAAAATTATGATTGTCGGTCTATTTCTTTTTGCTGGTATATACGGAGCGACAGCAAGTCAAAAACCTGATATGGTTAATAATAAACCCCTGGTTGAGCAGGGGGATGGCATAATAATGCTGGGGAGCGTAGCTGTTGAAACAAATGGAAACCTGGTTCAACGGAGAGGCAGTGATGTTGGCTACCGGAGCGAGCTTGATACACCAATTGATGTGATGGTATTACATGCCCATAATGTACCTACAACAACTATTGGACGATTAGAAGTGTATGATGACATCCATGAAGTTGATAATGTAGATGTTAGGACAACAACTCCTGACCTCGAGGATATCGAAGATTATCATGTAGTAATGGTGTACTCCGATGGATCATTTAGCGATGCAGAGGCAATGGGTGACCTACTTGCAGATTATTTTGATGGTGGAGGAGCCATAATAGCCCTGATGTTCTGCTTCAATGGCGCTATTGGGATTGAAGGTCGGATAGTTGAAGATGAATATCTACCCGTAACTTTTGGTGATGGTCAGCAGGGTGGAGATGAGATGGACTGGTTTGATGATACCCATCCAATAATGGAGGATGTTGAAGCGACAACCAGCACATATAGAGCTACTACAATCAATTTAGCAGATGATGCTGATTTGGTTGCTGAATATGAAGACGGACAGCTATTTGTTGCAGTAAAACCTCAGATTGTTGCTATGAATTCGTACGTGGGCGAAAATCAGAGATGGACCGGCGATATGGATATAATCCTCCATAATGCGATTGTATGGGCTTTTGAAGGTGGAGGAGATCCCGATGCAACGATGGAAGGAACAGTAACTGATGAAGTCACCGGTGATGAAGTTGAAGATGCAATTGTCAGGTTAGGTGCTGCACGGGATACCACGGATGGTAACGGTGATTATTTGATGGATGTAGTTTCCGGAGAGGATCGGACTGTCCGTGTAATTAAAGAGCATTATTATACTCATGTTGATCTTATTGATGTTGAAATTGGCGAAAACTTTTTTGATTTTGAGATTACACCATTAGCTACCTTGACTGGAATTATCACTGATTCTGAAACCGATGAAGTCATTGAAGGCGCTATAATAACCTGGGGTGATCATTTTGATACGACTGATGCTGAAGGTGTTTACACTTTAATAGACATGGAAGCCGCAATTGATACGCTTGTAATCGAAATGGAAGGTTATTTCGATTATGAAGATCTGGAGTATGAGGTTTTGGACGGTGACAATGAAGAAGACTTCGCTATTGATATTCTTTCAGCTGATCTCACCGGTATTGTTATTGATGAATTAACTGAAGAAGCACTTTTCGGTGCTACTGTAACAGTAGCCACTGCAGAGACAGGTGATATTTATCGTGAAGTCGTTACCGATGAAACTGGCGCATATACTGCTCCTGCGCTTCATGATGGTGTGACCTATGAGGTTAACGTCACTCTTGATGGATATGCTCCATCTGACGTGGAAGATATCCTAATTCGTTGGAATCGTGACAACGAGCAGGATTTTGAGTTGACACCTATTTTTGAACTTGGTATCAGGCAGTTACAACAGGAACAGGACACTGAAACCTGGGTATTGACAACAGGTATTGTCACCCAGGGATCTAATGTTACCGACACCGAACAAACGAGTATATATATTCAGGACGATTCAGGCTGGGGCATAATGCTCTGGGATGAAAACCCCTGGGATCCTGAGAACAATATCAACCGTGGTGATGACATCACAGTTGTCGGTTTCCTGATCGAGGTTGATGACATGACTCGTATCACCAATTTCGAGATTGTAGTAAACAGTAACGACAACGCGTTGCCTGACCCCCTAGTGGAAACCACAGGTGACATGAGCGGAAACAGCCAGCGTGAAGGAACCTGGGGACAAATAAGTGGTCAGATTAATCGTGATCCTCCCGGAGAAGGTACTTATTCGTTAGTTATAAATGACGGCTCAGGGCAATGCGAGGTGCAGATCATAGAGATCACCGGAATAGATATGTCGGCATTTTCAGCAGACGACTGGGGAACTTTTACCGGCGTGATCAGCTTGTCTCGTCAGGGTCTCCGTCTTATCCCCAATATGCAGGATGATGTAACCCGCATTCCTGTTGATCCACCATCTGATCTGACATCCGAACAGGAAGTTGTTCCCGGTGATCCGTTACAGCTTGAGGTTACTCTAAGCTGGGCGCATGACCATCTTGATGAATGGCTTCGCTTCAAGATCTATCGTGACGGTGAACATATCGGCAACACCCAGCAGCTCACATGGTCTGAAAAACTGGAAGATCCTGTTCCAGGTGAGTTCGGATCATATACTTATGAATATGGAGTAACTGCAGTATATGATGAGGGCGAAACCGATGCCACAGAAATTGAAGTAATCTGGGATATTACACTGGTTCACGAACGTCCTTATTCCGGAGTCCCGACCGATTGGGCTCTGGAAGCAGTTTATCCAAATCCATTTAATCCGACTTTGCATGTAGTGCTTGGCGTTCCCCAGACCTCGAATGTAACAGTCGAGATCATGGACATCCTTGGTCGCAGAGTCACAGTACTGCACCAAGGTGAGCTTAACGCCGCATATCACCGTGTTGGCTGGAACGCAACCGGACATCCCACAGGTTTATACTTCCTGCGGGTGACCTCCAACACCGGATTCAACCAGATCAGCAAAGTCATGTTTATCAAGTAATTTTTATACAATATTCAGGTTTTTACAAGCGCCATACAATTTTATTATGTTTGGCGCTTTTCTTTGTGGAGAGGTACTATAGATGTTAATGATTGAGTATTACTTTCATAATAACCTCATATGTAGTAAATTAATTGTTAGAATGCTTGGCTTTGTGTTCGCTAATACTGTTAACCGCACATCATACAGAGATACTGCCACAGATATTTATCACCTCTCACAGCCAAGTATTTCCGGTAAAACGAGAATAATAAAAATATTCTCATACTCTAAATAGATTTGTTGAGCGTGAATTTGATTTTTATGGCAACACCGGTCGAATTGGGTTATTGACGGATAATCCCTAAAATTTTGCTGTTATATTTAGATACTGAAGTCAACATAAAGAAAGCAGGAGGATTTATTATGCACAGGTTTAAGCTTTTTGTGATTTATAGTTTAACATTAGCAATCGCATCGTCTGGTCTGATTTTCGCTGAGCCGGCATCAGATGATGTTTCGGCATGGCCCAGTGTTAATACGGGTAATCGTTACTCTGAGCTGGATGAACCATATTTTCTTGTTATCCAGAACACTAATCCCTGGGGAGCCACCTCTCATATCACGAAACTGAATGCCGAGGAATATGAATATGATCAGATAACTGCAGCCGGCATTGCTGATGCTGATTTCAATGCGTACACAGTTATATTGATCCCCAGTGTCCAGGGTGCAGCATTTTATACCGCGTTTGAGAACAATATGGATCAGTTTGAAGAATTTGTCAGTGACGGTGGCTGGCTTGAACTTCATGGATGTACACAAAATCCCCAGGATTGGGAACTCTGGGATGGAACATCATGCGTCTATCAGACTTCAACACCAAATGATATTGTAGATGGAGATCATCCGGTAGTTCAAAATATAAATGACCAGATCTCTGGCAATCATGCCAGTCACAACTATATCGACAATGTTCCTGATGATGCGAACATCATCATGGAGAATGTCAATGATAACCCGACTGTAATTGAATATACATATGGTGGAGGTAACGTAATTATTACTACCCAAACAGTAGAATTATACGCTGCTAATCCAAGTCCAACCAATTGTGGGCCGGTAATGCTTGATATGATTGATTATTGTGCTGAAAACGCACCAGGTGTTGGAGAAGCTGATGCTACCATGGAGGGATTTGTTCTTGATTCAGTAACTGGTGACGGAATCGAAGACGCAATAATCAGTGCGGGAGCAGCTCGGGATACTACTGATGACGAAGGTTATTATTCTATGGAGAACGTCCACTCGGGAGAAGGTAGAGGTGTCAGAATTCTCAAGGAACATTATTACGGATTTAGAGAAGAGATTGACATCGAAACTGGTCCAAATGAGATTGATTTTGAGATTACCCCACTTGCCACACTCACCGGAGTTATTACTGATTCGGAAACCGATGAAATCGTCGAAGGCGCTATAATAACCTGGGGTATGCATATAGATACCACTGATGTGGACGGTAATTACACCTTGATAGATATGGAAGCTGCAATTGATACCCTTGTAATCGAAGCGGAAGGATATTTCGATTATGAAGACCTGGAATATGAGGTTGTGGATGGCAATAATGAAGAAGATTTCGCAATTGATATTCTGTCGGGTGATCTCACAGGTGTAGTTTCTGATGAATTAACCGAAGAACAACTTTTCGGCGCTACAATAACCGTAGTCGATCCTGAGACTGGGGACGTTTATCGTGAAGTTACTACCGATGAAACTGGTGCATATACTGCTCCTGCACTTCATGATGGTGTGACCTATGAGGTTAGCGTCACTCTTGATGGCTATGCTCCATCAGATGTGGAAGATGTCCTGATTCGATGGAATCGTGACAACGAGCAGGATTTTGAGCTGACACCTATATTTGAACTCGGTATCAGGCAGTTGCAACAGGAACAGGATCTTGAAACCTGGGTTTTGACTTCAGGTATTGTCACCCAGGGCACAAACGTCACTGATACAGAGCATACAAGTATCTATATCCAGGACGATTCCGGCTGGGGTATCGCAGTCTATAGTGACGATCCTTGGGATCCAGAAAACAATATCAACCGCGGCGATAGCGTCACAGTTATCGGTTTCCTGATCGAAGTTGACGATATGAACCAAATCATCAATTTCGAGATTGAAGTAAACAGCAACGACAACACTTTGCCTGAGCCTCTGGTGGAAACTACCGGCGATATGAGCGGAAACAGCCAGCGTGAAGGAACTTGGGCGCAAATCAGTGGTCAGATTAACCGTGATCCTCCCGGAGAAGGAACTTACTCTTTAATTGTAAACGATGGTTCCGGGCAATGTGAGGTGCAGATTATTGAGTTCACCGGTATTGATCTGTCTGAATTTTCAGCGAACGACTGGGGAACTTTCACCGGCGTGATCAGCTTGTCTCGTCAGGGTCTCCGTCTTATCCCGAATACTCAGGCGGATGTTGCTCGTATAGCCATAGATCCTCCAAGTGACCTGGTGGCGGAATACCAGACCGTTACAGGTGATCCTCTACAGGTCGAAGTTACACTGGCCTGGTCGCATGAACATCTTGATGAATGGCTGCGTTTCAAAGTCTATCGTGATGGCGAGCATGTTGGGAACACGCAACAAAACACATGGTCGGAAAAAATAGAAGATCCCAACCCGGGAGAATTTGGCGACTATACATTCCTATATACTGTGACCGCCGTGTATGATGAAGGTGAGACTGCGGAATCCAATGAGGCTGAGGTAATTTGGAGTACTTCGGTTAAAGACCGTCCTTTCTCAGGCGTTCCGACTGAATGGGCATTGGAGGCGGTTTATCCAAATCCATTCAACCCGACCTTACATGTAGTACTGGGCGTTCCCCAAGTATCGAATGTAACGGTTGAGATTATGGACATTCTTGGTCGCAGGGTAGCTGTACTGCATCAAGGTGAGCTTAACGCCGCATATCACCGTGTCGGCTGGAATGCAACCGGACATCCCACAGGACTTTATTTCCTGAGGGTGACTTCCAACACCGGATTCAACCAGATCAGTAAAGTGATGTTTATAAAGTGATAAACGAAACATAAACTATCATTATAAATAGCGCCAGACACTCTTAAGTTTGGCGCTTTTCTCTGAGGAGAGATTATATTAGCTGAATTTAATTGTTAACACTTTCATTATATTTTTATATTTTGTAAATTAGTTGATGAAATTATTGGCTTTAGTTCTACTATTAATTGCTAACCGCACTGTTTTTAAAGTAACTGCCGCAGATATTTATCGCTTCTTATTGCCATGTATTTCCTTTAAAACAAAGTAAAAATACAATTATGCTCACGTACTAATCAAATTAGTCAAACGTGAGTGTGATTTTATTACGATACTGATCGTAAAAGTTTATTTATAATTAAACTGGTTTATTTAGCTCTGTAGCTAATTAAATCAACTTGAAGAAAGAAGGAAGATTTACTATGTACAAGTTTAAATTTATTGTCGCATTTGGATTAACACTTATTTTCGCATCATCCGGTTTGATTTTTGCTGAGCCGGCAACAGATGATGTTTCAGCATGGCCATTTGTTCCTTCCCCACCACGTTATAGCGAACTCGATGAGCCTTACTTTCTGGTTATCCAGAATAATGGTCCATGGAATCGTACTGACCATACAGCATATCTAAATACACAGGAATATGAGTATGATCAGATTAATGCGGCTGCCATCGCAAACACTGAATTTGCAGAATATACCGTGATTTTGATTCCGAGTTGTCAGGATGCAGCATTTTATACAGCATTTGAGAACAACACGGATCAGTTTGAAGAATGGATTGCCTCAGGCGGTTGGTTGGAATTGCATGGATGTACTCAAAATCCTCAGGCATGGGAGCTTTTTGACGGTACATCAAGTGTTTACGGGACATCAGGAACAAATGATGTGCTTGAAGATGACCATCCCCTGGTCGCAAGTATAAATGCGCAGATTACCGGGGGTTCAGCCAGCCATAACTATATTGATAACGTTCCTGATAATGCGACAATCATAATGGAAAACTCAGATGACAATCCAGTATTGATTGAATATGATTATGGCAATGGAAATGTTGTGATATCCACCCAAACCCTTGAGTTCTATGCAAATCAAGCTGCTGCTGGTAATTGTGGTCCAATTATGTTTGACATGATTGATTATTGCGCCGAATTTGCACCCGGTGTCGGCGAAGGTGATGCATCTCTCGCAGGAGTTGTTACTGATTCTGAAACCGGTGCAGCGATTGAAGGGGCAATTGTTCGCTTAGGGGCTCCAAGGGATACTACGGATGCCAATGGTAATTACCTCCTGGAAGGTGTGATTTCCGGAGAAGAAAGAACTGTCAGGATTCAGCATGATGATTACTCCAGGTTCAGTGCTGATATTGACATCGAAACCGGGGAGAATAATTTCGATTTTGAGATGGTACATTTATCAGAGGTTACCGGTGAAGTCCTTGATGTTGATACTGAGGATCCTATAGCAGGTGCAACTGTTATATTCGGAAATGAAGAAACAACGACTGATGAAAACGGAGATTGGGAAATACCACTACAGGAACAGGGTGAATATGACATCATTGTTACCGCTGAACATTATTACGAATATATAGAAACAGTTGATATTGAGCAGGGCGAAAATGATTTTTCATGGAATATGATACCACTCGCTACTATATCAGGTACCGTTACAGATTCTGAAACCGACTTGCCTGTCGGAGGAGCTGAAATAGCATTTGATTCACTTTATTCAGCCGTAAGCGATGAGAATGGTGAATATTCCATAATCGACGTTCGCGCCGGGGAATACGATGTCGAGATTGAGACAGAAGGTTATTTTGATTATGAGGAAAATGACGTTGAGGTGGAAGAGCGTGAAAACGTCATTGATTTCGTGATTGATATCCTTTCTGCACCAATATCCGGTGAAGTAAGGGACGAGTTGACCGAGGAACTATTGTTCGGTGCAACAGTCACTGTAATTGATGAAGTAACCGGTGAGACCATGTACGAGGTTCTGACTGATGAGGCAGGAGCATACACCACCGAGACACTTCATGATGGTGAAACTTTCCTCGTGATTGCCAGCATGAATGGCTATGCACCTTCCGACACTGAAGAGGTTCTTATCAGATGGAACCGTGAGAACGAGCAAGACTTTGAGCTGACCCCTATTTTCGCTCTTGGCATCAGGCAATTGCAGCAGGAACAAGACCTCGAGACCTGGGTTACTACAACCGGAATAGTGACACAGGGAACAAATGTCACCGACATTGAACAAACAAGTATCTACATCCAAGACGAATCAGGCTGGGGAATAATGCTTTGGGATGAAGCTCCCTGGGATCCTGAAAACAATATCAACCGTGGTGATGGCGTCACAGTCATAGGCTTCCTGATCGAGGTTGATGACATGACCAGAATCACCAATTTCGAAATTGAGGTGACCAGCAACGACAATGCTCTACCCGATCCTTTAGTAGAAACAACCGGTGACATGAGCGGGAATGAACAACGTGAAGGAACCTGGGGACAACTAAGCGGTCAGATTAATCGTGATCCTCCCGGAGAAGGAGATTTCTCCCTGATCGTTGATGACGGTTCCGGGCAATGTGAGGTGCGGATTGCTGAAACCACCGGGATAGATATGTCGGCATTCTCAGCAAATGACTGGGGTACTTTTACAGGTGTTATCGGTTTGTCACGTCAGGGTCTCCGGCTTATTCCCAATATGCAAGACGACATAACCCGTATCGCCATTGATCCACCAACAGACCTTACATCCGAACAGGAAGTGGTTCCCGGTGATCCGCAACAACTTGAAGTAACTCTAAGCTGGGCGCATGAACACCTTGATGAATGGCTTCGTTTCAAAATTTATCGTGACGGTGAACATATAGGTAATACCCAGCAGAACACCTGGTCTGAAAAACTTGAGGATCCCATTCCTGGTGACTTTGGATCATATACTTATGAATATGAGGTGACGGCAGTCTATGATGAAGGTGAAACCGAAGGTGCTGAAATTGAAGTGATCTGGGATATAACACTGGTTCACGAACGTCCATATTCAGGT
>Ga0075120_10001136_pt1 | contig 21391 bp, 15 predicted proteins | sample AntAceMetag02UKL_FD_69792 | JGI IMG/M metagenome (GOLD analysis project Ga0075120, IMG submission 69792) | Saline lake microbial communities from Ace Lake, Antarctica - Antarctic Ace Lake Metagenome 02UKL | ecosystem: Environmental > Aquatic > Non-marine Saline and Alkaline > Saline | place...
CGGATATCTCCTTCATCAGGCAAATTTCCGATCAACACAAATGTGATATAGATCCAAGGATCTGTCACTTGCATATTTACCTGAGAGATATCCAGGTAATTGCGGTATTGCATTGTTTTTGTGGTAAAAGGTCGCTCGAAGCGAGACCAGGCATAACTATCGCCGAAGGCAGTTTTTTCTTTTGCCGAATCCACAGAGACGAAATCTGAAATATATGTATGTACATTAAAAGGCGACACTGGAATTTGTTTATGAAGCGGTTCCGGGGTGGGTGATAACGTTGGCGTCTCTGTTGGTACCATTGTTTCAGTCGCTGGCATTGTGGCTGTGGGTAGGTTCTTGACAGCTTCTGTTTCACGGGCAGAATCAATACTCTGGATAAAAGCTTCCCGGGTTATTGTAGCGTCAATACCTTCTTGTACCTGGAATTCCACCCTTGATCCAGTATCAACGAAAGATAAACAGGCACTCAGGATGAGAGTCAGGAGCAATATCAGCTTCAGGGAGATATAGGTTCTATGATGAGCCATTTATTCTTATTTTAAGGAAGGGAAATTTGGATATGACATTGAGTGTATACGATTGGACAAAGGCTGTCAATAAAAATTCCTTGCCTTGGTGAATAATGGTACACTTTGTCCATTGTGATTAAATCCGATAAAAAAATAAGCATCATCACAGAGCTCATGAGTTGGTATCGAGAGAAAGCCAGGGACCTGCCATGGCGGCGCACTTCAGATCCTTATGCTATCTGGGTATCTGAGATCATGCTTCAACAAACAAGGGTCGAGACAGTCATACCCTACTACGAGCGCTGGATGATTGAACTTCCGACCCTGCAAGCTTTAGTATTGGCTGACCAGGACCAGGTATTAAAACTCTGGGAAGGTTTGGGATATTACAGCCGGGCCCTCAATCTGCACAAAGCTGCTAACTTGATTGTGGAAAGTTTTAACGGGAACTTGCCTGAGGATGTCAAATCCCTTGAATCCTTACCGGGGATCGGGCGCTATACAGCGGGAGCTATTGCCTCTATAGCTTTTGATCATCATGCTCCCATTCTCGATGGAAATATCAAACGCGTTTTTTCACGCCTATTCAACATTTCAACACCTCTTAAGACTTCAGAAACCGAAAAGGAGCTTTGGCGAATTGCTGAAAACCTTTTACCCTCGGATAGTCCAGGTGATTTCAATCAGGCTTTAATGGAATTAGGAGCACTGGTCTGCCTTCCAAAGAATCCAGACTGTAATTGCTGTCCCCTTCAAAATGATTGTCTCGCATATCAAAACAATCTCCAGGGTGACTTACCGGTCCGGATGGAAAAATCTCCCCAACCGCACCTTCAAGTGACCGCAGCAGTTATCAAAAAAGGCGGCCAGGTCCTGTTGGCAAAAAGACCTTCTAAGGGACTACTGGGCGGGATGTGGGAATTTCCGGGGGGAAAACAGGAAAAAAACGAAACCCTTCCTGAGACTTTAAAACGGGAGATCAAAGAAGAACTTGACGCAACCATCCAGGTTGGTGAGCACCTCGGCACCTATCAGCATGCCTATACGCATTACAAAGTGACTCTCCACGCTTATCAATGTCGTTTGGTGTCAGAAGATTTGAAGATGAATTACCACACAGACCTGATCTGGGCCCCACTTGAAACTATACAATCCTACCCAATGGGGAAGCTTGACCGCATTATTGCCAAACAGCTGCAAGACAGAAATGATGTATCCCCTGAAAATTTATAACTGCTATCCGGCTATCAATTAAGCTCTGCGGTTTTCTGTTTATCATCAGACTGATTGAAGATCGTAACCCAGGCCAAGAAAATCACACCGAACATGATTACCCCACCAGCCACTCCTGGAGCCCATGTCCCCAGAGAACCCAGTAATAATCCACCCAGGCTGGGCGCGATCACTCTGGTTAAACTTTCGAATGAAGACGATATTCCCAGGATTCCTCCAACTTCTTCCTTATCAACAACTTTTGTTAATGAGCTACGGAGAACGGTATTAAGCACACCGCTAGTACCTGCCAGGGGGATCATGATGATCAATAAAAGGACAATATTCCCAGTAAAAGCCCAGATGAACAGGGAAATTGTCATGATTATGGTTGAGATCAATATGATCCAGCGATCTGGGAACCGTTGTGAAATTGGGCCAACACCTGCGCCCTGGACCAGTGCGATCAGCACACCCACATAGGCTAGCACATATCCTGTTTGGCGGGCATCAAGGTCCAATTTATATTGAGCAAAAAGTGAAAACATCGTTGTGAATAATGCAAAGGCCAGACCATAAAAGAAACTAACGCTCAAAATCGGTCCTACTTTCGGTCGTCTTAATGCTTGGATTAAAGCGTTCAAACTGACCGTAGATTTTATTTCTAACGAAGGAGCTTTCCTGTCTTCCTTTGGAAGGGATTCGGGAAGCCAGAGAGTTACCATGGCCAAATTGATGGCAGATAAACCTGCTGCAGCAAATGCAGGTACAGCAAATCCGTAACTACTCAAGAAACCCCCCATCGCTGGCCCAAACACAAATCCCAGACCAAACGCAGCTCCCACTAAACCAAGTCCCTTGGCGCGATCTTTCTCAGTGGTCACATCAGTAATATACGCCTGGGCGACTGAGATATTTCCACCGGTGAATCCATCCAGAGCCCGGCTGATGAACAGTATTACCAAGATCATTTGATTGGCTGGCATCCCAAGTAAGGCAGCCAGCTTCTGACCCACAGGAACAGCAAGACCAAATAACAAGAAACCCAGGAAAGTGCCAAAGATGCTGATCAGAAGGATCGGTCGGCGCCCGAAGCGATCTGAGAGGCGACCCAACAAAGGCGCTCCAACTAATTGGGCTGCAGCATAGATTGCTGTCAGTAGTCCAACCAGAAAAGGTGTAGCACCAAATTCATCTGCGTAAAATGGCAGCAAGGGGAGGATCAGACCAAATCCCAGTAAATCAATAAAAACAATAATGAAAATATTAAAAAGACGTTTGTTATTCATAATTTCCTTTAATAAAATTTGACTGTGAATTATATATCATCCATCCAGACGATCTGGCGAATAACAGTATTTCTTACCCCGTATTAATAATATATCTGCTTCTTTTTTCTGGAATCTTAAATTATTCATTTTTATTGATCAATATATCCCCTTTTTTGCAAAGGGCAATGCCCCTTTATTACAGCAAAATACAATTAAACTTTAACAATATTTAGCGTAACACTATTGGACTCCATGTGTTATAGGTCGTATGCATCTGTATAAAAAATATAAGGATTTAAGTCTTTATGGCGGATTTTGATATATACCTCAGCCAAATAAGAGAAGAAGCCCTGCTTGGCGGTGGTGATGTTCGCATCCAAAAACAACACCAAAAGGGAAAAGGCACAGCCCGTGAAAGGGTAGCTGCCCTGCTCGATGCTGGTTCATTCCAGGAGATCGGAATATTCGCTACCCAAACCCAGGAACATATTTCAAATGGTAAACCGACCAATTATGGCGATGGAGTGGTCACAGGGAAAGGAACTATAGATGGAAGGCCGGTCTATTTATTTGCCCAGGATTTTACTGTTATGGGAGGGTCAGTTGGCAAAGTCCATGGAAAGAAAATAGCCAATATCATGGATCTGGCTTACCAGAATGGTGCTCCACTTCTTGGATTAAATGATTCCGGTGGAGCTCGCATCCAGGAAGGCGTCAATTCATTGGCTGCTTATGGGGAGATATTCTTTCGCAATGTCAGGGCATCCGGTGTGATCCCCCAGATTTCAATCATCCTCGGTCCCTGTGCTGGTGGAGCAGTATATTCTCCAGCGATCACAGATTTTGTCTTTATGGTTGAGGGTACATCTCAGATGTTTATCACTGGACCAGAGGTTATTAAACAAGTAACCCAGGAAGAGATAGGCCTCAATTCCCTGGGCGGCGCAAATATTCACCACAGCTCAAGTGGAGTTGTCCATTTTAAAGCAAGCGACGAGAATGAAGTTTTTGAGCAGGTTCGATCTCTATTAAGTTATTTACCAGCCAATAACCTGGCCCCTCCCCCTTCCTCCCATGCAATGGATGAACCAACCAGGCCAACCCCGGAACTGGCACAAATCGTCCCTCGGCAAGCAGACGAACCCTACGATATTCAGCAAGTTATCGCTGTCTTGGTCGATGGAGAGGAATTTTTCGAGGTCCAGGAAGATTACGCCAGAAATATAGTAGTTGGTTTTGCAAGGATGGATGGGCAAGTAGTCGGATTGGTTGCCAACCAGCCTGATCATTTAGCTGGCGTGCTCGACATCAATGCCTCAGACAAAGGTGCAAGGTTCATTCGATTTTGTGATTCCTTCCACATCCCCCTGGTAACCCTGGTTGATACTCCCGGGTTCTTACCGGGAATTGAGCAGGAACACAATGGCATCATCCGCCACGGTGCCAAAATGATCTTTGCATATGCTGAAGCCACAATTCCAAAGATTACTATGATACTGAGAAAGGCTTACGGTGGAGCTTATATTGTGATGGGTTCGAAACATCTTAGAGGTGATCAGAATTTTGCATGGCCAAATGCTGAGATCGCTGTGATGGGTCCCCAGGGAGCGGTGAAAATCCTGCACCATAAGGAATTGGCTGATGCAGAAGATCCTAAGTCGCTCCAGGCCAAATTATCAAAGGCATACCGGGAGAAGCTGGCCTCTCCCTTCCTGGCAGCTGGAGAAGGACACCTGGATGACATCATCCTACCTTCCGAAACCAGGGCCAGGATCATTCAGGCACTAAATACTTTTAAGGATAAACGGGTGCCTACACCAAACAGAAAACACGGGAACATTCCTTTATAGCAGGAATCTAATATGAAGTTACTTGTCGCCAATCGTGGTGAAATTGCTATCAGAATCATGCGTACCTGTCGAGAACTCGGTATATCGACGGTTGCTGTGTATTCTGAAGCTGATCAAAATTCACTGCACACCAGATATGCTGATGAGGCAATCTGCATTGGCGCCACGAAGGCAATCGAAAGCTACCTCAACATTAAAAGAATATTGGAAGCAGCTCAAAACATTAAGGCAGATGCAATCCACCCCGGATATGGTTTCCTATCAGAGAATCCCAAATTTGGTCAGGCTGTTGAAGATTCTGGTCTGATATTTATCGGACCCCGCCCGGAAACCATGGCCATTTTCGGGGATAAGTTATCAGCCCGAAGGGCTGCTAGGAAGGCGGGTTTATTAGTATTACCAGGGCCAGATCAACCCCTGGAAGATAATCAAACTGAATATATGACCAATGATTCTTTATCCTTCCCGGTTCTCGTCAAGGCAGCCGCGGGGGGCGGAGGAAAAGGTATACGTCTGGCCAGGTCAGAAGATGAATTAAATGAGGTTGTTGGTCTGGCGCGGGAAGAAGCCAAAGCAGCTTTTGGCGATGGAACAATTTATTTGGAACCCCTGGTTCAAAAGGCTCGCCACATCGAGGTGCAAATCCTGGGAGATGGGAAAGGTAAAATCATCAGTTTTGGTGAACGGGAATGTTCCATTCAAAGGCGCCATCAAAAGTTGATCGAAGAGTCTCCCGCACCGAATTTATCTCCATCTGAAAGGGAATGTATCACAGAAGCCGCACGCGAATTGGGACGGAATCTAAAGTACCGGAGTCTTGGCACCGTTGAATTCTTAATGGATGAAAACAGCCAATTTTACTTTATAGAAGTCAATCCCAGGATCCAGGTTGAACACCCGGTTACTGAAATGGTGACTGGCTACGACTTGGTCAGGGAACAAATTTTGTTGGCAATTACAGGAAATCTAGATCTGGATCAATCCCAAATCAAACCCAGGGGCGCAGCAATTGAAGCCCGAATCCTGGCGGAAGACCCTGGCGAGAATTTCCTACCAACATCAGGTGAAATTTCCTATCTTAAGGAACCCGGTGGGCCAGGTATCAGGGTTGACAGCGCTCTCTATCAGGGTATGGCTGTAACTGCTGATTACGATTCACTGGTATCGAAATTAATCGCCTGGGGCAACGATCGCAAAACAGCAATTGATCGTCTGCAACGAGGTTTGAGGGAATATCAGATCGGCGGTTTGAAAACTGACCTGGTCTTTCTGAATCAAATCCTGGAATCACATCCCTACCAAACCGGGGAAATTACCACATCATTCCTGGATGATTTTACTCCTGAAGATCAAGTACCAGACGAATCGGTCACCAGGGATGCTGCTATTGCAGCAGCTCTACACATTCATCAAAAAAGAAATCGACCGAATTCTTTCACGGATCAAGATGGAAATCTCTGGCAGCAAACAGCCTGGAGAGAGCAGATATCCCCAGGTGCCTAGGAACTCGTTCAAAAGGACAATATGGCAGATTATAGAGTCACAATTTCAAACCGTACCTACGATGTCAGCATAAAGGATGATCAGCTGGTAGTGAATGGCGACCGTATTTCTTATGATATGGATTCGCTTAATGATAATGGGCTGCATATCATCAGGCAGCCCAATAAAAATACGGAAGCATATCTGGAACCAAATCGACAAGGTCTTTATGATATCCAGATCGAAGGTAATCATATGAGCGCCGAAGTTTTATCTGGTTTTCAATCCTCAAGGAAGAGGTCCAGACAGGATACTGGCAGCATTCACTCACCCATGCCCGGGATGATCGTTGACATTATGGTCAAGATCGGGGATCGGGTGAAAGAGGGGCAAACACTGTTAATTCAGGAAGCCATGAAAATGCAGATGAAGTTACGGGCTCCTTCATCTGGTGTTGTAAAGTTTATCTCAACTACACCAGGATCCCATGTTGAAAAAGGTGTCCTGCTCGTTTCCCTCGCTCCTGCCGGGTGAGGATATCTAACATCAAGCCATTTATTGAGTGAGGCAATTATGAATTATTCAGACATTCTTATACCGGAAAGGTCATTGCCCAATCGTGTTGTTAACACTGCGATGATCCTGGGAGCTTCCTGGATCATCGCTATTAGCTCTCAGATCACAATTAATCTTCCGTTCAGTCCGGTTCCTATCACAGGCCAGACTCTGGCCGTCCTGCTGGCCGGGTTAATTCTGGGTAAAACGTTGGGCACAGCATCCATTGCTGCATATCTGGCCCAGGGCGCCGCCGGTTTGCCATTCTTTGCAGGAGGGAAATCCGGCCTGGCTACGTTGCTCGGCCCCACAGGGGGTTACCTGTTTGGCTTCCTTGCTGCTGCGTATATTGTCGGAATGTTATCCGAACTCAGATTAAAACGGTCTTTGTTCCAGGCATCCAGCGCTTTAGTCATTGGAAATGTCATTATTTATGTATTCGGTCTGGTCTGGCTCGCCCGCTTTGTAGGCGAATCCCAGGTGCTTCAATTGGGCCTCTATCCATTCTTGATAGGCGACTTGCTGAAAACCCTCTTAGGCATTGTCCTGGTATGCGGCAGCAGCGTTTTATTTTCTCGAAGTCATTCCACAGGAACCTTGGTTTAACGATTCTTAAATACCAGAACGGTTTCCCAGGAGCATATTGTTTATGAGTACTAATTTACTGCAAAAAAACCCCATTGCCATTATCGGCCAAGCAGCAATATTTGCCAAAGCTTCGTCACTGACGGAGTATTGGGATAATATCCTCAATAAAATTGACGGGATCACTGATGTCCCGCCTTCACGCTGGGATCCGGCTGATTATTATGATCCCGATCCAACCGCAGAAGATAAAACATACTGCAAGGTAGGCGGTTTTATTCCTGATATTGATTTTAATCCCCTTGAATTTGGCTTACCTCCCAACCTACTTGAAGTTACAGACTCCAGTCAGCTGTTGGGACTGGTCGTTGCCAGGGATGCCATGGAGGATGCTGGATACGGAACTGAAACTGAATTCGATCGGGAAAATACTGGAGTTGTCCTCGGTGTGGCTGGAGGACAAAAGCTGATCACTGACCTCACCTCCAGACTGCAGTATCCAATTTGGCAAAAAGTTCTAAAAAGCAGCGGTATATCTTCAGAAGATACTGAAATCATCATAGAAAAAATGAAAATGGCTTATGCTCCCTGGAACGAAAATTCCTTTCCTGGATTATTGGGTAATGTGATTGCAGGACGGATTGCCAACCGCCTGGATCTGGGCGGGATGAACACTGTAATTGATGCCGCCTGTGCCAGCAGCCTGGCGGCTGTTAGATCCTCTGTCAGTGAGCTCATTGAAGGCCGCGCTAATATGATGATAACCGGCGGCGTGGATTCTGATAATTCCCCCTTCACTTATTTATGCTTCAGTAAAACACCGGCTTTTTCTCCCTCCCAAAAGATCCGTCCGTTTGACCAGGAATCGGATGGCATGTTAATTGGTGAAGGCCTGGGCATGATAGTCTTGAAACGTCTGGAAGATGCCGAGAGGGATGGAGATCGGATCTATGCGGTAATTCGGGGTATTGGCAGCTCGAGTGACGGTAAGTATAAGAGTATTTATGCGCCGCGCCCTTCCGGGCAATCGTTGGCAATCAAAAGAGCCTACCAGGAAGCCGGATTTGGGCCTGAAGCTGTAGGCCTGATCGAAGCTCACGGTACAGGGACCAAAGCCGGGGATCCGGCCGAGTTTAAAGGTCTCAAGGCTGTTTTTGGCACTCCCAACGGAAACAAACAAAGCATTGCGCTTGGCTCAGTTAAATCTCAGATCGGACACACAAAGGCTGCAGCTGGAGCCGCTGGAATGATAAAAACCGCTCTGGCATTACACCATAAAGTTTTACCGCCTACTATAAATGTCAAACAGCCAGCCGAGGCACTCGAAATAGAAAATACACATTTTTATATTAATACTGAAACTCGGCCCTGGTTCAGAAGAAGAAGCGGTGATACCCGAAAAGCAGGAGTTAGCGCGTTTGGATTTGGCGGAACGAATTTCCATGTTGTTCTTGAAGAATACGATTCTGTTTCCCAACCATTCCAACGTCTGCAATCAGTTTCCCAACCAGTCCTGGTCAGTGCAGAAACAACAGATTCTTTGTTGGATAAACTTAAAGGGATAAAGACTGAATTGGGATCTAGTACTGCCGGGGAATCATATCTGGCTCTTATTAATGATTCCAAATCCGATCTTCCCCAGCAAGATCACCCCCGTTTGGGTTTTGTCTCTGATTCTCTGGAAGAAGCCCAGAAATTCATCCAGGATTCGATAAAATTTATCGAAAAACAGCCTGCGTCAGATGCCTGGGATCATCCCCGTGGTATTACATTTCGGGCCAGAGGAATTGTCCCTGAGGATAAAGTAGTTGCTTTATTTCCCGGGCAAGGATCTCAATATTTGAATATGGTCAGTGAACTGGCAATCAACTTCCCGCCAGTCATGGAAGCATTTGAGTTGATGGATAGTCTATTCCTGGAACAGGAACAAACCCCGCTCTCAAGGGTTGTTTTTCCACACCCTGTTTTTTCTGATCAGGATCGGGAAAAACAGCAGCTCGCATTAAGGGAGACTGATTACGCTCAGGCTGGTATCGGTGTAGTCAGCTATGGAATTTATAAAATCCTAGAACAAGCTGGCTTTGAACCAGATATGACTGCCGGGCACAGCTTTGGTGAACTCACTGCCCTCTGGGCAGGCGGTTCTCTGAGCGATGAAGTATTTTTAAGATTGGTAAAAGCGCGTGGTTCAGCCATGCGCCCGCCGAATGAAAAGGATTTTGATACCGGGACCATGGCAGCTGTGAAAGGACCCTTGCCTGAAATTGAGAAGATCGTTGAACAGCTAGAAGGTGTAATCATCGCAAACGAAAACTCTCCTTCTCAGATCGTTCTAGCAGGACCCAGGGAAAAGGTTAACCAAGCTGACGAAATTTTGACAAAAGCCGGTTATAAGGTGACTCAGCTTCCTGTCTCGGCAGCTTTTCACACTCCTCTGGTAGAACACGCCTCAAACCCCTTTGCCAAGGCAGTAAAGCAGGAAAAATTCAGCAAATCCAGGATCCATGTATATTCCAACACAACGGGAAAGGCATACCCTGCCGATACCAAAAAAGCCCAGGAAATATTATCTGACCATATCCTCCACCCCGTGATATTCAAAATCCAGATAGAAGAAATCTACAAAAATGGGGGGCGGGTTTTTGTGGAAATCGGACCCAGACAGATCCTCGGAAATTTAGTGAAAGATATTCTCGATGGCAAACCCCATTCCGTAGTATCCATCAATCCCAGCAGGGATAAATCAAGTGACAGACAGTTTCGCGAAGCTGCTGTTGTTTTACAAGTTTTAGGATTACCGATCAAGAATATTGATCCTTACCAGGTGAATAAGGAAGGGAAATTGATCCAGGATCGGAATCAAAAGAGGAAATAATAATGGCTAACTTTCAAATACCACTAAACGGCAGCAATTTTATCAATAAAGACCGCCAGCAAGCATTTCAGGATGCCCTAAATGATCAGCACCGGATCGATTGCCAGGATCAAGATCAGATAAAAGTATCCGAAAGTGGACCATCAATTGTTGGTCCAGATGCTGTAAAAAATAAGGAATATATCCAGCCTCAAAATACAACAGCGAGAATTGAATCTTTTTCCGCCGTTAGATCTAATGGACTTGATCAAGCCCTGGATCATACTTATTCACACCAGGCCAGAACGATGGAGATCCATCAGCAATATCTGGCCCAGCAGGCCGAAAATATCCAGCTTATCACTGCGGTACTCACCCAGCAAGGCAAGGTGCTTGATTCCAGCAACAGCACCCCCCAGGCCAAGATCATTGAGACATTTCAGCGCACCCTGGATAATTTCCATGCCATCCAGGAACAAAGTTTATCTGTCCACCAGGAATTCTTAGCTCAGCAAGCTGAGTTCTCTGATCGGTACCTTTCTTTCCTGGAAAATAACAAACAGCAAGTTATCAGAACAACTCAGGCACCTGAACAGCAGTCCTCTCCACCGGCTGAGTGGGTGGTTCATGTACCCCCAATTGTTCTGGATGAAAAGACAGCACCTGAGCAAAAATCTAAGATAGCCGATACTCCAGCAGCGCCAGTCCGCGAGGTTAATTTACCAGATACTTCAAGTGCTGCAGCCGTTACAAGCGAAGAACTATCAAAAGCCTTGATTAATATCGTTGCTGAAAAGACTGGCTATCCGCCGGAAATGCTTGAGTTGAACATGGACCTGGAAGCGGATCTAGGCATCGATTCTATCAAGAGGGTTGAGATTCTGGGAGCCCTCGAGGATGATTTTCCCTCTCTTCCTCCAGCAAATACTGAAGTACTAGGACAAACTCGAACACTGCAAGAAATCGTGGAATATATGGAAAGCGAAACCAGCGCTCCCAGTCCTTCAATTGAACCAGCTGCCGGAAACTCAAATCCTCAACCTTTGAGTTCGGAATCCCTTACCATAGATGAAACCAATACCGGCACCAGTCCAACCGAAACCAACGGTACATCTCTTTCAGTCAACGATCTGACAGCTATATTGCTGGAAATCGTGGCGGAAAAAACAGGTTATCCTGTTGAGATGTTAGAGGCTGAAATGGATATGGAAGCAGATCTGGGTATCGATTCCATCAAACGGGTTGAGATCCTGGGAGTGATGGAAGAAAGAGTGCCGGGATTACCGGCAGTAGAAGCAGAATCACTTGCTGACCTGAGGACCCTGGGACAGATTGCGGATCTTATGAGCATATCTCAACCGCCGGCTGAGGAAAGAATACCAGCCGAACAGGGAGAGAAAAAAAAAGTTAAGGAAGTAGATCTTCAAAATACACCAGTTCAACTGGTCGCATTGCCAACTCCTGATAGATTGGATTTCCTAATCCCAACGGATCATCCAGTGATTGTCACTAATGACGGCACTTCCTTTACGGAGCAAGTTGTCAGTGAGTTAATAATCGGTGGTTGGAAAGTTGCAGTCTGGGATTTTCCAACTAATCTGATAACCTATGATAAACAGCAATTTCCCAAAGGGACTCATCGAATAAACCAGAAATCAGCTGGAAAAGAGGTCATCAATTCTACCCTGGAGGCCTTCAGAGCTGAATTTGAAACTGCTGCAGGTTTTATCCATTTACACCCCCTGTCCAGGGGAGAAAACTTATTTTCAGACCAGGAAAGTGAGCTGGTAAAACAGGTCTTCCTGATCGCAGGATCCCTTAAAACAGATCTTGAACAAACTCATCCCGGCAGCAGGAATTTATTCATGACCGTGACCAGAACAGATGGAGCACTGGGACTCAATAATAGTGACTCTTTCCAGGAGGGCAGCGGCCTGACCGGTCTGGTTAAATCCTTGAACTGGGAATGGCCTGAAGTATTCTGTAGAGCTGTTGACCTGAACCGCGAAATTGATCCTGAAAATGCCAGTAGATTAATTCTCCAGGAAATACATGATCCAGACCGTGGTTTACTCGAAGTCGGGCTCAGCGCATCTGCCCGAGTCACCCTTAAACGGGAGAATGAATAGAATTTATGAGCAAAATTGATTACTTACCACCAACCGAAAATTCTCATTTTTTGGTCAGCGGAGGCGGAAAGGGTATCACTGCGGCAAATGCGATCGCATTAGCAAAAGCATATCAATCCAGGTTTACCTTATTGGGCAGATCAGAACTGATCAAGACTGAACCTGCCTGGGCTCAGGGGCTGGAAGATGAATCAGCGCTGAAACAGGCCGCCTTAAACCATTACCAATCTGAAGGCCAGAAACTCACTCCAAAGGACCTGGGCCGGGAAGTCAAACGCATCCTTTCCAGCAGGGAGATTCACGGAACCCTGGAGGAGATCGCCAAAGTGGGCGGCCGAGCTGATTATATTCAAGCAGATATTACCAATCCTGATGATCTCCGAGATAAGCTTTCCGGTGTGATCCAGGACATTACAGGTGTGATTCATGGGGCTGGCGCACTGGCTGATAAATTCATCGAAGACAAAGGAGAAGATGATTTTGACCTGGTTTATGGAGTAAAAGTTAGTGGATTAAGAAACTTGCTGGATATCATTCCCCCTCAGCAACTGGACTATTTGATCCTCTTTTCATCTGTTGCGGGCTATTATGGAAATGCCGGCCAGGCAGATTACAGCATAAGCAATGAAATACTTAACAAATTGGCTCATCATCTGAAACTATCCTTCCCCCGCTGCCAGATTCTATCCATTGGTTGGGGCCCATGGGATGGAGGGATGGTCACTCCTCAATTAAAAAGAATCCTGAGCCGGAGAAATATTCCCCTGATTTCTATTGATCAAGGAACTAAGGCTCTAGTAGATCTGATGGATGAGATCCAGGAAAGACCCCAGCATGTGATAGGCAATCCTTTGCCATTCCCAGTCGGAAAGCTCACTCCAGATCTACGGCGGTACCGTATATCACGCAGTTTATCTCTGGAGGGTAATCCCTTTTTGGCTGATCACGTCATCGGTGGAAAGGCCGTCCTGCCAACTGTGTGTGCTGTAGCCTGGTTTATCAATTCCTGCGAATCTCTGAACCCTGGCTATCAGTTTTACTCCGTCACTGATTACCGTGTTTTTAAGGGGATTGTATTTGATGACCAATCACCAGAAGAGTATTTGCTGGAACTCCAGGAACTGGAAAAATCAGCTGAAATATTGATCCTTAGCGGGAAAATTAGCAGCGAGCTGCCAGATGGAAATACAAGATTCCATTATCAAGCCCAGATAGAACTGCGGAAAACACTTCCAGAAAGACCCAGGATTTCCGGTTTTAGTTTGGCAGCAGAATCACCAATTGATGGGGCAGCTCTATATGAATCGAAAGTCTTATTCCATGGACCCAGATTCCATGGAATTCGTCAAGTATTGAACATATCAGAAACGGGATTGACCACAGAATGTCTATTACCCCAATTTCCGGTTGAAGAGATGGGGCAATTCCCTGTAAATACTTTTAATCCTTACCTAGCGGACATTCATCTACAAAGTTTATTGATCTGGGCAAAATATCAAGTTGGGTCGATAGGTTTACCGCTCCAGATCAAAGGCGGAACACAATTTCACCCGGTTCCTTTTGATATCCCCACGTATGCCACTATGATAGTGAAATCCTCCACCCCCCATAAACTTGTGGCAGATGTGACCAGCCATGACCGCGATGGTTATGTTTTTTCTCAAGTTGTAGATGCAGAAATAACGCTTAACGATAAATTATTTGACTTATTTAAAGAAAATCACCTGGAGACCGAACCGGTATGGATCTGATCGTATCAGGAATGGCGCTCTCTTATCAGTGGTGGCCATCAATAGTTCATTTTGAAGAAAGTCTCGCTGGGAAAAGAAACTTATCCCCGGCCATGGTTGAACAAGCTGGAGAAGTGATCTACCAGGCTGTTTCAGAATCCCGGCCGGTGCCAGGATCAAAATTGTCGATTATTTATGATCCAGATCAAATAGATCTCGGCCACTACCTGTTGTTGCTGAAAAAGACCTTCACCTCAGTTGATCAGGTAAAACCAGCATCTAAAAGCTTGTTTTCTAAAATCAGGCAGGCTGCTGATATGATCCAGTCTGACAATCAACGCCAGGCAGTCATCTGTGAGATGAGTTCATCTGGTTCTGCAGCGGTGGTCCTATCCTCTTCCATAATAAAGGGACCTGCAAATGTGAGATTGAAGTTTGCAGAATTCCCTGGCCTTGAACCGTCCCGGGCTGATTATGTTGTTTTAAGTGAAGCAGCAGCTTCTAATCAAGCCCCTACAGCAACCCTGCTTCGAGGTCTTTTCCAGGATCGGGTAAATGATTTTCCCGCCGCCCTGGGCTGCAGCAGCGCAGCTAGCGCCCTATCTTCTGAGATTGTTACCTTAATCCAAGCTGTTTTATCAATTAGAAACAGGCTGATTCCAGCTTGCAAATCTAACATTGATCTATTGGGAAGCGAGTTACAAAAAAGCCCTCTTTATCCCATAAAGGATTTTCGTCCCTGGTTATCACACGGCCCTGATTACATTCGATCTGCCTTGTTAATATTCCAGGAATCTGGATCTGATGACCCGGCATATATAATTCTTGAGGAAACCGACCACCCAAAACAGCCTCCAACAATTCGTTTTGTCTCAGATTCTGATCCATTACTATTTCCAGTCTCAGGAAATAACGAAGGCGAAATTCTCGATAAATTGCTCTCATTGGAAAGACTGTCTGCAACCTCGGATTCCTTAATATCTATCTCGAATATTGCCTATACGAAATACTATGCAAGTGATGACGATTTTGTACTTTCTGTGGTGGCTGGAGATCGAGATCAACTAAATAAGGAACTGACACATGCAAAAATCGGATTCACCAAAGCTTTTCAAACAGGAGAAAACTGGACCAGCCCCAACGGCAGCTATTTTACAACCAAACCCCTCGGTTCTGAGGGAGTAGCTTTTGTTTATCCAGGAGCATTCAATTCTTACCCAGGTATGGGGAGGGATTTATTCTTTTCATTCCCTGGCTTGCAGGACGCTGCCAGTCAGTTCATGCCTAATTTAAGCCATTCTCTGGCAGATGAGTTCCTTTATCTGCGATCTTCCAAACCCGATCCAGAATCAGATCCGGATCGGATTATGGCAGACTTCTATCAGCACCCCAATCAGTTAATTGAATCCGGAATCAGTCTGTCCGTTTTGCATACATTGATCCTCGACCAACTCTTTGACATCAGACCTAATACGGCTCTTGGCTACAGTCTGGGAGAGATCAGTATGCTTTGGGCCAACAGGATCTGGCAAAACTCAAAAGATAGCTCGGAGATCTGGAGCAGATCGCAGCTATTCAAAGATGAGCTATTTGGGGAAATGAAAGCAGTCCGCAGTTATTGGAGGGACAAGAACTTAGCAAATGACTTTTGGAGATCCTATATTCTCAAGGCAGACCAGGAGCTCGCAAAAGCGGCTTGCGACCAAGAGGAAATGGCCTTCCTATCCATTGTTAACACACAGGATGAAATCGTTATTGTTGGAGAGGCAGAAGCATGTAAACGTGTGATAGAGAGGCTAGATTGCAAGTCTTTGCCCATGCCATTTAATGCTGTCATCCATAATCCGACCATGCAGTCTACATATCAATCATTTGTTGATCTCTACAATATTCCTACCGTACCCAGAGCTGATATAAACTTTTACTCCGCTTCGGAATATCAAAAACTGGCTCTGAATGAAATAGAAATAGCTGAAAATATGGCGAAAATGACCTGCAATCCGGTTGATTTTCCTCGCCTAGTCAACCAGATATATGATGACGGCGCCCGAATCTTTATCGAAGTTGGTCCCCAGAAAACTTGTTCCAGATGGATCGAAAAGATCCTCCACGATAAACCCCACGCAGCAATAGCCATCAATAAAAGATATCAACCGGATCTGCATGGTGTTCTGAAAGTAATTGCTTTGCTGCTCAGTCACCAGGTGGATTTAGATCTTTCCGCCCTTTATCCAGCGGTAGAGGTTGCTGAAAATAATAACATCCTACCGCTCAACCCACCAGTTAGGGAAAGTGAAAAACCGAATCCACAAATTGATCACAAGGTCCTGGAGACAATGGCCAAACCATTGATCAGGTCATATTTTGAGAATATGGATCTACTCTCGGCCGATCTAGCGCAAAGCCACCAGGATTTTCTCAAAAACCAACAAACCCTGACCCGCAATCTGGCTAGGTTGATGCACATCCAGGCAGGCAACCCTCATGATGAAGCATTCCTCAATAAAAGTGGAACGGCCCTCTACTCAAAAAGGCAAATCCAGTCCTTTACCAAGGGCGATCACCGGATCTGTTTCGGAAATACTTTCAGCGGGTTTGGGAATCGGAGAATTCCCAGGTTGCCCAATGGAGAATTGCAATTCATCGATAGAGTAATAGAAATCGAGGGTCAGTCCGAACAAACAGTGGAAGGTTCTACCCTAATCAGTGAATTCGATCTCCCTGATAAGACCTGGTATAAAAATGGATCTTTAAGTCCCCTACCCCATGTATCTATTATGGAGATGGCATTGCAACCCTGTGGGTTTTTATCGGCCTACATGGGCAGCATTAAGGGCAGAGAATCCCAAGACCTCTATTTCAGAAATCTGGACGGAGAAGGCACATTAATAGCCTGGCCAACAACCCCCACTAAAACCATCACAAATCACGTTAAATTATTATCTTCCAGCGCTCTAGAAGATGTTATTATCCAAAATTACGCCTTTGAACTTTCCTGGGGGGGTCAGACTTTTTATCAAGGCACATCATCATTCGGATATTTTCCGCTGCCAATGCTGGAAAACCAGTCAGGGTTGGATGTTGGACAAACCAACAGAACCTGGCAGGAAGAAAACCCCAGTTCTGGCAGTTGGTTAAGGACCATTTCTTCTAAAACAAATGAAAAATCCCGGAGTGAAGCCAGGCTGCCTGAAATAGACGAAATCTGGATATCCCTTACAGGGGGCAGGTTTTCTTCCGGATATTTATACTCACGCATACCGATCAATAACAATGCTTGGTTTTATCAGGCTCATTTTTACCAGGATCCGGTCATGCCGGGTTCACTGGGCGTAGAAACCATGGCTCAGGCGCTGATAAAAAGCGCATCAGCCTGGGATTTACCTGAAAATCTAAAATGGAGAAGTAAAGCCGGCGGAAAGATCAATTGGAAATATCGCGGTCAAATCACTCCAGATATCAGGGAATTTGAGATTGAACTGCATATAAAAAACATCAGCCAGACATCTGATGGAGCGGAAATTAGCGCAGATGGAATACTCTGGAAAGATTCAAAACCAATCTACAAGGTAGAAAATATTACCCTGGAAACTTACTGATCAGTTTAGGAGATCATTATATATATGTCTGCTCTTTCATATTCAAGATTAATAGAAGTCATCGGATCATGGCAAGGATCAGATCTGGATCTAAAATTCGAACCAAGAGAAATTTTAGAAACCCTCAGAGATCTGTCAAAGGACTGCTTCCTAATTGATCATCAGGACCAGATAGCGGTTGCTAGCGGTGGATCATTTTTGATGGGAACTGATAATGAGAAAGGTCACCCGGTGGTAGCATTTTCGCGGGCCAGCTCACCATCAGATTTTGGCGATCCGGCTTTCATAACAAAACATGGATTAAAATCCGCCTACATGGCCGGTTCGATGGCAAATGCTATCTCAGGTATTGAATTGGTCACTGCCATGGGCAAGGCAGGATACCTTGCTTCTTATGGATCAGGGGGAGTAGGGCCGGAAAAATTACTCGATGCAATCATTACTATTAAAAATGAACTTTCATCTGGCCCCTACGCTTTCAATCTTATTCACAGCCCAAACGAACCAATTATGGAACAAAAAGCGGTAGATCTGTTCCTGGAGCATAAGGTTGAGACCATCGAAGCTTCCGCTTTCCTGCGTTTGACACCAACGGTTGTTCAATACCGGGCAGCCGGATTGGCAGCTGATAGTTCTGGAAATCTTATTGTTAACAATAAGATCATTGCTAAATTATCCCGACCAGAAGTTGCCTTGCATTTTCTGAATCCCGCACCTGAAAAGATCCTGGCCCAGCTGGTTGAAGAAGGGAAGATCACATCCCAGCAAGCTCAGCTGGCTGAAAGAATCCCTATGGCTGATGATATTACTGTTGAAGCAGATTCTGGAGGACACACTGATAACCGGCCTTTAGTAGGATTACTGCCATCTATCATTGCCCTACGAAATGAGGTCCAGGAAAAGAATAAATATCCAGAACGAGTCCGGATTGGAGCTGGAGGCGGTATCAGCACCCCTGCCTCTGTTTTGGCAGCTTTTTCAATGGGTGCCGCATATGTTGTGACAGGATCTATAAACCAAGGCTGCAAGGAAGCTGGTACTTCCCGCCAGGTAAAACAAGCCCTTGCTCAGGCAGCAGCACCAGATGTAATGATGGCACCCTCAGCAGATATGTTTGAGATGGGAGTTAAAGTACAGGTCCTGAAACGGGGAACCATGTTTCCAATGCGATCACAAAAGCTATATGAGACTTATCTCAAGTATGACAGCATAAATGATATTGATCCGGCAGAACGGAAAGAGATCGAACAAAAGATCTTCCAAAACGATCTGGATTCTATCTGGCAGGAATGTGTCAAGTTCTTCTCCGAAAGGGATCCCAGCCAGCTTGAAAAGGCCGAAAATAACCCCAAAAGAAAAATGGCCTTGATTTTCCGATGGTATCTGGGTTTGGCTACACACTGGGGCATCCTTGGCATACCAGAAAGGGTTATGGATTATCAGATTTGGTGTGGTCCATCTATGGGCACATTTAACGATTGGGCTCGAGGCACAAAGCTTGAAGAGGCAGATCAACGCCAGGTTGTTGAGATTGCAGATCAGTTGATGCTGGGTGCTACCTACCAGTATAGGTTGAATCAGCTTAATATTCAGGGAGTGCAGGTACCCACTGCCTGGGAAAGAAACCTTGAATTTAACTAGTCTGACCAAACCTATAGTCGAGGGATCGGCTCACATTTGGACTGCTGATCTTATAGTCTGGAGATCTTATGCAGAGAGATTGAGATCTCTCCTCTCAGACGAGGAAAAGGATCGCCTGGCCAGGTTGAAAATTACTAACAAAAGAGAAGAATTCCTCTGCAGCCGGGGTATCCTAAGGATCATTCTTTCAAGGTACGTCACTGAAGATCCAAAAAATCTAACAGTCAACTACACATCGGCAGGCAAACCATTCCTACCCATTGCCGGGATCCAATTCAACATTTCCCATTCAAAGGATTTTTTACTCTGCGGAATCAGCCTAAATAAGCAAATAGGTCTTGATATTCAGGAAATCTATTCTATATCCAGCCTTGACCGGATCATCAATAATTTTTTCAGTCCCGCTGAAACCCGATATCTCCACACTTTGCCATCAGGAGAAACGTACCGGGAGCATTTTTTTGCAATCTGGACAGCCAAAGAAGCTTATCTAAAAGCAGTTGGTGATGGAATCCAGGGATCTTTCAACCAGATCAGCATCATACCAGAGTCAGTAGATCTCCAGATTTTTCGACTAGACCTCCCAGGTTCTAAAAAAAGTGAGTTGAATTGGACAATCAACTCACTGGAAGTATCCCAGGGTTATTATGCTGCCCTGGCTTATGATGGAAAATTAAATGCCCTGTGTCGTTATGAAATTGCTCCAGAAGATATCTTTAATATCTAAAATTATTTTAGGAGCTGGATTAGTTCATTCCCTCATATCCCTTACCAGCTGGATCAAGGTCCGATTGATAACAACTCCCTTCTGGACATAATTCTCAGGATCAGGAATTGCTCCTCTCAGATTGTTAATATTCGTGTAAAGGGTACTGTGCATATTTGGGTATCTCCCATTTTCGTGCGTAAATATACGGTAGAAATCCACCCTTTTCCTTTCTTTGTTTGCCAAAGCTCAAGTAATTTTGCATTTTGACGAACGAAATACCGATAAGATGGGTAGCTAATCGGTATCTCTAATTGTGGATTGAGGATAGTGATGATACTACTCAACGAAAGACCTAGATAAAGATATTCCTTAATCTGTTCACGATACAGATCCAACACCCTTTCTTTATCACGGCTACCTTTTGGCCTCCCCAGTTTTTTACCGCTAGCTCTTGCTGCCGCTAAACCTTGTTTGGTACGCATGGAGATAAATTCACGCTCTGCCTCTGCAAAATAACTGTAGATTGCCAGCAACATTACACTGACACACACGGCTATACGGAGATTAACTTTGCCGCTTTTACTATGCTGGGGCGACGATTTGCACCGCGTATTCGCGGCTTGAAAAAGCAGCGTATTTATCGCATTGACAAAGAAAAAGAATACGGCTCGCTAACACCCTTGATTGACCGTTGGGATCGTACAATTCATCTCGATTGGATTTGTGAGCAATGGGATAGAATGGGTCAGTTCTATGCATCGCTGGAAAGTGGTCATGTGACGGCTTCGACGGTCCTGAAGCGGCTGGCTTCCTATTCCGGTATAAATCATTTCTATCGTGCCAATCGTGAATTGGGTCGTGTATTCAAGACAGTATTCATCCTGAAATTTATGTCAGACCCGCTTGTCCGCAAACGAGTTCGGCGTGGTTTATTGAAGGATGAAGAGGTTAATGGCCTGGCGCGGCAAGTGGCTTATGGGAAACACGGTACAATCACAGCCCGTGATTTACAGGCGCAGACAAATACAGCCAGTTGCTTGACGTTGATCATGTCTTGCATCATCTACTGGCAATCAAAGGAGATAAACCGGGTCATTTTGGAATGTGACCCAGATGGTGCAGAAGTTGATTTGTCTCTGTTAGAACACATTAGCCCCGTTGGCTGGGAGAATATAATTCTGTATGGCGAGTATGTTCTCAACCGAGATCTGATCGAATAGCCACACAGCTTCCGATGGGTGTCTCTCGGATTCCTACCGTAT
>Ga0075120_10001138_pt1 | contig 21372 bp, 17 predicted proteins | sample AntAceMetag02UKL_FD_69792 | JGI IMG/M metagenome (GOLD analysis project Ga0075120, IMG submission 69792) | Saline lake microbial communities from Ace Lake, Antarctica - Antarctic Ace Lake Metagenome 02UKL | ecosystem: Environmental > Aquatic > Non-marine Saline and Alkaline > Saline | place...
ATTCATGTTTTGGGTCAGCAGGTAGTCAACAAGGCCTCTGCCACCCCATGTGAAATCATTTGATAATTCTTTTTCAGTGATTTTACCATGGGTCATGTCAAGTTTTAATATTTTCATTTTTTTTCTCCTAATCAAAATTATTATTGGCAAGCTGCCCCAATGTAACAGGTCTGAACGGGGGACGGGGAGTTAAAAAACCAAGTTGTTCAGAATTTTCTCCTGTTGATTTTGATACAATCCCAGTCACAGCAGTACAGCAGGTTCTGTCCTGACAAAGCTCCATACTGGCTCGATAGGCTGTTACCGAATCAAATAGTCCCCCAATTTTCCTATGGTCTCAATATATAAAACGCCAGAAACTTTTCCCATCCTCCCCCGAAACAGCTGTTTGTATTTGGCTTTTTTTGTGCATTCTGATTTTACTGGACATTTCAGGCACTCTTTGCATTTATAGATGCTTTTTTTTTCGTGCTTGAACTTAAGTGTAGCACTTTTCCCTGCCGTCCCATGCCAAGTACAATCGCTTTCATTTTTTTTCCTTCGCCATTAATTGATTTTTCACCAGATTCCGTTTCAGGTTTCTATTACGATTATAAATTTTTCAGCCTTGGATCCAGTGCATCCCTGAGCCCGTCTCCAAGAAGATTAATTGACAAGATTGTCAGCATGATGGCAAGGCCTGGAATGGTAACAAGCCACCAGGCATCTGTAATATATACGCGTCCTTCTGAAAGCATTCTTCCCCAAGTTGGCATGGGAGGCGGGGTTCCCATGCCAAGATAGGAAAGTCCGCTTTCCCAGATAATGATATTGCCGACCCGAAGCGTTGCCAGTACAATCAAGGGGGAAATAACATTGGGAAGCACATGGCGCAGAATAATGATGATATGGGGTGTACCTATGGACCTTGCGGCTTCCACATACTCCTTTGTTTTTATGGAAAGAACACTTCCGCGAATCGTTCTGGCATAGGTAACCCAGTCAGAAATTCCAAGTACAAGAATAAGGTTGAAAATTGAAGGACCCAGCACGGCAATAACAGAAATGGTAAGCAGCATAAAGGGATATGCCATAAAAACATCTGCGATGCGCATTATAAAATGGTCGGTTTTCCCACCATAATAGCCGGAAACAAGGCCTAGAAATATTCCAACAACGGATGCCAGTAAAACTGCTGAAAACCCGACCAAAAGAGAAACCCTGCCGCCATAAAGCAGTCTTGAAAGAATGTCCCGCCCAAGATTGTCTGTGCCAAAAAGATGTTTCCAGGTGCCGCCCTCCTGCCAGACAGGCGGTGAAAACCGTGCCAGAAGATTCTGGTCAAGGGGGTCGACATGAAAGACAAGGGGAAATAAAACACTGGTAATCAGAATGAGTAAAAGAAGAATTCCTCCCACCATAGCGCTGGGGCGTTTGAGAATATCCTTCAATACTTCTATAACCCTTTGTATTTGTGATAAAAAATTTTCAAACATATCATCCATAACTTTCGATTTTAAAGCTTTTGATTTCATTTTTCCTCGTGATAGCTTATCTGTGGATCAAGATATACATAAAGGATATCAACAAGAAGATTTGTCCCCACAAAAATAACGGAAAAGACGAAGACGATGCCCTGTACAAGGGGATAATCTCTGCCGAAAATTGCCTGTATGACCAATCTGCCCAGCCCGGGCCAGGCAAACACCGTCTCAATGATAACCGTGCCGCCGATTAAGAAGCCAAACTGCATGCCCGCCACCGTAACCAGGGGTATGAGGGCATTTCTCAATGCATGCTTATAGATGATGACCTGCTCTTTAAGCCCCTTTGCCCTGGCCGTGCGGATATAGTCCAGGCTAAGGACCTCCAGCATCACCGATCTTGTGAGCCTGGCAAACATGGCCATGAGGCTGAGCCCCAGTGATATGGCAGGCATGATGAGGTGTGCAAATGTTCCCCTGCCCGATGTGGGCAGCCAGCCAAGATGGATGGAAAAAAGAAGCATCATCATGATTCCCAGCCAGAAATGGGGCATGGAAATTCCCAGCAAGGCACCGAACATACTTCCCATATCAACCATGGAGCCTCTTTTGACTGCCGAAAGAATGCCCAGGGGAATGGCAAGAACCAATGCAAAAATCATGGCAGAAACGGCAAGCTCAAGACTTGCAGGAAGTCTTTCAATGATCAGTTCCATGACGGGTACATGGTAATATAGAGATTCACCAAAATCGCCTTGGACAGCTTTTATGGCAAATCTTGCGTACTGGACATACAAAGGATCATTAAACCCAAGCTGTTCTCTAAGTTCCTCAATTTCCTGATTACTTGCATCTCCTGGCAGCATCAGCATGACAGGGTCTCCGGAAAGATGAATAAAGAAAAAGCTTATCATGGAGATGCCCACAATGACATAAACCGTGTGCCACAGTCGTTTTAAGATATATCTTAGCATAACTTTATATGTTGGCCGTTTTTATTTAAATTTAGCAGAAAAAGTTCCTTAAGATGACAAGGGGCTTTCCCTATTGTTATTGGTTTTATTAATTTTTTGGTTTTGCCCAGTAAATATTAAGGAAACCATACCTGTCCCTTTATAGGAGACATTATGGAATTTAATATCCTTTTTCAGGGTTAACATCCAGGTCAAATCATTGTCCTGTTCCCATTTTTCCCCCAGGGCCGGTTTAACAGATGCATCTTCCTGGGGGTGGAACAGGGTATCGTGGATATTGTAGCAGACGCTCATGGTGTTCTGCAGGGAAGATCTCATCAAATCAAGTCCTACAACCTCTGAGTCCTGAATGGCTATAAGGGTTTTTGCATCCCTGGTGAATCCTGGTGATGCAACCAGGAAACAAAGTAAAAGGGTCATTAAAATAGACAAATACTGTTTTTCCATGAAATTTTTCCTTTGTTTAAAGTTATATTTAAATCCAATTTACACTGGATTTTTTAAGTTTTTCCTTGCAAAAACATTTTTATTGATTGGGCAGCGGCGGAACCCATAATTCCCCATCCTGATAAAGGTGGCAGGCGACAATGTGGTCCTTTTTTATCTGCCTGTTTTCTGGTTTTACTCTGATACAGATATCCATGCAATCCGGGCATCTAGTATGAAAACGGCATCCCGTAGGTGGATTGCGGGGAGAAGGCACATCGCCTTGAAGGATCACTCTTGTTCTGTTTTTTCTTTTGGGGTCAGGAACCGGAACCGAGGATAAAAGAGAAATCGTATAGGGATGAAGGGGTTTGTTATAGAGTTCATCCACCGGTGAAATTTCCACTATTGCACCAAGGTACATCACCGCCACCTTGGTACTGACATGGCGGATGACGCTAAGATCATGGGATATGAATATATAGGAAAGACCTATTTCCTTTTGTAACCGTTTTAACAGATTCAGCATCTGTGCCTGTACAGAGACATCAAGGGCGGAAACCGGTTCATCTGCAATGATCAATTTCGGATTAAGAATAAGCGCACGTGCCAGCATGATTCTCTGGCGTTGCCCCCCTGAAAATTCATGTGGGAATCTTGTCATATGTTCGGGCTGTAGCCCCACTCTTGTGAGTGTTTTTTCAATGCTATGCCTGCGGGCTGCTCTGTTTCCTATTTTATGGGTTAATAAGGGTTCTTCCACTATACGTTTGACAGTGAGCCTTGGGTTTAAAGAACCAAAAGGGTCCTGAAATATGATCTGTATGCCCTGGCGGATACTTCTTCTTTCAGAGGGTTTTAAAGCAAACAGGTTCTGGCCCTGAAACCATACCTGCCCAGATGTGGGAGTGATCAGGTTTAATATGGTGCGGCTGGCAGTAGACTTTCCACAGCCTGATTCACCCACAAGGCCCAGGGTTTCTTTTTCCCCCAGAGTAAAAGAGATCTCATCCACGGCATATACATATTTCTTTTTCCGGCTGAACAAACCCTGTGATATGGGAAAATATTTACTCAACTTGTAAACTTCAATAAGATTAAGCATGGTCAACTCTCCAGCATGCAACAAAGTGTTCAGGATATATTTCACGAAGCTCCGGCCTTTTTCGGATGCAGATATCTTCAGCCCGGGGGCACCGGGTGTTAAACTTGCATCCCCTGGGAAGATTCAGGAGGCTTGGAACAGTGCCTTTTATTTCATAAAGCTCTTCTTCACCGAGATCCTTTGTTCCGGGAATTGCTCTGAGCAGGCCTATGGTATAGGGGTGCAGGGGCCTTTCAAACAACTCCAGTGTGGATGCTGTTTCCATTATGCTGCCTGTGTACATGACCATGACCCTGTCCGTTATTTCCGCAATAACGCCAAAGTTATGGGTGATCATTATGATGGCAGTTTCAAACTCCTGTCTTAATTTAATCATCAGGTCCAGAATCTGTGCCTGTATGGTTACATCAAGGGCGGTGGTGGGTTCGTCCGCAATAAGAAGCTGGGGCTGACAGGCAAGGGCCATGGCAATCATAACCCTCTGGCGCAGTCCGCCAGAGAGTTGGTAGGGATACTCTTTGATTCGGTTTTCGGGTCCGGGAATGCCTACTTTTTCAATCATATTAACCGCTTTTTCAAAGGCCTGATTTTTGGACATATTCCTATGCACCCGATAGACCTCTGCGAGCTGGTTTCCTACAGTATAGACAGGATTCAATGCTGTCATGGGTTCCTGGAAAATCATGCTTATCCTGTTTCCCCGTATACTGCGGATATCCTCGTCAGAGGCCTTCAGCAGATCGGATTTGTTAAACATGATCTCACCCTGATCAAAAAATGCAGGTGGCATCGGCAAAAGACGTAGAATCGACAGGGCCAGAACACTTTTTCCACACCCGGACTCCCCAACTATTCCAAGGATTTCCCCTTTCTTAACATCAAGGCTAACACCATCAACCGCCTTGACAATTCCTGAAGAGGTCTTAAAGAAAGTGTGAAGAGAATGAATATTCAGTAAACTCATTTAATTTTTTTCCATTCAAAGAGAAATTGACCTTTCCGGACATACGACCTAATCGGAAATAATATGATATCAAATGCTGCCTCCGGTCTTTGTAAATGGCTGCGATGGTTATTGTCACAAAATCATGATGATTGGTCAACAGAACAATCTCTCTTTGCTTTTTAGCATCCCACACCACCACCCTGAGAAGATTGAAAGGGCAATCCTTTCGGGCATTATAATCGTTAAATTTTATGATTTCATCAGACAATATGTTTCTTCTGAGAGGGAGTTCTCGTTCTGAAAGAACTTCATAATCGGCATTTTCTTTTAATCTGGTAACAAAATAGATTTTTTGTGCTGTCCAGAAAGCGAAAAGCTTATAATCATTATAACCTCGGTCCATGGTAACAATCGATCCGGAAGAAAGTGGGAATTTTTTTGCGTAAGTTACCTCATGCTTTTTGCCATTTGAAATATATGCATAGGATGGAAGATATCCGCCATGATCCAAAAGCAGATGGAGTTTGACTGCGCCCTTAGTGGTTCTAAATTTTGCCCTTGGGAACAGATTAAGGCACAAAGATATGGTTGTACTGTCCAAAGAAAGAAGCTTGTTTTTAAATCTGAGTTTATGCTTGCCCGGAGACGCTTTCCGGCAAAACTCAAAGGTTTCATAGAACAAATCCCGATACATTTTCCAGGACCTGTTCTTATTGGCATATGAAAGCGTTGATTTGCCTGGAGTTGAGGATATCCCAAGATGTCGCAATTTGCCAACACAACAAGCAAGTCCGCCGCTAATTTCCCTGAGACTTTTTGCTTGGGCAAGCTGGCAAAAAAGCATGGCTACAAATTGATCCCAGCTTTTAAAACCTTTTGAATATCTTTGTGTTTTATGTTTCATAACCAAATTATTAAATTTATTGCGGTCAAAAAAAGCTATCGGTTGACTAAACAGGCTCGCATGTTGCACCATTTTTTATTCTCCTTGTTTTGGGTTGCTGGTTTTATTGTGTGGTAACAATTAACCATAACCCGACAAGGAGAATACTCTCAATTATTATGTTTTAAAAATCCGTTTTTGGACAATAGTGAAAACGAATAGATGTAAACGCCTTACTTTCATTTTTCCTCTACCCAGCAATCATGTGCTCTGAAATAACAATATTTCTTTTAGCCAACTCGGCAATAAATGTGTCCGGTTCCACTACAAGTTCAGAAGGAAGTGCTCCAGTCACCTGAATCTGACCTCTGCCAATCATTAAAGCAACGATTGCCGCTGGAAATCCGGTCCAAATCGCTGAACCTTTAAGGTTTATTTCTTTATTTGACTCGACAAGCGTCTCGTATGTGATCGATAAAGGCTTAGAATCTTTATATCCTTTGACTTCAACCTGCAAAGACTTATATTCCTCTACATATCCGACAATTGGTTTCAAACCCAAAACTTTATCAAGAACTTCACGAGGGACAATTTGAACCCCTTTGATATTAACCGGCTTGTTGCTTGTCAGTTCAAGAGCCAAAAGTGTTTCGACCATGTTAATCAATTTTTTTGAAAAAGCCACTCTAAAGGTAACATTTTTTACACCGGGAATGTTGTTGGGCAACGTTGCCAACTCCGAATGGATTGAATAAAATCCTTCAACTTCGCCCACCGGCTCAGGCATTGTATATTTTTGTTTGCCGGATAAAGGTTCCAGGGTAACCCACTCTCCACCTAAAAACATGATGGGATTCATTGTGCATTCATCCAATACAGTTTTGGGTGAATAGGCAAACCCTTTCCCCCCAATGGACCCGGTGCGCATATGAACCTCATCCACTTTATCAAGTTTTTTTGCACCATGTATGGCAAGTATATTGGTCATTCCAGGGGCAGCACCCAGTCCCAGACAAGCAATTAATCCTGCATCCTTAAAGGCCTGGTCAAGTTTAAGCTGTTTGACGGTTAGGTTGTAGAGTCCTCCCAAGTCGACATAATTGCAGCCGGATGCAAGACAACCCTTCATGATGTCGATATTGTATTCATACCAGGATGCATTAACGACGATGTCGACATCTGCAAACGCAACTTTTAAATTTTCCGGATCAGTAATATCTATTTTGCGTGAGATAACCCTACTATCACCGAATGTGGCGGCAAATTTTTCTGCCTCTTTAATATTCAAATCTCCGATAACCACCTGTTCAACATCTGATTGGCCGGTTAGGTCAGTGACCGATGCACGTCCCATTGCCCCTGCGCCACCCGCAACCAAAATTTTCATTATACTCCTCCATTCAGTTATATGTTTCTGTAATAAAATGCATTGCAGTAAGACCCATCTGAGTAAATACTTCTGATAAAGTCAAACTTTGAATTAGTTATTCTGGAGAACTTAATTATCCAATAAATGTGCCAGTTTAACAGCACAAGGTAAAAATAATAATAATTTTTTCTAACTATCCGACATTAAAGATTTTTTAATATATTTGTAAATAATTATTGATAGCAGAGGTATTCAGAGGAAAAACAAATTGCAAAATAGCAATTGCAGAATAGCAATCGCAGGACTGCAATATTGCAAAATGGCAATGGATTGTTAGTTATTATAAGACTGTGGACAAAATTTACATGGAAAGGTTATATTTCTTTAATTTTCTGGTGATCGTAGATTCATTCACACCCAATGCTTTGGCCATTTCCTTCTGGTTATTATGTTCTTTTATGGTATCTATAATAACCTCTTTTTCATAATTTTCGACAAGATCTTTAAGCGGGGCTTGTTGAATCTTCTTTTTTCTCTGTGGCTTTCGCTTGTCGATCAAATGAGAACCAGCCAAAGTGGTTCGTATAACTTGAGGCAAGTGATCGGGAGTAATTAGATCCTCGGGTGTCATAACAACTAACCGCTCGCAAATATTAATGAGTTCTCTTACATTGCCGGGGAAATCATATTTCATCAAATAATCAATCACTTCAACCGACAATGTTTTCTTCTGGCCACTTTTTTTATTAAAATGATTCAGGAAGTGTTCAGTCAAGGCGGGGATATCTTCGGGCCTTTCTTTAAGGGGGGGAATATGAATGGGAATTACTTTTAATCGATAAAATAGATCTTCCCTAAACTTTTTCTCGCTGACTAATATTTCCAAATCTTGGTTCGTTGCGGCAATGATTCTAACATCTGAAGTTCTTCCCTTTGTAGCCCCAACCCTAAACACAAGCCCATTGTCTAAAAATCGAAAAAGCTTTACCTGTGAAGAAATGGGCATTTCTGCAACTTCATCCAAAAACAAGGTACTTTGGTTAGCCAGTTCAAACAAACCCACCTTGCCCTGTTTCTTGGCACCGGTGAAAGCGCCGTACTCATGACCAAACATCTCGGATTCAAAAATACTCTCAGGAATTGCACCACAATTGATCCTGATCATCTGTTCTTTAAATCGCTTCGATCTTTGGTGGATCAATTCTGCTATTTTTTCTTTCCCCGATCCAGAAGGGCCTGTGACGAGCACGTTAGCGTTGGACTTGGCAACCCTTATAGCTCTTTCAATAACTCTCCTCATTATCGAACTCCTATGAATAATTTCACTTCCTGCAAGTTTTTCTACCTGAATATCGATGATTTCTTCTTGATATCTGGCTGATATGTCCTTTTTGGACAAAATTTCGTCTCGAAGGTTCTCTAACACGCTGAGATCACGGTCATTGCAGACTACCATCACGATTTCTCCATTTTCATCAAAAACTGGATTGCCGGTAGACAATACGCGCCTTCCATCATGAGTAATTTGAACTTTGGTTATCATGCGCTTTTTTTCCAACACTTTAAGCGTTACTGAAGATTTCACAAAACCTTCTCGTACAAGATCCTTCATGTTTCTGCCGATATAATCTTTGGCTTTGATACCAGATTTCCGTTCATACGCCTTATTAATATGAATGACATTGGCCTTGTTATCGCAGATCCAAAGACCATCGAAGGATGAATCCATCATTGCCCTCAGCTCTTCGCTCAATTGTTTAAAATCTCGCAAGGCATCATGATCCTCTTCTTTCCGCAGCCAGCACATCAATCCTTTGGACTTCTTTGGATTTTTTATTGGAAATACGTCCAGAATAATTTCTTTCGAATCTTCGAGTTGGATTCCCAAGCGTGCCCTGTTCGTCAAAATAACCTCATTGAAGATCGGCCACTGATGCGGATAAGCTTTAGCTATGTTTCGATGTTTACCAAAAAGGCTTTTTTCCAATATTTCGGGGTGGCTGTAAATCAGATTTCCAAAGTGATCAAAAATTACGACTCTTTCCTCAAGAGTATCACTGATCATATTTATCCATGATTTCTTATCCATCTTTTTCTTCCTCTTGGGTTTTGATAAAGTCATCCACAGACAATTATAATATCATGGATAAACTTTTCTCACAACGCGACCATGGCCACCATGCTAAGAACAAAAAATTGTCTGGCTATTGTCGGTGTTTGTCAAGAAATATATGAAAATTTTTTATAAAGCTGAAATATCCACCCAGCCCAACAAGTGCGCAACATGTCTTTGGAGCAAACAATCAAGAAAAAACTTATCTTGACCCTTCAAATATTTTTTTGATTTTAGAGTCTGTAATGATAAGCTGCTCACCAAAATTCAAGCTTGTTTCAAGCAACCAGCCAGTTCGTCCTCTTCAATGAAAATTTTCCTGGGTTTGGGTATATTTTTTACAAAGGCCATAAATTTTTTAACACCTGTATTCACTTTCGCTTTTTGGGTAATGGTTACCCTTTCATTGACCACTGCAAATTTTAAAATTGAAATGTCGCAATCAACTCCTATATAATTCATCTGGGGATCTCATTACTGGGTTGGGGTTATTTTTTTAAGGCAAAAAATAATAACATATTCCAACCTGGGAGGGATACCCGTTGTTCCATAGTCTCATTGTGCTCTTGTTGGGCTGGGTGGACAAGGCTCTCAAAGTTTAAAATAGATATGAGCAAAGAAAAGCAATCCCCTGTTGTTTTCTCCCTGTCTCTCCGGAATTCACTATAAAACTTATATATTCTTGTCAAGAATAATATTGCGGACCCACCTGGATCATGGCGGGAAGCGTGAAAGTGGCTTTTCTACCGGATCAGGTTGTTGAAAGAGGAGCAATTTTTCACTGCTCCTTGAGAAGACATGAATGCAGTTTTTGAAATTTGTTTTGACGGTATTCAATTGTACATTCAATGAACTGGCAGCCCCTGGCCGTGATCCCCGACAGTCATTTTTCTTTGATGAGACCATACACAAAATTACCGATTTTACCCTGGGCATGAGTGTGCCGGGAATCGTAACCAATATCACGTCGTTCGGAGCCTTTGTGAACATTGGAATCCACCAGAACGGCCTGGTCCACATCAGCCAGCTGGCTGGCCGATATGTCAAAGATCCCAACGAAATTGTTTCGGTCAGACAGCAGGTACAGGTGAAGGGGTATGAAAGTCCTGAGCAAACCAGACAGGAACTTTCAGCAGTAGACATTATTACCTGTCAGATCATCAAAAAAAGAGTTGTTGAATATGGAGAATGGTTGCTTACCGGCAATGGGTCTTCTACATTCCAAAAAGATTGCGGATTTATTCAACTACTAGAAAAAAGAGGTCAGCACCGGCAGATTTTAACAAGGGGAATATCACTCGGGCTGATTCAAAAGTAATTTTTGTCTCTCTTCATTTGTTGCTATCCAGTCAATTTTTAAATTTTCCGGATTGATAACCACGCCGTAATCTTCAAACGCATTTTGAATGGATATCAATTCGTTTCTGACATCTAATAGAATTTTTTTAGGATCTCTTTCAAGAGGATTGCCATAGCCTCCTCCGCCAACAGCATGCAAGGATACGGTATCTCCCATATCAAGAAAAACTGTATCACCGATTGAATACGGCAATTCACTCTGGTTTTTTTTTCCCTCGTTAATAATCCATTTTCCAGAACGACCCGAAAGTCCGCCGAAAAACCCTTTTGGCTTTAATATATGTTTCTGAGAAGTGTAATTAAATCCTGTACTCTTTTTTTCACCCAGTGTCTTCCATTTCAATATTTGACCAAATCCTCCCCGATTTTTTCCTGGTCCAGCCGAGTTCACATTATACTCCTTGGTCACATATAGTACAGGCGCTTCACTTTCCACTGCTTCAATCGGGGGGATGGGAACATTGGTAACATGACATGCCATAACACTGATACCATCTTTAAGGAATGTAGCCCCTAATCCGCTTGGTACGACCTCCTCCCAAGCCTGCCTATGAATCCCAGATTCTCCACCAAATGGATGGGTCGTTGTATTGATTGCATTTGCTGAGTTATAAATACACCCGCATGAACCTGCAATGACTCTCCGGGGTACCGCATTCTTTAAAGCCCCCATGATAAGATCAACCAAGACATGACAAACAACCATACGCTGACAGCAAGCGGCCGGTTTTTTGCAGTTCACAAGTGTGCCGGAGGGAGCGATGATTGTAATGGGTTTATTGCATCCATCATTTGTTGGAATGGTCGGGTCTGTTAAAGCACGCATCGCATAGTGAGTTGCAGAGTAGGTGGCAGCCCAGGGTGCATTAATGGGTCCCTCTATCTGGGGATCAGTGCCGGTATAGTCAATTTCAATTTTACATCCTTTAATTGTGATCTTGATATTGAGTTTATACGGTCCACCATAGGCACCATCATCCAGAACAAATTCTTCATTGCGATAGATACCGTCCGGCATTTTCTGTATCTCAGCCTTTGTTCGTCTTTCTGAATACAGTATTAACTCATTGACAGCCTCCTTAATCGTCTGGACACCATATTTATTAAATGTTTTGATGATATCATTCTGACCAAATTCACACGCCGATATCTGGGCTTTTAAATCCCCTTCCATATCATAGGGAATCCGGGTATTGTTGAGTATTAAATCCAATAAATTCCTATCAGGTTTTCCATTGTTAAAAATTTTAACCGGTTTAATCCGCACCCCTTCCTGCCATATCTCTTTATTCCATCCGTGATTTCCACCGACATCACGGTGATGGCCCACAATAGTAGAAAAACAGACCAACTCATCATGATGGAAAACCGGTAAAACCGTAACCAAATCATTGGTGTGATGGCTCCCTTTCGATTCATCATCTTTTCCAATATATGGATCATTTGTCAATATAATATCTCCCGGCATCAGCGTACTCATATCAATATGATATGCAAATATGCTTTCCAGGCATGGCTTCAGCATATTTAAATGAATCGGAACATTGGCTCCTTCAGCAATTAAATCCAAATCAGCATTAAAGATTGATGATGAAATATCCTGCATTTCTTTGATAATTGTCGAATAGGCACTTTTCATTGCAACCTGGGTCATTTGTTCTGCAATTGCCTGGAATCTGTTCTTTAAAATTTCCAGTGTAGCAGGATCAATTAACATTTACTTTCTCCTTTCAATTATTATTGAACCATTCTGAGTGACTTTCCCACTATCATTGGGGAGTAACAATGTTGTAGAGTCCATTTGCTCAACGATCGACGGACCCATAAATGTAAACCCTTTTGGCATCAGCGCCCTGTAATAAACAGGGAGATTATATATCCCCTTTGGTAATATTACAGTTCTCTCTCCTGTAAGGGGGGTGGTGGTGGTATCAGAAGACAGTAACAGCTGATTTGTAAAATCGGTCTGCTTTCTAACAATACTTGCTGTTACACGATATTTTACATACTGGACAGGTTTGTCTTTAAAAAAATGCCCGAAAACCTCTTCATGTTTTTGATAAAAGGCGTGCCTGATGCGGACAATATCTTCCCGGGTGATTTTTTTTTGGGGCACTGGGATGTTGAGTTCAAAAGATTGGCCAAAATATCTAAGGTCAATGGATCTTAATAATAACACCTCTTGTCCGTAAAACCTGTCTTTAAAATTTGAAATGGCCCGGGTCTCCATCGTCTTATAAATGTTGTTCATCTCTGACAGGCGGATATCCTCATCCATGCATATTTGGGTTGTCACAAAATTGTCTGTAATATCTGCTGTCAGTATGCCAAAGGCCGATGTAATACCAGGCCTGGGGGGAATGATCACCCTTGAGCAATCAATCTGTGAAGCAATGAAAGAAGCAAAAAGGGGACCTGCCCCCCCAAATGCTATCAGGTCATAGTCACGGGGATCCAGCCCTCTTCCAACAGAAACAGCTTTTATTCCCTCAACCATATTGGATATTGTAACACGAATTGAAGCTATCGCAGCCTGCTCTAAAGATAAGCCCAGTTTTATACTGATTTTCTGTTCAAATATCCGCTTTGCTTTGTCAAGATTAAGGGTTATTTTTCCCCCTAAAAATGTATCAGGATTGATGATACCGGATATAAGCATTGCATCTGTGGTGGTGGGCTCTTCTCCACCCATGTCGTAACAGACTGGCCCAGGTTGCGCACCTGCGCTTTTTGGACCGACCCTGAGACCTTGCCCTGAATCAATCCAGACAATACTTCCACCGCCAGCTCCAATCGTACTATGATCCACCATGGGTATTTGGATCGGATGGTGTTCAAGCTCACTTTCAAATGTGATATTAATTTTATTATCTTTGATAATGGATATATCTGTACTGGTTCCTCCCACATCAAAGGTAATCAGGTTGTTTGATTTGAGTGAATTCCCAATGAATCTTCCGGCTAGAACGCCTGCAATCGGCCCTGAAGAAGATGACATGATCGGCGCTTTTTTGATACTTTGAAAGTCGTTCAACCCGCCATTGCATTGCATCATTAACTGGTTAGACTGCATCCCCAGTTTGCCCAGCTTTTCTTCCAGCCGGTTTATGTGGGCCAGCATTGTCGGCTGGGCAAAAGCGTTCAGAGCAGTTGTTGAAGCCCTTTCATACTCCCTTATTTCCGGGCTTATTTCGCATGAAGCAGATACGAGGATGTCAGGAAAATATTTTTCAAAGATTTTTTTTACCAGTATCTCGTGAACTGGATTCATGTACGAGTGGAGAAAGACGATGGCAACCGATTGTACCCCTTCTTTGACCAATTTTTTACCGGCATTGAAAACGTCGGCTTCATCTAATGGTTCAAGTATTTCTCCTTTGAAATTGATTCGCTCTTTTACTGTTAGGCGCAGGTATCTTGGTATCTGTGGCTTTTGTTTGTCCATAGAGATATCATAAATATTCCAGGCCCTGTAAGCCCTTCCGATTTCCAACAAATCCCTGAACCCATAGGTCGTCAACATGCCTGTTTTAACGGATTTATTTTGGACAAGTATGTTTGTTATCAGCGTTGTTGCATAACAAAATTCCTTAATATTTTCGTATGATTTTTCTGTTTGAGTTATTATGGATTTTATCCCTGCCTCGATCCCTATGGTAAGATCAACAGGAGTTGTTGCGACTTTATCAAAATATAATTTACCGGTATCTTCATCCAAAAGAACCAAATCAGTGTGTGTTCCTCCTGTATCAATCGCTAACCGCATTTAAAGCCTCCTTGTCTCATTGTATATCAAAATTCGCGCAATACCATGTTTTCATGAATGATATGAAATCCTCTTGAAACCGAATAGTTACAATCCATATTGTCTGGTTGATTTTTTGCACACAGATAACAAATGGGAAAAGTAGTTTTTTCTTGATAAATAATATGGAACAGCTCGTAATACTATTCATCCATATGAAAGTCTTTGCAGACCAAACCGCCACTTTCTCCTATTCTGTTGCGGGCAAACCCGGCTTAAAAACCAAGTCTGCCCATTAAAGTCAGTTATTATTTGGTTTTGCATACATCATGCGAAGATAACCGTCTCGCCGCCCCTTGAAATTTACTTTGTTGGAAACGCCAAAGACGTCTGGTATGACATACAGGAATATCCACGGGCTGTCATCGTAAATAAGCCGGTCAAATTCATGATAAATTTTGGCACGGTCTTCCCTGTCCAAAGTTGTTCTTGCCTTATCCAACAGTAGATCCACTTTGTCATTCTTATAGTAATATCCCCTGACGCTAGAGTGGAATAATGTATATGTGAACCGGTCCGGCTCTGGCGTATCGTCCCACCAGTAAAGATATAATTGATGCTTTTTTTCTTTATACAGTTTCCACATCACGGCTGACTCAAATGGCTCAAGTTTCACATTGATTCCTATTTTAGAAAGATGGTCGGCAATAATCTGAGCCTGCTCGTCAAACTGGGGTGTTGCTACAGGATAGGCCAATCTGGCCTCGAACCCGTCGGGATATCCTGCAGAAGACAGAAGTTCTTTGGCCTTTCCCGGGTTATAGGCATAAGGTTTAATGTCAGGATCTGCCCCGAAAACACGCGGGCTTATGCTTCCTGAAGTCAGAAGGGCTTTGCCATCGAAAATCGCCTTGTTTATCAACTGCCGATTCACTGCATGATTGACGGCTTGACGGACACGCACATCATTAAACGGTGGCTCAAAGGTGTTGATACCTACATAGGGCATTACACCCATATGCGTTGTCAGGTATGCTTTTCCTGAGTCTTTTATTTTTTTTCTTTGGTGTGCTGGAATATTGCTCACCACATCGGCTTCTCCGGTGAGAAGCGCTGCAACCCTTGCAGAAGTTTCAGGAACGGTTTTAAAGATTATTTTCGTATAATACGGCTTGGGTCCATAGTAGTTTTCGTACCTTTCCAGAACCACCTCTTCTCCTCTGACCCATTTTGCAAACTTATATGGGCCGCATCCAATAGGCTGCATATTAAATTTATCATTACCCACCTCTTGAATGTACTTTGGCGGAACAAGCGTAAGCGAAAAACTCAGTTGAAAAAGTCCTGGTGCAAACGGTTTTTCAGTTTTAATAATAAAAGTATATGGGTCAATTATTATTAATTCATTAAAAATAGAAAATTTATTTCTAAAAAAACTTTTCGTTTCAGGATCCAGTATTCGATCATATGAAAATTTGACCGCATCAGTGTTCACCGGCTCACCATTATGAAAAGTCACTCCTTTACGAAGAGTGATTTTATATGTTAAATCATCAATTGTTTCCCATTTTTCAGCCAACGCCGAGGTAATGGTTCCATTGTCCTGTGGGTAAAACAAGGTGTCATGTATATTCTTCATCACGTTTAAAGAAGCTTGAAGCGAGTTGCACATCGGATCAAATCCCTTAGGTTCAGTCGATTGAACGACAATCAAGGTGTCTGAATCCCTTGCCATTGAGTAGTTAACCAGTAGTCCGCACAGTACTGAAAGAATGATGAATAAATAAAGTAATTTTTTCACAATAATATCTCCTTTTAATTGGTTGTATAGGACTTGCCCGCGTTGCATTCCCGGGAAAGACCAGTTCTCCGGGACCCTTACTCCCTATTTTTATTTATGAGTAAAATTAATTCATTGGCTCTTTCCTCACTTTCTTCTAAAGAAAACGCATGGCAATCATAGCCAAATGCTTTTTTCATAATTGAATAGGCTTTTTGAGTGATTACCACAGTACCATCGTTCTTAATATTCTCTATCCCATCACCTTCCTGAGCAGTCTTGACTATATGAATTGCCGACGACATGTCGATTCCCTGGGGTAACAGCATTTGCGCGCCACTTTTGGACAATCGTACCGGCCATCCACCTAAAAGCCCCTCAGGGCCGGGTGCATGAGTGATCTCACCGGTATCATTTAAAATGGCCATCGTATTTTTAACAAAGGAAGCTGCAACGAGTGGATGCATCTCCCTGCCCGAAGGTAACAGGCGAACTGTCTCATGCAGCATTTTTTCTAAATTGAGTTCGTTGCTTATGTCCTGATCTCCAACCATGATCTTGAGAAAATAAGGCACTCCCCCCATATTGCCGTGGTGGAATAGGGAGGCCACATGAAAATGATGGGCAATCATATAGACGGCGATATTTTGTGAAGGAACGCCCATTTTTTCACCTGCTATTTTTTGTAAACAGGGTACAAGCAAATCACTGTTTCCCCCCCCTATGGTTGGTGAAAGGCCTGCTTTTGCTAAGATGGCATTGACTGCGTCTGGATAACATGTATTCACAACATGTGTTGTGATATTTGCCTTGTTTATAGCCATCATCAATTTTCGAGATAGGGTAAGGTGTAAGGGAAGCCATGGCCCCACGCCAGCATCTTGAATGTCTTTGCGTATTTTTGCCGGAAGTGAGGAACGCTCCCACCAAGACATGAGGGTTGTACAATTGATAATTATATCCGGTTTGAATTTTTTAAAGGCCTCAGCGCTTTTATCCATATCCTGTAAGTCCAGTTTCTGAAAACTAATATCTGGGAAAATCCCAAGGTATGAAGCACTGCCGACGATGGAAAATATTTTATTTTTTACCCGCGTTTCATGTTTGTCAAAAACAATTATCTTTCTTCCGGCTTTTAATTGTACGAGAAGCTCTAAAATCAATCCACCTAAATCACCTAACCCTACCAGAGCAATCGTTGATCCATTCATAAAAAATCTCCTATTTTACTTTCAGTTATATGTTTCTGTAATAAAATGCATCGCAGCAAGACCCATCTGAGTAAATACTTCTGATAAAGTCAAGCCTTGAATTAGTTGTTTTGGAGAATTTAATTATTCAATAAATGTGCCAGTTTAACAGCACAAGGTAAAAAAATAATATTTTTTTATAACTATCCGATATTAAAGATTTTTTAATATGTTAGTAAAAAATTATTGGTGGCAGAGGTATCCAGAGGAAAAACAAATTGCAAAATGGCAATTGCAGAATAGCAATTACAGAACTGCAATACTGCAATTGATTGTTGGTTATTATAAGACTGTGGACAAAATTTACATGGAACGGTTATTAGTAGGATAAGTAAATGCTTTTTGTCAAGAAATATGTGAAATTTTTTTATAGAGCTGAAATATCCAAGGTCAGGGAATCGTTTATAAATGCTTCCATCATTGTTCCGGATAGATACATGGGCAATGTCATGCAGGTTTGCCATGAATTTCGAGAGGTCAGCAAAAATTACCAGTATTTAACAAGTAACCGCATGGAAATGAAGTTTGAGTTGCCCTTGGCCGAGGTGGTTTATGAATTTTATGATCGGCTTAAAAGTGTTACCCAGGGATATGGGTCATTTGATTACGAAATTTGCCGGATACATCTATATTGTAACATTCCAGTGCAGAGGTTACAATATGGTCGATGAGTTTTTGATGGTGCATATAATTGAATCGAGCGGCCCTCTCAAATGACAGGTTATTTGCTCTTTTTCTAAAAGTGGCGAATCTTCAAGTTAAATGATGATTCAGATTTGTAATTTTTTTTGTTACATCATAATCATAGGGGGGATATTCAAAGATTTGATTTCTGGATTCTGTTTCGCTTAATGAGTATCCATAAATAGATGCATACTCGTTTACATCTTCGCCCATATTGTCAAGCTGTTGGAGGTAATTATGGATACTTTTGGATTCAATGATGGTGACTTTTCCCATTTTCTCTATAATCGGACTATGCTCTCTTGTCGCATCATGATTAAATTCAAGGATTCTTCTGCCGTCATTGGTAATGCCTATGGTTCTGAATGTAAGACTCTTGCCGACTCCAGGAAGATTGAGTACGTTCCTGTCAGATGCCAGGAAAGGGATGTCGGCATCTGTTCTCAACTGGGAAATATTATCAACTATATTTTCAGCATTCAAGGGCAGTTGTCTTAAGGCTGGAGAAAATTTATCCGGCAAAAGGCCAATAACCTTTTCTTCCATACCTTCCTGGACCAGTCGCGCATTGGGTGAAAAAAGGTGATTATTTTCCATATAACCTTTAACTGTAAATGAATAATAGGGAATAATACCGATATCGTTGAGTACTTTTCGAAGTTTTGCCGTATGCCCCCTTCTTGATGCAGCAGATGTAAAAACCAGCTGGTTGGTTACAAGCCACCCGGCTTTATGCAGCTGATTTACACAGAATTTTGTTTCAGGGGTTATTTCCATGGGAGATTCAAAATGAGTCTGAAAAACAAATTGTTGAATGCCTATTTTTGACGCTTTTTCTTTGAATTCAGCAAGTATGTTTACAAGACCTGCCTGGATTCTCATGGGAAGATAAACCGGAAGCCTGGTACCCAGCCTTACTCTTAAAATTTGTGCGTATTTTTCTCCGTCTTTTCTGTTTATATTGGCTTGACGCTTTTTTTTGGCCATTTTATAAACGGCTTGAAGAATTTTTCTAAGGGTTTTATTGGTGCTCATCAATGCATCACCGCCAGTGATGAGCACGTCCCTTAACTGGGAGTCATTTTCAAAATAGTTGAGGGACGTTTCCAAGTGGTTATCAAATGAGTCCCTGGGTTTTAATTTTTCAAGGTCAAAACTCAAATCGCCATGTTGAAAACCATACATTCTCTGGCAGATTGAGCACAGTCCGCCACATGCACGCCCCATGCTTTTGGGAATTAAAATAGCGACATAGGGGTATCGCCTGTGGATACAGATGTCCGGAATGATCCAGCCGGCAGCATTGGGTTTGCCGGGCTCCACAATATCTTCTTTTTCCCATGCATTAATATTTCCGAATTCATGGACCAGTTCCTTTGAATAGAGCATATACTGCCGGATGGCAAGATCAGCACCCAGGGAAACAGGTGAGGCATGTGTGTCCAGAAGCGACAGGTAATATGGATTGACAAATAAGGGAATTCCGACTTTTTGAGCCTGCTTCATTGTATCCATTACTTCCCTGTCAAGTGAAAATCCGAGTATTTCATTCAGATCCTCAGGTGTTCTGACTGCAAATTTGAGATGAAATTTATAATCATTCCACCATGTTTTGGCAAGGGCCAGCTTTTTTTGGCTGGACGTTCCCTTTTTAAATCTATACCGCTTGCTTTTTACTCTTCTTTCATCAATTATTTTTATGATGATTTTCAGTATACGAAGTTTATTCTTTTCCCTTTGCCCTAGGACTTCTGGATCAAGGCCTGAAGAATACCTGTCCATCCATATTGAAATTTCAATTTTATGCGGTGTTGAATTTTTATGCCCGGAAAACTGCCTGAAAAGGTGAATCATATCATAAAAGTAATCAGGAGTGCCTCCACCGGTACCCTTGCGGGCACATTGCATGAGAATGGCAAAGGGATCAGTTTCCACAATTTCGCCTTTGAGATTAAGATCCTTGAATTGTCTGCCGGAATACTTGATATAATCCAGGATGCGAATGGCAGCATAATCCTTGGATCTCAGTTTCTCAAGCTGATTTTTTCCGGTTTTCCCCCGGGTAAAATACAAATATGCTTCTTTGTTTTCGGAAAGGACATCTAAGGCCCATGTCTTTAATTTCTTTTTTGCCTGGCTAATAGCATTGGAAGTGTCTATGATGTCCTTAAGGCCTGGGTTCTCTTTAAATAATTGTTGCATGAGTCTGTATGCTTTTATATTTGGAAGGGTATGTTTTAATTCATTTAAAAAGGGCACAATATTGACTCTTTGCATCTTAATTTTTGTCAGCGAACTGCAAGAATATTATCAGAAACTAAAACCCATGTCAAAAATGGGAAAAAAATAAATATCTGCCTCGACGATATGTTTTAGCCATTTTGGAGATATGATTGAGTAATCGCAACGGAACTCATATTGGAATGGGTACTATTGTTGGAATGATATCAGGTAGAGGCTTGCTGCAATCTCTCTGCAAGCCAGATTTTGATAATTGATTGTCGAGGAACACCGAGCCGCTTAGCCTCTTTATCCAAAGAATGAATCATCCAGAGTGGAAAATCAACATTGACTCTTTTTTGTTCCTGTTTAGGTCGTCTGGCTTTTGAAAGATCCAGGTGCTTTACAACGCTCTTCCCTTCATCAAAGTTCTTGTCAAAGTCTTTAGCTTTCATATATCTCAATCTCCTCATCTCTTGCCCGGCGCACAGAGATAATTCTTATGTTTACACAACGATATGTGACAACGACTGACCAGTGCTTCTCTGCCATCTTTCCAATAACTAAAAATCTGAGTTCATCCGTTGTTCTTGCTGGAATCTCCAATAAATCGGGGTCATCCCAAAGCGCTTGGGCTTCAGTTAATAAGAACAACCCCTCCAATACCACAGAGGGGTTGTTATCAAACAATATCTTAAGTTCAGATCAGGTCTTGCTCCACATAATTTGAAACGATGTTCAAGGATGAATGCCCAAGTGTCGATTTATTCAACTTTGTGCCAGGTCTGGGTTCTGAAGAAAAAGGCAATATAGCCTCGAAGCTTAAGTTTTCCATCTTCAATCCATAACTTACAAGTGTATATTTTTCCATTTTTTGGATCCAGTATTGTGCCACCGCTGTATCCAGTGCTTGTTTTAACAATATCTTTAATAATGATCATCCCTTTTGTGGGCTGGTCTTTACGGGGATCATCATCCGGGCATTTATCACAGACAGGATCAGGATCTTCCCCTGGTTTTCGAAACAATTCTTTTATCTGGCCGAAATATTTCCC
>Ga0075120_10001144_pt1 | contig 21313 bp, 17 predicted proteins | sample AntAceMetag02UKL_FD_69792 | JGI IMG/M metagenome (GOLD analysis project Ga0075120, IMG submission 69792) | Saline lake microbial communities from Ace Lake, Antarctica - Antarctic Ace Lake Metagenome 02UKL | ecosystem: Environmental > Aquatic > Non-marine Saline and Alkaline > Saline | place...
AGATTCGGCTAATGATCGATGAGGATCGCCTAGCTTCGTTCTTGCTCGCAAAGTATCCCACGCCGCATGATATTGCTAATGATAAAGCGTTGAGTGAGTATGTTATGGGGCTAAAAAATCGGTATTTAAAGAAGTCAGGCCCTCTCAGCAAAATTGTTTTCGACAATAAAATTCATGTCATCAATAATGCTCTTGGGCTCCATTGTTATGTATCCCGAGTACACGGTGGCAAAGTTAAAAGTAAAAATGAAATACGTATCAGTACGATTTTCAAAAAAGCCCCACAAGAGTTTTTATCCATGATTAGCGTGCATGAGCTGGCACACCTGAAAGAAAAAGATCATGGCAAGGCTTTTTATCAGCTTTGCCAGCATATGCTGCCCGATTATTACCAATTGGAGTTTGATATGCGCCTCTATCTTATTCAGCTGGAGTTGGCTGGCCCCATCTATACGTAAGTTTGGCATATCAAGCTGGGAAATACCTTGGAACATGAATAGAGAATAGGACTAGAAAATAGGGGACAGACAAAATATGTAAAAAAGACGGAATAAAATTTTTCGTACTGCGACAAATACTATGTGACTGAAAAAAAAGTAATCGCACATCGCTCGCAGGCGGAATTTTTTATGCCACGAACCTCACGCCTCTTAATTCCCGGTCAGGCAACGGTGTATCATGTCATGAGCCGCACCGCTCTGCCAGGACTCCCTCTGGGCGACGCAGAAAAAGAGCACCTCACCTCTCTGATAAAACGCCTCAGCTGTCTGTACTTCACTGAAATCATTGGCTTTTGCTGCATGGGCAATTATTTCCACCTTTTGGTGCGCATGATGCCCAATGAGAGCTTCAGCGACGGCGAGATACAACAGCGGCATGAGCGCTTTTTTGGTGATCAGAAACGCTTCTGCGAAGGCCACATTCCCAGCTACCGCCTGAAATACGCAAGCCTGTCGGAGTTCATTAAAGAGCTCAAACAGAACTTCTCACGCTGGTACAATAAACGCACAGTACGCAGAGGTTTTTTCTGGTCAGAACGCTTTAAAAGCGTAATTGTTGAAAACGGCGATACCCTGATAAACTGCCTAGCCTATATTGATCTGAACCCGGTACGGGCCGGAATCGTTGCAAAGCCGGAAGACTATCGCTGGAGCAGCCTCGGCTATCATGTACAACAGGGCAATTCGGATGGGTTTTTGTCGCTTGATTTCGGACTGAATGAATCCGGGCAGATCGATAATGCTGAGCGTTTGCGTAAATACCGGCACTATGTGTATGAAGTTGGTGAACTTGAAACCGGACATGGTGCGCATATTGCGCCGGAGACTGCCGGGAAGGAGCGCCAGAAAGGCTACAAACTCACGCGTAAAGAGCGATTTTTATACCGCAGCCGCTATTTCACCGATTCAGCCGTGATCGGCAGCCGCGTGTTTGTGCTGGAGAGCTTTCAGCATTTCCGCAAGGCGCTCAACATCAGCAAAGACCGACAGCCCAAATGTATTACCGGTCTTGAAGGTATGTATTCATTCAAACGACTCGGGGCCTAGGCTCTAAGAAAATACGGCCTTTTCGGTATATTTTTAAAAACCTCGCTTTGATCCTGCAAGGTTTCAGTCAAATTAAAATCCTGCTTGTCCCGCCTATTTTCAGCATGAAAAAAACTGAATTTATTATCCACGCGAGCTTAAAAATCTGAGAGTTTTATCTGTTGTTGCAGGCGCATGGAACTTTGGCGCTAATTTTTTTGCAATTTACATAATTCGCCTGTCCCCTTATTTTTCTCTATCCAACAAAATTTTGATGTGCCCAAGTGTCGGCAAAGCTGTGGGCCGCCACACCGAGACGATGCAAGCGGAATTCCGCTGTTTCTTCCCTGGCGGTGGTGAAAACTTTTTTTGCCAGCTCGTTGTCCGGTGTTGTTGTCAGTATATGCATTTTGCCGTCAGGCCTTCGAGCAGAGGGAGCTGCAGGGTTTCCGGGCAGGAAATGAAAAATTGGATAAATGCGCATCAGCTCAAATTTTGGCTTCAGGATATTCATTGTCTGACTGATGTAAATTTCGTAGTCGGAGTCGTTTGCTTTATCGCGAACGGTGAGTAGGGAATCATTGTCGTCAACCAACTGCGAGGAATGGGCAATTAACGTTGCGTCTTTTTTAGAAAAACCGGCACGGTTAGCGACAATACCCGTGATGTGATAATGAAATTCGATATCCATTTTTAGCCCCTTGTTGTTTTAAAAGTTTGGTTTTTAAGACGATTTCAGATTTAATTGATACTATCAAATTCCTTCGAAACAGACGCTTGATTATTTTAAGACGGAATAATTCGGTTATTACTGCCGCTACAGGAAGAGCTCGCGTAGCTTTTCTTTATTGTTTTTCAATGAATCCGGTGGGCCTTCGTAAGCCACCCGGCCAAGTTTGAGTGAATAGACCCGGCTGCTCACAGCAAGGGCTTCCTGGACCTTTTGTTCAACCAGTAATAAATAATTTGCCTGTTCCCTTTGCTTTCTTTAAATCGTTTTCCAATGAATCCGAAAGCCCTTGGCTTCAAGCTCAACCTCTGTAAAATATCGTGCTATTTTTTCACCTGTAGCACCAAGATTTTTAAAAAGAATTGTAAGTTCAAGACCTCTTTCGCAGGAAAATTTGTCCCACGATAATTGTTGCATGTTTACCGTATCTTCATGCCTCAGATACCTTTGCAAATTCCGGAGCAGGTCAATAGCGCAGTCGGAAGTTAGCTCGTTTAGATTGATTACAAAATAACTCTCTGCCGTTCCAGCAAGCGAAATAACTTTTAAAAATTCTCCCCGTGGCATCTTCAGTTCTTCCACATTATTTAAACGATCTATTTGTAATGTGTTGGTTAGCGTTTTTTTTGGTTTTATAAAGACAATATATGGGCCGTCGTTTATATCAAGTTTCAGCTTAGTTGCAATATCAAAGGACGCCAGTTCGTCGGCATGTAGCTTTTCCCCATCAGTGCGCCAAAACCATATTGCAAGATTATCTTTGCCGACGGCATCGCCAAAATACTTAAACTGCTCATAAAGCATATTTATAGAAGCATTATTTTTTTTACACCATCGGGGATCAGGAAAAAGGAAAAGTGTGTATGATGAACACTTTTTGAAATATTGTTCGCTTTGAGCTATTTCCACCCTCGCATTAACTTTTGACCAACCGATAGTAAAATTATCTTCCTGATTACTTTCATTTACATTCGTAGCATGCTGCATACAACCTGACATTAATAGCATCAATATTAGGGTCAATAATCTTCTACACTTCATGTTTCTCCTCCATAGTTAGGTCCCGACAAAAATGTAAGGGCTCCAATACATTGGTTTGCGTTTGTTGTTTTTGATCTCACAAATTGCCTCTCTGAAAGAAGCACATGCCTCTTTACCTCTTTTAACCTTTGAAAACATACTCACCTGAAAATCATCGGTTGCTTCACATGCGAGTGTCTTCTGAGCGGATATAACTATATTAGCAACACCCTTTGATAGCAAAACTTTGTAGAGACCAAGCAAATTATCGTCCTCGGGATATTGTTGATCAAGCCCCTCCGTAGGAAGGTCGGTATAACGTTTTGCTGTGCCGGTCTCGCAGCCTGGCAGTATGACAAGTTTTGATTTAATATGGGCGTTATTAAGATCTAAAAGGGTCAAAACATTATCCTCATCACCTGTTAAATCAAAACCGTTGCTAAGCGGCTGACCGTCAAATTGACCATGAGCATACAAAACGACGATCTCTTTTTCCGCCAATGACGCCAGTACGTTTTTTTTGTTTACCTTTTTCCCTTTGAAAAACTCGGAACAATCATACTGCCTTACATCCTCCTCTCTTGTAAAGGCAACGTCATATCCAATAAAAAAATCACTGCAGTGCTGACCAGATAAAATACTATCGTCTTTAAGAGATTTAATTGCTACTGCACTTGGGAGAACGGATATTTCATAATGATCAATTATATAATCCATCCGATTCTCGTTTTTAGGTGATATGCTGAGAGCAGTCCATGGCAAATAATGAAGTTGACGGTGGGGCACTATATACAGCTTTTTTAGGTGGTGTTCATCAAGATTTTTTTGGTGGCAGGCAATTAGGGTTTCATAAAGTTTGAACCCGATTTTAATATGTTCTTCATCTCCTGTTGCGTATTCAGAAGTTTCTTGCAAAAAGGAATCAACCAACTTTTTTATAAATATATTCATATCCCTAGAGCCGACCATTTCTGGTGAAATAAGCACCACATCGGCGGTTGTGCGGGAAACAAAAAGAGAAATTAAGTAATCGCTACTGTAATACAACTCGATAACTGCTTCATGGGATGAAAGCTTTTGTTGCAGGGCATCAATGGTTATCTTTTGTCCGGGTATGTTCTTGATTTTGTTATCAGCAGTTCCATTCTTCATGTCTAGTGAATGGCTTTTTACCTTCTCCATGTAATCAAAAATATTATCTACTGATTTTGGCTCAGATCGAAGCTGCAGTTCAATGGCACGACGATACGGGATATTCTTGTCTTCCATGAATTTTATCTGGTTGGTAATATCAAAAAACCTTTGATCCCAGAATTTATCGACAGCAACAGTTGCCTTATCCGCCAGAGCTATTGCTTCAACCAAATTATTTTTCTGTTCCTCCAAATATGATTCTACATAGTAAATTTTCCACATTTCATAGCCTTCATAACCGGCAAGCTTCTGTTTGCATTCAGACAAGGCATTAAAGTCGGGCTTCTCAGTCAGTTCCCTGCTGGCAAAATAGTTGTAGTAGATAGCATCTATCAGTAGTAGCTTTGGCGATGCCGCATCCAGACTTTCAAGTGCGTTTTTGGATTCCTGAAAACTTTTCTCCCATTCGCCTGTCTTGTAGTAAAATTTGGTAAGAACTATCGATGCATAAGGAAGAAAAAAATGCTCTCTCCACCATGCAGCAAAAAACCAGCCCCATTCCCCCTCTAGTTCGTTGTTCTTAAATTTTTCAGGATCAAGCAGATCCTTGCCTTTTTGCAGATAGACCTTTGCTTCGGCAATATTTCGAGTTTGTTCCTGTGAATAGTTTGTCTTCGCAAATGGAATTTCAGGGATATTTGGAATAAGGCAGATGTCTGCGTATCCAATGTAAAGCATCCCCAGAACAAGTCGGTTTTCTGCATCGGAAAGATCGCAGCCTTCAAGGCTACTAATAGCTTTCACGAGAAGGCTGCGGCTCTTTTTGTATTCTCCCAGCATGGCATAACCGTATCCGCCAAGACCCAAAATTTGCGAACGTAAATTTTTGTAAAACCCCAGTTGTTCTGCACTCCACTGCAGGAATTGAAGATATGGGGCATCGTATAGCCGCTCCATTTGTTCTTTTACTGCCCCGAGTGCATTTAAATCACCATTGTTGATCTCCAGATAACCATCAAGCATTTTAAGAAAGTTTTTTTCTGCAACCGCCATAACGACAGAAGAGAAAGGGTGGAATACAAAAAAATTCAAACCGTTGATTTGGTCTAAAAGTTCAAGGGATTTATCCGTGACTTTCTTCAGCTCCAAACGGTTACCTGTGTGGAAAAGGTGAACCCATACCAACTGTTGCAGAAGCTTATATTGTTCGTTATTGTGCAACTCATTATCATTGAACCCGATTAGGTTTGCCTGTTTTTCTTCGGCCAAAGAGATTTGTTTTAAAAGGTCTGATGTTATGAGGTCTTGGCTTCCGAGAGCAAATTCAGTCAAGGATATGGCGTCATTATAGTTACCTAATTGTATGGAACAAAAACACAACTCATAGACAAATTGCTGGTATAGAGTTGACAGAGAAGATCGGGAACTTGTTTCTGGATACGCCCTTAAAACTTTCCTCAGTTCAAGAAATCCGGTAGCATATGTCTTTATAGCTGTTGCGTAGCTTTGATTCATTGATGAGGCAAGATACGCTTCGTTTTTACCTTTAAGGTAAAAAGCGTAAAAAAAGAAAATATATCCTGCTTCGAGGGTATTAGGATCGCTGACTAATTCATTCAGTATATCTGCAGAATCAGAGAATTGACCATCAATACTCAATTCCATAGCATTGCTAAACTTGGTTGCCCAGTCAAAAATTGCTGGGTTACTATGTTTGAGAAAGGTTATGCACCCAAAGGTACTCATAAAGCAGAGAATACATAATGCAGTAAAGAACTTTTTTTTTGATAGTCTATGCATAGAATATTTTGAGAGATATTATTAGCAAAATGCTGAATAAAGTACTACGAAACCTGTGTCATATGCTTTCGCGGCTTCATTCGGTCTGCCGACGGTTGCCCTGCTGGATTATACGATGCGGTTACCACGTTGATATTAATCTGACTATTCGGGCCGTGTTTCAGCTCTACGGTTTGCGCTTTCTCCTGCAAATTATAACCAGTCTGGTGTTCTCGAATTGTAATGGTGAGGTTTCGAATGCCGGGCGGTATGGGAATGGGGGAAGATCAGTCTGCCCCCATTCCCGCTCTTATCCACGCAAGCTCAAAAATTTGAGAGTTTTATCTGTTGTCGCAGGCGCATGGAACTTTGGTGCTAATTTTTTTGCAATTTACATAATTCGCCTGTCCCCTTTGCTTTCATTCTCTTTGAGTATTCGAACTATTTCCCCTAGCAGCACATCTAGATCCCTTGACGAGTCTACTTGCGTTCTATTGGGGAGAGATTCAGAGCTTCGTATGTGAGTGTGTAGGTGCGAATCTGCTATTTTCCTTGCTGACTTATCTAAGTGCACCATTGAGTCTTTCCAACTTTTAGTACTATGGTTGTTGGCAACTTCTGAGAATGAAGTTTTGCTAAAAATTGGAGGGATATGATCAAGTATAGCTCGAACTAGCATTGCAGTTGAATAATACATCTCATAGGTGCTAGCGATATTTAGTTCTTCACAAAGTCTAATTAGCTTCGCTAAGTCAAAATTGTACTGTCCAATACTGCGCAATTCTTGAATCCTAGTTTGATTTACATAGGGGTTTAGAGTCGATGGTGTGGGGTCGTCCGTGTTGGAACAATGCGCCAGTTGAATCTCGTACTCTTTTAGGCAGGTATTGAGAATCTCTATTATTGACTCCTGGACTTTACTCGATTCATCATTTCTGTATAAATCTGAGAAAAGCCCTTCTGCATCATAGTCAATGGATGAGATTATATTGTTAATTTTTCTTGCACTGTGATGTTTATCTCCAAATATTCTCTTTAGTATTTCACACGTATTCTCTGACCACGAAACTAAATTTCCATCAAAGAAGGATAAGCTATCAATTTGCTCTTCAATGATTCCCAATATTTTATTTTTTTTCATGTTGAAATAGCTCTGAAACCTAACAATTAATATACGAACTTCTGTTTGACGAGAAACGGTGGGGTTATTTTGGTGAAAGGCTATATTTAAATGATATAGAAGTCAATAAATTTTATTTAAAGATTTCGTATAATATGGATATTTTGATGTTATATGAAGTTCTTAAAAGCTGTCATTCTTGGCAAAGTTACATAATTTGCCTGTCCCCTTTGCTATTTCTCAGCCAAATTAAAATTCTGTTTTCCCCGCCTATTTTCAGCATGCGAAAAACTGAATTTATTATCCCCGCAATCTCAAAAATCAGAGAGTTTTATCTGTTGTCACAGGCGCATGGAACTTTGGGGCTAATTTTTTTGCAATCCACATAATTCGCCTGTCCCCTTTGCTCTCTTGGTCAGAACGCTTTAAAAGCGTAATTGTTGAAAACGGCGATACCCTGATAAACTGCCTGGCCTATATTGACCTGAACCCGGTACGGGCCGGAATCGTTGCAAAGCCAGAAGACTATCGCTGGAGCAGCCTCGGCTGTCATGTGCAGCAGGGCAATTCAGATGGGTTTTTGTCGCTGGATTTCGGACTGAATGAATCCGGGCAGATCGATAATGCCGAGCGTTTGCGTAAATACCGGCACTATGTGTATGAAGTTGGTGAACTTGAAACTGGACATGGTGCGCATATTGCGCCGGAGACTGCCGGGAAGGAGCGCCAGAAAGGGTATAAACTCACGCGCAAAGACCGTTTTTTATATCGTAGTCGCTATTTCACCGATTCAGCCGTGATTGGCAGCCGCGAGTTTGTGCTGGAGAGCTTTCAGCATTTCCGCAAGGCTCTCAATATTAGCAAAGACCGACAGCCCAAACGCATTACCGGTCTTGAAGGTATGTATTCATTCAAACGACTCGGGGCCTAGGCTCTAAGAAAATACGGCCTTTTCGGTATATTTTTAAAAACCCCGTTTTTATCCTGCAAGGCAACAGCCAAATTAAAATTCTGTTTGTCCCGCCTATTTTCAAACTGAATTTATTATCCACGTAAGCTCAAAAATCTGAGAGTTTTATCTGTTGTCGCAGGCACATGGAACTTTGGTGCTAATTTTTTTGCAACTTACATAATTCGCCTGTCCCCTTTGCTCCTTCTTTGGTAACGAAAGTGAGCAAATCGTCCCAATCGGTTGCTTTATATGTTTCTATGCCATGATCAAAGTCTATTTTCTTCATTTATATTCCTTGAATATTTACATGTGGATAAAGTGAAGAATATGGGACGGACAAAATATGTACTGTTTGTCCCGCCTATTTTCAGCATGAGAAAACTGATTTTATTATCCCCGCAAGCTCAATAATCTGACAGGTTTATCTGTTGTTGCTGGCGCATGAAATTTTGGTGCTAGTTTTTGCAATTTACATAATTCGCCTGTCCCCTTTTGCTCCTTCAGCCTTAGAAAAACTGAATTTATTATCCACACAAGCTCAAAAATCTGAGAGTTTTATCTATTGTCGCAGGCGCATGGAACTTTGGTGCTAATTTTTTTGCAATTTACATAATTTGCCTGTCCCCTTTGTTGTTCCTTTCCGCAAGGCGCTCAACATCAGCCATGACCGACAGCCCAAACGCATTACCGGCCTTGAAGGCATGTATTCACTCAAACGACTCGGGGCTTAGGCTCAAAGAAAATACGGCCATTTCGGCATATCTAAAAAAAACTCGCCTTCATCTTGCAAGGCATCAGCCAAATTAAAATTCTGTTTGTCCCGCCTATTTTCAGCATAAGAAAAACTGAATTTATTATCCACGCAAGCTCAAAAATCTGAGAGTTTCATCTGTTGTTTCAGATGCATGGAACTTGGGGGCTAATTTTTTTGCAATTTACATAATTTGCCTGTCCCCTTTGCTTTTTTTTTTTGCAAGTTACATAATTTGCCTGTCCCCTTTGTTATTCCTTTCCGCAAGGCGCTCAACATCAGCAAAGACCGACAGCCCAAACGTATTACCGGTCTTGAAGGCATGTATTCACTCAAACGACTCGGGGTTTAGGCTCCAAGAAAATACGGTCATTTCGACATATCAAAAAAAACGCGCCCTCATTCTGTAAGGCATCAGCCAAATTAAGATTCTGTTTGTCCCGCCTATTTTCGACATAAGAAAAACTGAATTTATTATCCACGCAAGCTCAAAAATCTGACAGTTTTATCTGTTGTCACAGGCGCATAGAACTTTGGTGCTATTTTTTTGCAATTTACATAATTTGCCTGTCCCCTTTGCTCCTTTCAGAAACAAAAAGCTGCTTTTAAGCATTAAAAAAGCCTCTAAAAAGAGGCTTAATAGTGCTATTTCAGATAGTTAGCTTGGTCCGACCCCAAGTGTGTACAGTAAAAATCTGACAGTTTTATCTGTTGTCGCAGGCGCATGGTACTTTGGTGCTAATTTTTTTGCAATTTACATAATTTGCCTGTCCCCTTTGTTTTTATTTTTTCTTTCTAATATGCTAAATTCTCTCATGATTTGCTTCCATATCAGGTTAATTTTAATAAGGTATTATTGAAAAAGAGCATAGGGGACAGAAAAAATATGTACTGCACGGCAGCAGTCAAATTAAAATTCTATTTGTCCCGCCTATTTTCGGCATAAGAAAAACTGAATTTATTATCCACGCAAGCTTAAAAATCTGACAGTTTTATCTGTTGTCACAGGCGCATAGAACTTTGATGCTAATTTTTTTGCAATTTACATAATTCGCCTGTCCCCTTTGTTTATTTGTACTTCCCTACATTGAGCAGGGCTATATTTTGGTGGAGGTAGCGTCCATCTAACTGATTTTATAAATATATGGAAAAACTTTTATTTCTCAATTCATAAAAACGCTTATACCTCCAAATATACCCCTCCCCAAATCAGCACCCTCCTTTTATTGTGTCTAATTGGCCTAATCCAGTTTTTTTAATTTAAGTGGCTCTGACGTGGGGGAATAAGCTGCTATTTGTTTATGTGGGAAAATTTCATATATAAATAACTATTGACATGCAGAGACGCTTCGACTAGCGTATGTGATATCATATGTGATATCACATACTAAGAAAGACAAAAACTTTGACTGATGAGCAAGACATTATAGCTTTGGTTCGCTATTTGAAAAAGCTGAAACCAAAGAAAAAATCAGACCTCATTCCCCTGCAAACATTAGCTCGGCATATGAATGCCGTTGGTTTTGAAGGCCCGAAAAATAAAAAAGGTTCTGTGCGTGGTTTCTCACATTCGTTGTTAAAAAACCAAAAAAATCTTACTGGCGGGAAATTCACCGTTCATGAAATTCACAACACAAAAGGGAAAATAAGTTGTTATGACTACAAGGAGCACATGCACCCAAACATAATAATTGTTTTACGTGAGTTTCAAAAGCAGGGCTTATATCAAGGAGATTTGGAAGATGTATAATTTTGATGATTACACTTTGATGGTTTGTCAAACAGAAAACCAGTATTACAGCAAAGTTCCGGAACATCGTTTTGTTGCTTATCTTAAGGAAATCCCTGAAGCATCACTACACGAATACGGTGCGAATCAAATTGAAGCAATTGAGAGCCTTAGGGAACAATTTTGTTTTTTTCAGGAAGAATGTAACGAGGAGAATATTTCTCTTCCTAGCCCTTTCCGTAGAGGAGAAAATAAATATAGTGGGCGTCTGCCTCTTAGGATGCCAAAGTGGTTGCATAGAGATGTGGCCTTACAAGCTAACGAGGAAGGGCTTAGTCAGAATAGTTTTATTGTTCATCAATTGATTAAAGTAGTGAGTGTCAACTCTGCACAGTCCTTGGCAGAAGACGCATTTAAGAAAATACTGAGTGATACATTGAAAAGTAGCCCTAGGGTTTTTGCTGTTGAGGTTACCCAAAGTGATGCCCTATTTGCAAGCGGAATGGCGCACAAGATAGACAACTTGAGCAGGCTTGGCGGTTTCAGAAAATTTGAAAAAATCCATTACACGGGGATGTAAAAAAATGTCTGAAAAAAAATATTCGCCATCTATGTACGAAAAGGATTTAGCTCTGCTTGATGTTGTTGACATTAAATTTTTAGAAATTTCATCTAAACTCAATTATGAAGAAATTGAAGGTACAACAGATTTAAGCAGCAAAATTGATGCAAAAATTGCCAATAATGTTTCAATGGAACTTGATGGTGATTCAAAATCTTTTGCAGGAATTGATACATATTGGGTTAAGGGAACTGTAGCTGATAAGGATATAATAGAAATAAAGATTCAGATAGCTGTTATTTGCAAATCAAGCAAGACACTCTCAGAGCATTTTTTTGAAATATTTGAAAAGCATTCTCTGAAACATTTTACTTATCCCTATCTGCGTCAAATTATACAAGACTTAACAATGAAAATGGGATTTCCTCCGTTGGTACTGCCTTTATGGAGAAGGCCAAAGAAGTCAAGAAAGAAATCTGAGACTGGGCGTTTACCTAAGAAGAATAAAGCAGGTTCCAAAAAACTGTGAATGTTTCTATGGTCTGAGCCACCCTTGCTTTTGACGTAGCTGCTTTACCCGCAATAGCCATATACAGCGTATAACATCCTGCGATACCCCCCCCGTCTGAATCTCTACAGGACGATAAAATCTTAATCGGAAAGGGGTATCAAAGTTTATAAATCGCAAAATTAAGGTAGGGGGGCAAAAAACAATAAAACTTTGCGGTAGCCCTTTCTTAGAGTGTCTATTTTGTCCAGTTTCGGTTTATTTTTTTGGGTATGTAGGGATTTCAGCTTTGTGGGTACTGTGGGGTATGCGTCCGGACTTATCGTGAATAGAAGACCGGCTTTCTTTTTCAGCTCATGAGTTTATCATTATGTGTTCTTACTGATACATGCCGTTTAAATACCCTTAACTATATGGCATATTCTTAAGACTCTATAGAATTGAGATCGGAGATAAACGCGAAAAAAGCCCTACAACTATAATTTTTAGATCGGAAATATTTCATAAAGGCGCTGTCCGCTCTAATTTTTGTAGAGGCACTACTCTATTTTTTATAGTTGCCTTCTGTTTTTTTTGCGAAACAGAGCGCTAATGGCTAAAGAGAGAATAGGGAACAGACAAAATATGTACTGCAAGGCATCAGTCAAATTAAAATTCTGTTTGTTTCGCCTATTTTCAGCATAAGCAAAACTGAATTTATTATCCACGCAAGCTTAAAAATCTGACGGTTTTATCTGTTGTCGCAGGCGCATGGAACTTTGGTGCTAATCTTTTGGCAATGTACATAATTTGTCTGTTCTCTTTGTTTTCATTTAAGCAACAAAAAGCTGCTTTTAAGCATTAAAAAAGCCTCTAAAAAGAGGCTTAATACTGCTAATTCAAATAGTTAGCTTGGTCCGAACCCAATTGACCCCCTTTTTTTACATCTAATTATTCATTCGATCTTTGGCTGCTTTTTAATTTATTGTCCCGGGTAGTAGTTTAGTTTTAAATTTCATTTCTGTAATTTGATATTGCCGCAACGAACCAGCCTTTAATCTTCTATCAGCAAAAATTACATAATTGTTTCCATCAGCGATGGAACTTTTATAAATTATGCCATGGAACCCCATTTTTTTAATCATTTCACATAAATATTGAGATGATAAATATTCAAGATTTGCCTGGCTGGGAATAACTGGTTTGGATAATTCATCGCCTAATAATGTTAAATAAGGCATATGAGAGTAGATAAATTCTATGTCATCTAGCCATTCAAAGGGGCTAATGGTATTTTTGGGTTCTCGTAAATCAAATAACTCCATTTTTTTGTTAGTATTAAATTCTAAAACTGTAACAGATTCGCCTTTGTATCCACGAATCTCCGCAATTGCAGTCTCTGCTGTAGAAGCGACATAGAGATATGAAATACCTAGAGGGTTGGCTCTACCATTCAGTACTTTTTTTTCCGGGGGTTTTCTCATCTTGGAAGGCTTAAATGGTTTGCTGTCTTCATTAATGCGTGCCCTATAAAATTTTTGCACCCCTTCAATTTTTACACCTAAAAGGGGGCCAAATCTTAAAAAAAGTTCTTTTTCAGGTGCATTTTCTGGAAGGAACCTGTTTTTGTGTTTCAACTCCTCTGTAAACAAGTGCCATTGTTTTACGGTGTCTTTATCTTGAGCATATTTTGAGATAAAATTTTTCCGGGAAAACGCGGGGGTTTGAATTATAGCATCGATCAGTTGTTGTTGCTTGCGTGGTGCTGATAACGCAAATATTTCCCAATCATTTTGGATTACTTGGTTAAGTGGTTCACCACTTGGATCTTCTTTATATATCTCAACCAAAGATTCAAAATAGTCCGTTAATGCCTCTGGCTGAATTAAAGTAACATTATCAGTCTTACAGAATGAGCATTTACCTCTTTTATTGCTCATTACTGTAATACGAGAATTTAGGAACTTATCTGAAAAACAATGTGGACAACAGTTCATCTTTATTCTGTCTGTTCAATATAATCCGCTATTAATTCTATATGATGCTGCATGGAAAGTTTTTTTACATACCCGAGTCCGGGATAATGTTGTTGTGCAAAAAGTTTCAAATATTCCTTACAAGCCCGGGATCTGTAAATATTGGAGTTGGAGGCGTTTACTTTTTTTACTAATTTTGAAAGGGCTTCTAAAAATTTCCCTCCAGGGTCAGCCGGTGATTTGGTTTGATCTGAAACAAAATGATAGATAAACATATCCTCATCATCAAGATATGTAAGATGAATAGCAACGGCATATGCTGGGCCTCCTGTTTCTGTATAGCCACTACCTACAGTTAAATAATCCCCGAAACCATCCATTCCTTCTTCATCTTTATATGTTATATGCAACTCTGAAAAATGTTCATGCCGTGGATAAAGAGAATTTTTTTGCTGTGCCTTGAAACCATCTCTTATTAAAACCCTTTTGATGCCATCTTTTTTTAATTGTTTTTGATAAAGTTTTCCAGCGAACCCTTCCATAAAAACATGCGTCTTAATATTTTTATGCTCTTCTATATGAGACGCCAATTTTTTTCCATTGGTATACCCCGAATGAAGTATTGTGAAATTACGCTTACGATACTTTTTCAGAAGTGCCGTTAACTCACTAAGTGTAGATTCCGCATGAAGCATGTATCCAATTGATATATTTTTAAATCCTTCGAAGGCATCGTCAATCAACTCTCGAAGTATCCTTTCAGTTGATGGGGGCTTACGTCCAGCTTTAGGATTTACAATAATAGTACATTCTAAACCTTCTTCGTTTACAGTTCCCATTGCGCGTATTAACGCTGAAAAATTACTTTTTACAGGCTCAATAATTGGATAGATTTTACTCTCTGCTAATAAAGTGGCATTCTCCCGAAGCAATATTAACTCAAATTGCTTACCTCTTAGATAAGGGTAATACATTTAATTTCCTCCTTAGTTATTTACGGAATAAGTACTGAACCGATGTTAGAGGTTAATCGGGGCATGAGAGCAAACATTTTTGTCTTTTCATTACAAATACTTATTGCATAAGCAGACAATGATACCGGCGCTTTTGTGATGAATTCCTGCAGCACCTTTGTATCACTACGTTTTTTTAGAATTTTAATTGTTGAATCATGTGCAATCTCTGGAGTCATCTTGCAGAAAAGTTTTTTACACTCTTTATAAATTTGCGTATTTGGCACGTCCGGTTTGGTGCCAAAATAGTCATTAATAATTTTTAAATATTCATTCTTGCGAAGAGAATCAAACAATACTGTGGGGCTTATGTTTTTTTTATTGGACTGTGATTCTCGTATAGTTGTAATTGTATTTCTATTAGTTAATACAAGAATCCCCGCGTTGGCGGGCAAAATTGATTCCAGTTTGGCTGCCTGATTAGCCGAGGTTATTACATTGATATGGTCAAATGTTTCTAAGTAAGTCTGAATTTGTTTTTTTAGCCGTGCAAAAGAATCAAATTCAGATTTTATTTCATAAACCGTTGATGTGCCATTTATTACAACGGCGTCCGCCTTGCATGTACCAACCCTAAACTCCGTAAGCATGTGTGAAGTATTCAACGAATGTTTTCCGAGCAAAATTTTATTTGCAATGACGTTTTTATATATATATTCGCATCGGTAGTTCTTGAAAAGGAGGTCATATGCCCAGTCAAAAAACTGTCCAAGGGACATTGAAAGATCAATCTTCTCAAAAAGACCGTTGTTTGAGCACACCTCTGATAGATAGCTAGATTGCCCTTTTTGAGCAATGCTGTCCATTACCACTGGAGTGAAAATGCGGCTGATGGATGGGAAGTATTTATCCGCTAATAGCATTTTATTTTGCTCTTATTGTTAAGACAGCTATTGTACTATTTATATGAAGACAATCAGGGAGACCCAGCCTTGTAGGGTAATTCGGCAACTGTAAAATATTTCTTTACTTCTTTATAAGAAGTATCAGATTGCAGGAAGCGTGTCAATTGTTCAGTATAGAGAGAAGAAAGAATCGGGGCTAGACAAAATATGTAAAAAAGACGGAATAGTATTTTTCGCCCTGCGACAAATACTATGTGACTAAAAAAACAGTAATCGCACATCGTTCGCAGGCGCATGGAACTTTGGTGCTAATTTTTTTGAAATTTACATAATTTGCCTGTTCCCTTTGCCCTTTACCAACTAAAATCAGCAGGGTGCCCCTTGATTATCCTAGTTGGTTTTTAAACTAGAATGCCCATTTTCTTTTTTATAATTTCAATGTCTTCTGTAAGGTTGTGCTCAATATGTCTAATAAGTTCATCTTTATTTGAAAATGTTCCTGCGCATTGGTTTAATTCTCTGTTAATGTGGTTTTTCAGTTCAATCCTCTTCACCCAACCATCAGATTCACTTGCTTTTTTTAACTCGTCAGCCTCTAGCTCTTTAAAATAAACATAAAATATATAGGGCTTCTCATTGGCCTTAAATCTTTTTTTTGCTTCATCAAATTCTTCCTTAGTAAACTTGCCGACATTATCGCCAATTAGACAAATAAATATTTCGCTGTCATGTACAAGTTCTTTATTGAAGTCTTCTTGTTTGTATGTATTATTAAATCGGAGTGATTTCTTTTCCCAAACGTTATAGTACAAGTAAATTCCCTGATCAACAAGCTCATCATTTTCACAAAACAAAAATCTTTCGATTTCTTCTCTTTCACCTTTAAGGCTAGCAGAAGATGCAATACAGATTTTTATTTTAAGAATAGATGCCTTTTCCATTAACAACTCCTTTAACGTATTAAGGTTGAATTGCAAGTCAGATAATTTTAGGTCAGTAATGTCAGAAGTTAAATATTGCTCTGGTTCTGTTTGTTTGTGAAATTTAGTATTACTAGCAATATCTTTTTTGCTGGCTAGGTAATAGCCAATTGATTTAATGTTTGAGAATATTTCCTCTATTCTGTTATTCATGAGACAAACTTAATTCATATAGGTTTAGGAATTTAATAGATTGGTATTGTATGTCTTTTTGTAACTTAACGGTTGCTGCAGCGTCAAAATTAAACACTGGGAAATAGCAAGTAGGCTCTTTCCCTTCAAAACGCAAAATGTCCGTTATCGTTTTAAAGGTTTTACCTGTAAAATTCACTTCATCAATAATGATTATAGGCTTATCGATTTCTTCAATTTGATTAAAAAGTTTCGGGTTATTTATTTTTGCTGTAACCATATTTATATTGTCATCTTCAAGTTGGCGAATCAATTTCCGTGGCATGCCCAAATAACTATAATTGCTACTGTAAAAGTTTAAACATTTTGCAAAATATCCTGATGGGGTTTTCTCTATTGATTCCGGAGATTCCGCCTCCTCCGGGTCATTCTTAGTTTCATCAGGGAAAATTATTACGATTTCTTCGTTAGGTTTTATGTCGTTAAGTTTAAGGTGCTCTTCAAACTTTATTGCCAATAAGGTTCCATTTTTTTTGAATAGTTTTAATGAATTTGGAATAATTCTATTTTCATCTTCTCTATTTTTTCTTGGTCTGTAGTCTTCAAGCTTATATCCGGCCTCTTCACACATTAACCACATTTCAAAGCTTGAAAGATGTTTAGTTACTTCCGCCGTTGTGTCAACCAAAGGAAGCAAGTTGTGTTTACACATATGGCAGTCTGTTCTGTTTGCAGACTTTGACATATAAATTTGTTCAACTTTTTTAAAATATTTTATTTCATGATTCTTTATTTTTATTTTCCTATCAGAATCGTGAAATGCCCCTCTGAAATTTTTAAATGCCATATCAGTAATTAAAGCACTGAAACAATAAATAGTTGCGTTCGGAAATTTTTTTATAACTTTTTTTATTTTGTCTTTGAATGTAATCCCCGTATGTATTAAGTCGGTTATAAAAATGATTTCCATTGTCGTCGGGTTTTGCCAACCGTTTTGATTCCTTGGATCATCGTCATCGTTGAGGGTAAGGTGATTTTCCTGACCTGAGTGATGCTTTGTGCAATAGTTTGTAAAAGTTTCTGATAAGCTTTCAGAGGACATATGGTTAGATAGTGTGTTAATCGCTATTTCTAACCACTTAGAATGCACACAATCATAAACAATATAATGTGGATTTATTTTTTGATTTAAAATTAAAAGAAGCAACTCGTCTTTCATGAGTTGATATGCTTCATCTTGGCAATTTCTTCCTTCGTAAAAAAATTGTTGACATGCAATATGATTACTTGTTTTTTCTTCAATGCGCTTAAAATGGTTGATTTTTCTAACTAATTTAAACTGAAATCGCTCCAACGATGAAGTTGAAATATTCTTTATTAATTTAACGAGTGTTTCATCTTTTGCGAAATTCAAGTTATTGTTTAGGGTTGTCGCATTTTTGTCAAAAACAAAGCAGTAATCTAAAAAATCATGGTCTGCATGACTTGTAAAAAGCCGATCATAGGTAAGCGAAAACTGATCCAACTCATCAAAAAAAAGAATAAACTTGGGAAAGTTTGATGGAGCTAAATCTTTTGGGTGGGCATTTTTAATTTTTATTAGCTCTGGTATTAAATAATTATCAATAAATTTATCACTATAGGCACTTTTTATATCAATAAATAATATTGCTTCATTAAAATTTTTAATATTATATTCTTTTAATCTTTCGGAAAACTTAGTAGCTACAATTGGAGTACAATCTTGTGCTTCTGTATCTTTAATGGCAATACAATCATAGCCGTCATAAGGGAGAGTATATGTTATATTAATATTATATTTTTTAGAAAAAAAATCTTTTAAAGATGATATTGTTTCTTTGGGAATGCTATAATTAAATGAAACCCCAAAACGAAACAAAAAAGGAAATAAATTAGGCATGATTTATGCTTTTTGAGGGATTTTGACAGTAATCATATTGCCGAAAAAAGTGGCTTCCGTTTGTGGACATTCGTGGATTTTTGCGTTGAAAAGGCTATTAATTATTTTTTTATTTTTTGGTTGTATTTTTGCCTCGTCATATTTATCTTTCATGTCGATTACATAATACTCATCTTTGAATTTTTTAAAAAATAAATCAGGCAGTGTTTTATAGTTTTTTTCTGCTTTTTTAATGTGCATAGAATAGTTACTTGTTCTTACCCTGACTTCCCCACCAAAATTTCTTACTGCTGCATTTATTAAATATGTTAATCCTCTACCAGTTAAGGCTGGCTTCTGTGCTGTTCCAAGGGCTTTGCTTTTTTTGTAGTCATAGCCATTGGGGTCTCTTGTAACACCTGGAAAGAAAGAAGCTAATAAAATAAACCACTTTTCTTTCAAATATTCTTTTCCTGCCGCACTATTTTTTAAAGTTGGCACCTCGCTTGAAAAATAATACGCAATATTTTCTGCTGTGAGTCGTCCAATTTTTTTTTCTTTAATTATGCAATAACACGAATGGGGGTCATCAATTAATTCTTTTTCTGTTTTAATTGTATGCCCTTTTTCTAGTTCACTCATTAAAGTTTCAATAATGCTTTCTCCGTTATCCCAAATAACAAGAGTATAGTAATTTTGCTGACAGATGCATGAAATAACTAGTTTATTTGAACTGGGGTGGCGGATGGAGTTGGTAATACTCTCATAGATGATATGTTTAGAGATTTTATCTCCAATTATAGCCTTGTCGGGTAGGTTTTTTTGGATTATCGATACTAACGATTTCCCTTCAGTCCAGTTTTTAGGTTCTTCTTTTAGGACAACCGATTTTTCAGTTTCACTAGCGAAAGGTAGAGAAACTAAAGGGTAAAATCCTTTCTCTCTCAGGTATTCAATTTTTTCTTCTTCGGTAAGTTTTTTTTGTGATCCATTCTCTGTGCACTGGTATTTGGGCTTATTAAAATAATCAACTGCATGGGTTGAACTATCAAAGTAATCTGGTAAGTCAGTTGCAAGGTCATGAATATCTAGGCCTGTTACATCCTTTATAACTTCGAAAAAACGAGAGTTATGAATAAAACTTCTTATTAAGTTATTTCTGTAGTATTGAATTTTAGTTTTTTGATTTTTGGATTCTCTTCTAGCAATAAAGGAAATTAGATAAACCAGTGCATCAACTTGAATAAAAGGGATGGGAATCATATTTAATAGTAAGGGTTCTTCTTCGCCATATTGCTGTATATGTGAAATAATTTGTTTTTCGATTTTATCAACGTAGCCTTCTTTGAATTCTAATGTTTGCATAGAATAAATTATACTTTCTTGTTCTTATATTTGTTAAGATAGATTAGTGGAAATGTATAAACGTTTTTTCGCTCTCACCATTTCCTGTTTCGGTAATGGCAACGAGTGTAGCTTGCGGTTTCTTTTGCACGAGACATTAGAACAGCAAAAACAACTAATAAGATTTTAGTTCCTGCAGCCGGGAATAATTTCTGTCGATATGAAGTTCAATTTTTTCCTTGCTTACAGACTAATTTTCATCTGCACCATATTGCCTTAGCAAGTTTGATTTGTTTAGTTTTATTTGAAAAAATCCAGCCCATGATTTTAAAAAACTATTATTATAAATTGGCTATTTTTGCCTGTCAAGTTTTATTCCTTTTAAGGTCAATTGTAAATTAATTGGGGACAGCCACTAATTTAACCCCCCTGTCCCGCTATTTCATCAACTTCTATCTGCCCTGCGGCTGACTATTTTGTTCAATAAAAGCAGCCAGTTTCTCTTGCAAACTCTATGCCCATGCCGGCTTTTGCCGTTGACAATCTGTATGCGGCGACACGGCTATTTTAGGGGCCGTTCATATTTAAAAATACAAACACAGTCGCCATCGGCCTGACGGCAGAGGATGCTGATCTGCATGTTTTGATCCGCAAAGGCAATTTGGGTCGCTGCCATGTCCATTTCGCAGATAACTTTACATGGCTTGTCAAATCCGAATTCTTTGGCAATATCCATAGCAGGACAGATCTTCTGTACCTCAATAACAGCATCCTTGCCGTTACTGGAAATATCGTAGACGTCCATCTCCATACCGATTTGTTTATACGTTTCGATGGCTTCGCTAAACGCGTCGACCAGACTTGCGGTTTCGATGCGGGACATGTTTTTTCGCTGCCGCTCAGGATAACCATCAAACAGCACGTCCCAAGCCTTCTGTTCTCCGGCTTCGTCCAGCACCTTACGATACGTTTCAAATTTTTTTCTAAATATTTCTATTGGGTTCAAATCCGCTTCCCTTTGAGGAAAATAGGGGGACATTTCCCCTATTTTAATTACCTGATATAGCCTGCCATTTTTTCAAAAATTTGTGGTTTCTGTATAAGAGTTAATGCAATAGGAAATGCGAGTGAGCTAAGAAATTTTCCTATTGTGCCGAAATCGAGGGCAAAATCAGGCGTTTCAAATATTTTATTGTGTAACTCTTGCATATTACGATATTTTTCATACGCGGATTCAAGTTCGAAGTGCAACAGCTAATGGTGTTTTGGTGTAGCGTTTTTTCACCCCGAAGAATACTTCATACGGGGATCTAAATCCAAGCACTTTTCTAGG
>Ga0075120_10001147_pt1 | contig 21283 bp, 13 predicted proteins | sample AntAceMetag02UKL_FD_69792 | JGI IMG/M metagenome (GOLD analysis project Ga0075120, IMG submission 69792) | Saline lake microbial communities from Ace Lake, Antarctica - Antarctic Ace Lake Metagenome 02UKL | ecosystem: Environmental > Aquatic > Non-marine Saline and Alkaline > Saline | place...
CAGAGGCCAATCTCGTGGCCGTGTCTGACATCATCCTGGCGGCAGCTCAGAAATGCGCAGCCCAGTTTGGCATCCCCACAGCCGCCCAGGATCATCGGGTGATCATGGGTAACCCCGACATTGAGGCCGTCGTCATCTGCTCCAGCACGGATACCCATTCGCAGATGATCGAAGAAGCAGCCGAGGCCGGCAAACACATCTTTTGTGAGAAGCCGATTGATTTCGACCTGGCCCGCATTGACCGGGCGCTGGCGGCGGTGGAGAAAGCGGGCGTTAAATTGCAGATTGGCTTCAACCGCCGCTTCGACCCCAACTTTCGGCGCGTCCGGGAACTGGTGGCAGCCGGCAAGATCGGGGAGCCTCATCTCCTGCGCATCACCAGCCGCGACCCCGCTCCGCCACCCATCGAATACATCAAGGTCTCCGGTGGTATCTTCCTGGACATGACCATCCACGACTTTGACATGGCCCGCTACCTCATCGGCAGCGAGGTGGAGGAGGTCTATGTCGCCGCCGGCGTGATGGTGGACCCGGCCATCGGCGAGGCCGGCGACGTGGACACGGCGATCATCACCTTGCGCTTCGAGAACGGCGTCATCGGCACGATTGACAACAGCCGTCGAGCGGTCTACGGCTACGACCAGCGGGTCGAGGTCTTTGGCTCTGGTGGTATGGTGACCGTTTCCAATAAGACCCCCGACTCGGCGGTGGTGAACGACGGGCAGGGCGTCCACGGGCCGTTGCCGCTTTACTTTTTCATCGAGCGGTACGCGGATTCCTACATCGCGGAGATGCAAGCGTTCATCGAATGTGTCCGGCAGGACCAGACCCCGCCGGTCGTGGGGATTGACGGGCGCATCCCGGTCGTCATGGGATACGCAGCGCGCAAGTCCTACGAGGAGAACCGACCGGTCAGGCTAGGAGAGGTTGATACGGCGTGATGCACGAGGTGACATTCAGGCATCACGTTCTACGATTTCTGCCGAAAATGGTCAAAAGCCATCAGCGGATTAAGCAGATGAAGCGGACAAGCAAGAATGAAACAGAATCAGCTTGATCCACTCAATCCGCTGACGATTCCAGGTTTTTCAGAGGAGTCGTTCTACAGTTCTTGGGAGAATGCTCTACGCACGTGTGTAGTAGTCAATAAATATCAAGGAGACAGATATGTCAAACAAAACATTGCCAGAAGGATTACTCGCCACTGACCAGCCGGACCTCTTCTTCGAGGATAACACCGTTGGTCGCCTGAAAAAAGAAGTGTGGGACGCCAGCGACGAAGAGATTGACGCCATCCTGGCCGAGTACGGCATCCCTTCGCCGGTGGAGTGGGGCAAGCCCGGCTCCTACATCCAGACGACCGTGCGCTGGCAGGTCGAGGAGAACCGGCGCAAGAACGACGTCGTCTTCATCCCCATCGGCTGCACTGAGCTTCACGGTCAGCACCTGCCCAGCGCGTCCGATACCCTCTACGTCAGCCAGATCCTGGAGGGCGTACGCCGCTACACTGCCAAACGGGGCGCTCCGGTCAACTTGGCCCTGCCGCCGCTCAACTACGGTTCGCACCCGTACCATCACATGGGCATGCCCGGCACGGTCATCGTGCGAGAGAACGTGGCCCGCGAGCTGTTGATTGACGTGATGCTCGGTCTGTGGAACGATGGCTTCCGCAAGCAGATTCTCCTCAACAATCACGGCCACCTGTGGATGCTGGAGTCGGTCATCCAGCAGTTTATGAAGCGGTATCACCTGCCCGGCATCTTCCGCGTGATTGACTGGCACCGGGCCGTGCGCGAGTTCTTCCGAGTCACCGAGAGAGGCGGCAAACTGGACACCAACTTTGTCCACGCCGACGAGTCGGAGACCTCGCTGGGGCTGCTGCTCCACCCAGAGATGGTGGACATGGAATACGCCGTGGACACCGAGGGGAAGAGCTATCTGCCCGACGGCCACTTTGACAAGTCGGTAGACCCCTTCGGGCGGCCCAGCCGTTGGTCGGAGGGTGAGGGTCACTTTGCCATCGAGATCGCGGCCACGCCGGAGGGGGTCGTGGGCAAGTCCACGCATGGCTCGGCCGAAAAGGCTAAGCGACCGATGGCGGCCATCCTGCGTTACCTGACGTTGGTCAACGACCAGATTCTAGAGACGTTCCCGCCCGGCGTCGTGCCGCCGGTGGACGAGGTCACCCTCCGCACGGCTGAGGAGATGGAGCCGTACCTGCGCGAGCCGCTGAGCGAGGGGTGGAAACCGGTCTATGGTTTGCCGGTCATCGGCCAGAACACATTGGCGTAGCTCATATCCACATTTTGGGAGGAAGTGAAATGAAAGGCAAAATGAAAGGTGTGACCCTGGTTGCGGATTGGCAGCCTAAGCCCGATTTCAAACTGGGGTCAAAAGACGTTGACGGTCGCCAGACGTACCTGGGCAGCCTGGTATACCGCAATCCCCGGGTCGAGATAAGGGAATATGACATCCCCACCCCTGGGCCGGATGAGGTGCTGCTGCAAGTCAAGGCTTGTGGTATCTGCGGCTCGGACGTGCACATGGCGCAGGCCGACGACGACGGCTATATCTACTATCCAGGGCTGACGGGGTTCCCGTGCATCCTGGGGCACGAACTTGCCGGCGTCGTCGTGGAGGCCGGCGATAGGGCCAGGGATAAACGCACCAACAAGCCGTTCCAGGGGGGCGAGCGGGTCACCACGGAAGAGATGCTGTGGTGCGGGTACTGTAAACCGTGCGCCGACGGCTATCCCAACCACTGTGAGAACCTGGACGAAATCGGGTTCAATCTCAATGGCGCGTTTGCGCAGTACATTGTCCTGCCAGCCAAGGTTCTATGGAGCCTGGAGCCGCTGGCCGATGCCTACCGGGGTGACGACATCTTCCTGGCCGGCAGCGTGGTGGAACCCACCAGCGTGGCCTATAACGCCGTGATTGAGCGCGGCGGCGGCATCCGTCCGGGCGATCGGGTCGTCATCCTGGGCGGCGGGCCGATTGGGATCGCAGCCTGTGCAGTGCTCAAGAAGGCCGGGGCCTCCAAGGTGATCATCTCTGAGCCACAAGAAGGACGAGCTAAGCTGGCACTGGCAATGGGCGCTGATTTCGTCGTCAACCCACTCGAGGAGAGCTTTGTGGAGCGGGTGCTAGAGCTGACCGATGGTATGGGGGCCGATCTTTTTATGGAAGCGACCGGGCTGCCAGAGATCGTTTACCCGGACATCGAGCGCGTCATCTGGGAAGGCCGCACGTTGAACAGCACCATCGTCGTGACGGCCCGGGCGGAGGCCAAGATGCCGGTCACCGGCGAGGTATTGCAGGTGCGGCGCGCACGCATCGTCGGCTCCCAGGGCCATTCCGGGCACGGCACGTTCCCCAGGGTAATCGAGTGCATGGCCAGTGGTATGGACATGACGCCTATGATCACCAAGAAGATCGGCCTGGAAGAAGTGCCCGGAAATATCATTGAGTTGCAGACGAATCGGGGGGAGTGTAAGATTACTTGCCAGATGTGATGCGGCCAGGCAGCAGAAACCGGGCTTTGTCGCTTCGCTTACACAACAAAACCCGGTTTCTGATCCATTTGGTCAGGTGACTGAATACACTGAATACCACCAATGAAAATCAGTATTGTTCTTTCCACCCATGCTGCCCAATTTGCGGCAGTCGTATTCAAGGGCGACTTTGAATCCAGCGTCGCCAAGATCGCCAATATGGGCTACGACGGTGTCGAGCTCGCCATTCGCGACCCCAAACTGGTGAACAGTGACGAACTGGAGCGCATCGTGTCGGCGCACGGGCTGGTCGTGCCCGCCATCGGCACGGGGCAGGCCTGGGGCGAAGAGGGGTTGTCGTTCACTAGCGACGACCCGGCCGTGCGCGCCGCGGCTATCGAACGGATCAAGAGTCACGTGCCGCTGGCCGCGCGCTTCAATGCCATCATCATCTTGGGCCTGATTCGGGGCATCACGCCCGAAGGTCAAGGGCACGAGCAATCTATGGTGTACCTCGTCGAGGCCCTCCAGGAGTGTGCGACTGTGGCCGCTGAAACGGGTGTGCGATTTGCCCTGGAGCCGCTCAACCGATACGAAACGGACCTTATCCACACTGTCGCCGACGGGCTGGACCTCGTCGAGCGGGTCGGCGTGGATAACTTTGGGTTGTTGCTGGACACCTTCCACATGAACATTGAGGATCCAGTGATTGAAGATAGCATCCGTGCCTGCGGTGACCGAATCTTCCACTTCCACGTAGCTGATTCCAATCGCTGGTATCCTGGTGGAGGGCACCTAGATTTCAAGACTATTCTGAATGCTCTCTTTGCGACTGGCTACCAGGGCTTTGTCTCTGGCGAGTTTATGCCTCTGCCCAATGCCGACATTGCGGCTGAACGAAGTATTAGCCATTTACGTCAGCTCTGACGGTCAAGCTGGGGTATTCTCTTTCCAGGTGGCACAGCACATCGGACATGGTGACCGTAGGGGCGGGTTTCAAACCCGCCCCTACTCCAGTTGCAGCGTGCGCTTTGCCCCCTGCCGTCATAGCGGCTCCCCCAGTTTCACGCTGACTCTCATGGTCTCCTCGATTTCCTCATATTTTCGTTCCTTTCGTGTCCTTAGCTGTCCCTTCACACTGCTGCCATTCTAGCACAGGCATGTCCGCTGGGCGCCCGTCGCTGGAGGGCTGATGGTGTATCAGATGCAACACACCTCGTGAAGTTAGATGCCTGCTCGAGGACTGCCTCGACACATCGATCTGACAGCACTGACGAAGCAACCTCGAAGGTGCGTTGCATCTTGTCCTGCCTCCTCGCGATGACGGAACTGTCATCTTTGGTGTCTCTGTTCATCATCTTCTTTTCATGTTGATCTGTGACAATGGGGAATAAGGCCGAAGGTGCGCGGGGCGAGTGGGCGCTCTGTGCGTCTCTGGCTAGCCTGTCCAGGAGTGACGAAATGAAGACTCCCCTGTCATCTGGCTCGCAGCATTCGCCCCGACACTCTTTGTCCTCTTCCGAGCCGACGCACCTACCTTCAGACCGTTTTGCGCACGCCATAGGGCAATGGTATAATGACGCTGCTCATCTCGATTCCTCGGAGCCCAGTGAGTTACCGGAGCGGTCCATGCGCATTCTCGTCGTTGATGATGACCCGCCCAGCGTGAAGATGATCGGTTTCCTCCTGCGCGAGGAAGGCTACACGGTGCTGACGACCAACAGCGGACCGGAGGCCCTTCGCATGTTAAATGAGGAGATGCCGGACCTGGTCATCCTAGACGTCATGATGCCAGGGATGGATGGCCTGGAGGTCTGTCGCCGGATACGGCGCATCACGGATCTGCCGATCATCTTCCTCTCGGCCAAAGGGGAAATGGCGGATCGGGTAGTCGGGCTCGACGTGGGAGGTGATGATTATCTGCCCAAACCCTTCGAGCCCGCGGAACTCTTGGCTCGCGTGAGAGCGGTCATGCGTCGCGCTGAGGCTTTCGCTTTTGGTGATCGGCTCAACCAACTGACGGTGGCAGGCGTTCACCTCGATCCGGTGAACAACGTGGCTATCCTTCCCGATGGCCGCCAGGTCTATCTCACGCCGATCGAGTTTCGTTTGTTGCACTACCTGATAAGCAACGCTGGCCGTGCTTTGACCCACGATCAGTTGTTTGCCACAGTTTGGGGCTATGACTACGATGGTTCTGCCAATCTCGTTGCTGCCCACATGCTGCGCTTGCGTCGGAAGATAGAGGAGGACCCCAGCAATCCCAAGCGCTTGATCACGGCGCGTGGCATCGGCTACCGGTTTGCAGCAGATTGAGGCCCATGGAGGCCCATGGAGGCCCATGGAGGCCTATGCCACAGCTTGGAGAGCCAGAGCTCTCGTCGTTAGGGAAGTTGCCAGGGGGGCTCGTCGAGTCCCCCTGGATGCTATTGGTGCTCTGTCGGACGCAACTTCGGGGATATTGCTATTGTCCCTTCTATTGTCCCTTCTGATGAGGTTGGCTCCCCCTGCGAAGCTCCTTGTAGGAGGTCGGTGAGATGATTGGTGAGAGTGTATTTCGTATAGTGAAACTGATCAGCCGCCGAGGAGCCGGCTTCTTCCCTGCGCGACACCTGGCCACCGCTCTGGTGCTGGTCTTGCTCGTAGGAGGGGCCGTGCCGCCAGCGGCGACTGCGCGCCCGGTCGCTGTCCCGGACTCTGTTCCTCTTCTGAACCCGGCAACCTGGAGCGACTTCCAGCCTGAGGGATGGATCACCGTCGTGCCCCTGGCCACGTCAGTCACTGTCGGCGATCCTGCAGGGCTGGACCCAGCCTCTGCCGAGTACCAGACCTCGACCGACAGTGGCGCGAGCTGGAGCGATTGGGGAGCGGAGGGTCTCAGTGTTGGGGGGACGGTGAGCACCACGCAAAGCATCACCGTGACCGATCTGGTGCTGCCCGACGCGCCCAACAACCAGATCGTCTTCCGCATCCGGGACACTGACGGCGTCACCGCCACCAGCCCTGCCTACACGTTGGCTGTGGACACTACTCCGCCGGACAATCCGGCCACCTTTGCCAGCTCCAGCCACACGGTCGGCGTCTGGTCCAACGATCCCACTGTGGGCCTGAACTGGGACGCGGGGACCGACGTTACTAGCGACGTTGATGGCTACGCGCTTCTCTGGGACCACGCGCCGCTGACCGTGCCCACGCCGCCCACGACCACAGCCACGCTCAATGGTAGTAGCCCGCTGCTGCCCGACAGCTCCGATCACTACGTCCACCTGCGGACGGCCGACCGCGCCGGGCTGTGGGCTGCCGCTGCGCTGCACCTGGGGCCCTTCTTCATTGACACCCAGCCGCCGACCTCTGAAATCACCTTCCCCGCCGACGGTGTTACCTACGCCGGCGTGTCCAGTATCACGGGCTCCGCAGTGGAGACCGGCAGCTCGGGGGTCGCCCTGGTCGAGGTGAGTGTGCTGGATGTCGTCTCAGGGAACACCTGGGACGGTACGGCCTGGGTCGCCGGTGAGCAATGGCTGGCCGCTACTGGCACTGCGGCGTGGGACTTGAGCAACAACCTGCCGCCTTGGGCCAATGGGCAGAGTTACACCGTCCACAGCCGGGCCAGCGATATGGCGGGCAACGTCGAAGTTCCTGGCTCTGGCGTGACCTTCAGCATTGACAGCGCCGGGCCGGGCGCCCCCATCGGTCTGACCAGCACGCCCTCGAGTTGGAGCAACGTGGACAGCTTCGATCTCCACTGGACCAACCCGTCCGATCCAGCAGGTATCGCCGGCGCGTGGTACAGGCTCGACGCGCCGCCCGCGAACGGTACGGATGGCGCCTTCGTCGCTGGTGCTGATCTGGCGAGCATCAGCGGTCTGAGCGTGGGCAGCGATGGCGCGCATGACCTCTATCTCTGGCTACAGGATGGCTTGGGCAACGGAGACCATACGCAGGCGGGGGCGGTGACGCTGTACTTGGATACCGCGCCGCCCGGTGCGCCGCAGGATTTGACTGCCAACCCCGCTGACTGGGCGAACGTGGATCTCTTCAGCGTCACCTGGGTCAATCCTACCGAGCTCTCGGGGGTGGCTGGTGCATGGTACAAGCTGGATGCGCAGCCGGCCAATGCCACGGACGGTACCTTCGTCGTTGGTGCTGATCTGACAAGCGTCGGGGACCTCAGCGTCGGCGGCGATGGCGCACACAATCTCCATCTCTGGTTGCAGGATGAGCTGGGCCACACGGACCACACGCAGGCAGGGGTGGTCGCTCTGTCCCTGGACACGTCGGCCCCCGGCGCGCCGACGAACCTCGACGCCGACCCCGACGGCTGGCAGACGGTCAACAGCTTCAACATCACCTGGCGCAACCCACCCGACGATTCGGGCATTGTTGGGGCTTACTGGAAGCTGAACGCTGAGCCGACGACGCCGGACGATGGCACGCTCGTTGTAGGAGTGGACCTGACGCGCATCGCCGACCTGGCTGTATCTGCTGAGGGACAGCACGATCTCTACCTCTGGCTGCAGGACACCGCGGACAACGCGGACCACCGCAATCGTAACGTGCTCATTCGGGCGTTCTCCTTCGACGGCACGCCTTCCACCACTGACCTGCGCATCACCGGACCGCTGGGGCTCAACGGCTGGTATACCGGCGCAGTGGATGGCACGCTGGAGCCCGAGGATTCCGTGAGCGGCGTGGCGGGCAGCAGCTACCGCATCGACGGCAGCGACTGGATCAGCGATACCCTGTTTACCCTAAACGTGGATGGCGTCTACGGTGTGGAATACCATTCGTGGGACGTGGCGGGCAACGTGGAGACTATTCACGTCGCTACCCTGTCCATTGATAGCTTGCCGCCGGTCACGGCGATTACCCTGAGCGATCCTCCAGGCCCTGGCGGCTGGTACTCCAACACAGTGACGGTCACCCTGACTATCAGCGACGACACCTCCGGCCCGGCGGTGATCTTCTACCAGATAGATGGCGGAGGCTGGTTCAGCGACACGCAGGACGTGGAGGTCATCTTTGCCAATGATGGGCAACATCTGCTAGAATACCACGGGCTGGACGTGGCGGGCAACATCGAAGCGGAGCATGAACGGCTGGTGCCCATAGACACGCAGCCGCCCTCCACGGCCTATCTATTGGACGGTGATGAGGGGCTCGATGGCTGGTTCACCTCACCGGTAGCTGTAACCCTGTTGCCTACCGACACTGTCTCGGGCATCGCGGCGACGTACTACCGCCTGGATGGCGGGACGTGGCAGAGCGGCGCCAACTTCGTCGTCGCCGATGATGGCACGCACACGCTGGAGTTCTACTCCGTGGACGGCCTGGGCAACGAGGAGCAGTGGTTCCCGGTGGCGCTGAAGATTGACACGCAGTCGCCCGGCCCGCCCACCCGGCCGCAGGCGAGCCCTGTGGGATGGACTAACGTCAACGATTTCGACGTCGTCTGGGCCAACCCGCAGGACCTTTCGGGCATCGGTGTGGCTTGCTACAAGCTGGACGAGGAACCTGCCGCGCCCGATGACGGCACTTGTCGTCCGGTGACGGGCAATACGTTGCATGGCATTGAGGTCCCCGACGAGGGGGCGTACGACCTCTTCCTGTGGCTGAGGGATGGTGCGGGCAACGCTGATCACGACAACCGCAACGTGGCCCTGGATGCGCTGCATTACGACGCCACGCCGCCTACGACAACGCTGACTATTTCGGGAAGTCTGGGCTGGAATGGTTGGTACACCTCGCCGCTGACGCTGACTTTCGACGTGGAGGATGAGCTTTCCGGCCCGGGCAATGCCCGCTACCGCATTGATGGCGGCCCCTGGCGAACGGGTTTGCAGGCGGTCATCGCCAACGAGGACAAGCACGTGGTGGAGTACTATGGCCTGGACGTGGCAGGCAACGAGGAGATCAGCCAGACGGCCACGCTGCGCATGGATCTTCACGCGCCAGACCCGCCCACGAGCCTGATGGTCTGGCCCCAGGGCTGGTCTAGGGAGAATCGTTTCTGGGTCTCTTGGAGCAATCCGCTGGACTTCTCGGGGATCGTCGGGGCTTTCTACCGGTTCGATACGCCACCGGTCACCGGCTACGACGGCACGTTCGTCACCACCACCACGACGATCACCAACATGATTGTCCCCGCGGAAGGGCGGCATGACCTGTATCTCTGGCTGAACGACACCGCAGGCAACGCCGATCCCACGCACTGGATGATGGTGCCAGAAGGTGTGTGGTACGATGGCACACCTCCGACGACAACGTTGGTGGTCAGCGGCACTGCGGGCAGCGGCGGGTGGTACACGTCGGATCTGGATGTTGCCGTGTCGGCCGACGAGCAGGCCTCCGGCGTTGCTGAGACGTGGTATCAGGTAGATGGCAGTGGCTGGGTCAGTGGCGCCACCTTTAGTCTGACTGTAGAGGGGCCGCACCGCGTGGAGCACTATGCTGTGGATGTGGCGGGCAACGTGGAGATGACCCGCACCACCTGGGTCAACATCGACCGCCAGCCCCCCCAGTCTTCCATCGTGGGCTTGGCGGCCTATCAGTCTGGCTCGATTTTCACCGTCGAGTGGCAGGGAACCGATGGCGAGGCGGGCTCTGGCATCGCTGGCTACGATCTGCAGGTGCGACAGGGGCGGAGTGGCCCCTGGCTCACCTGGCTGGTCAACACGCCCATTACGTCAGCGCTTTTTGCCGGTCAGCCGGGGCGCACCTACTACTTCCGTGTGCGGGCGCGTGACCAGGCGGGGCACATCGAGGACTATTCTGGTGGCGATGGCAACGCTCGCACGGCGGTGCAGGTGGTGTCCAACCCGGACTTCGAGGCGCAGACCTTTGATCCGTGGATGCTGTATGGTGCGCTCTCCAGCAAGTCGGCGGTGACGGAAACCCTTTCGCCGAGCGGCGAGACAACCTGGGCAGCCCAGTTGGGCAGCCCCGACTACGGGCCCAGCCTGGACTTAGCGGAGCCGGGCACGGTACCGGTGGGTGCGGCGATCATCTCGCAGACCGTCGCCGTCCCCGGACCGAACGACATGGCAAGGCCGTCACTGACGTTATGGTATCGTGTCTTCACTTATGATCTTCTCTGGAGCGAGCGGTTCCAGGAGTTCTATGACACCTTTGATGTGACCATCCACTCCAGCGAGGGCATTTCTCTGGCGCTGGCCTTGCGGGATGGTAACGATGCTGGCCCCGATCCGCAGCTTGGTGTGGATTATGGCGTGCTGAAGGACCTGGGCTGGCGCTATGCGGCCATTGACCTGACGCCCTACGCCGGGCAGACGATCCAGATCGTCTTTGCCAACCACAATCGCTGGGATCAGCATTTTAATACCTGGACTCTCGTTGATGACGTACAGATCGTGGATCGCTACGCGTTCGTGCAGCGCTATCTGCCATTGGTGATCACGGCAGGCGAAGTTCATGCTGCGGCAGCTGCGCCCCGCCACAGCCCGCTGGAAGGCCAACCGGTACGCTAAGACGTAGAACGAATCTGTTGAGAAAAGCCAGAAGCCATCAGCGGATTAAGCGGATAGAAAATGGAAATGGGAGAAATCGGCTTCATCCGCTGACGTTCTTGCGTTTTTCAGAGGCTTCGCAGAACGTAATGCATAAGATTGCGTTTCACGTTTCACGATCTACGAGTGATGGAGAACACCATTCCTACCGAGACAGCTAGTTCAGCAACTGAACCGCTGGTTGACCCCGAGACGCTCTACCAGCAGTCCATGGCTCACTACCAGCATCGCGAATGGGAGGCTGCGCTGGAGTGTTTCACGCGCCTGCGCGAGCTGCAACCGGAACGGCAGGGGATAGAGGCTCTGCTGGACGAGGTGTCCTGGTTTCTGCAGTTGGACGCGGTAGGCGGCGAGGCGCCAGCGGATCCTGGTAAGTTGGAAACGCCAAGAGCAAGGGAACGTCCTCGCCGTCGCTGGCTACTCTGGTTGGGGGTGACCTTGGGCATCCTGTTGCTTGTGAGCTTCTACTTCCTGCAGTGCAACGGTTTTGATCTGTTAGGAGGCCAACGTCTCCAGACCCGGGTGCAGGAGTTGCGCAATCGTGCAGAGGCCCGCTTGGCTGTGGGCAACTACGAGGGGGCCATTGAGTCCTTCGAGGAACTGGTGGCGCTGGTGCCCGATGACCAAGGATCGCAGATGGGCTTGGCCCGCGCACAGCGACTGCGTGACCTGGCGGAGCAGTACGCCCAGGCTAAGGCCTCAATTGAGAATAGGGCTTGGGACGAGGCGCATGCCTATCTGCGTGACATCCTGGCGATTGATGCGACGTATGCCGATGCCCAGGAATTGCTTGACTTCGTGGAGCGGCAGCAGCGGTTGTTGGTGCTGTATGACGAGGGAGTGCAACGCTACAACCTCGCCGATTGGTGGGCGGCGATAGAGAAGTTCGAAGAGATTCGCTCCCTAGCTCCTTCCTATCGCACTGAGGCCATCCAGGAGTATCTTTTCATCAGTTACCTGAGTGATGGTCAAGCGCAATTGACTGACGATGGCGATTCCTTGGACGCCGTGCGTCTGGCCGCGCAGCGCTTCGGCAGCGCCCTGAGCATCCATCCCAAGAACAAGCAGGCATCTGACGGACGGCGGCTGGTCTCGCTGTATCTGGAGGGCTTGATAGCCTATCAGCGGCAGGATTGGCAGCAGGCATTGACGTGGTTAGAGGCGGTGTATGAGGTGCGCCCGGACTACGCGGGTGGCTACCTGGCCCTATTGCTATGCGAGGCATATCTACGGCTGGGGGATTTGCAGCGGGATAATTCGAACTACCAGGCCGCGCTGGAGTACTACCAGGCCGCGCTGGCCCTAGAGAATGTAGATTGCAGTGAAGCCGAAGCGGGGGAGCAGGCAGTGTTGCTGGCCTTGGCCACGCCCACGCCTACGTCCACGGCAACCGCCACGCCGACGCCGACGCCCCTGCCCACGGCGACTCCCACCTCGACGTCTACACCTCTGCCTACGAGCACACCGACAGCTACGGCGCCGCCGACGCTGACCCCCACACAGACTCCGCCGCCCCCGCCCCCGCCGACCGATACGCCTGTGCCCACGCCCACCGATACGCCGGCGCGGCCGACCGACACGCCGGTGCCAACAGATACGCCGACTCCGCCGCGTTAGGAGACTATCCGAGAAGCCAGCAGAGGCGGTGGCTCGACTGAGCTCAATGCCCCAGCGAGATCAGGGAGTATGAGAGTGTTTTTCCGGATTCGGCGGCAAGCGCCGATGTGGCTGACCTGCCTGATCTTCTTGCTGCCACTGGCGGCCTTGCCCTGGGCCTGGCGGGAGTCTCAGGGGTACACCTGGATCCCTCTCGGCCTGATGGAAAGGAAGGTGACCTCGCTAGTCGTGCAGGCCAGTGAGGGGTTGGTGCTGCACTATGCCGTCACCGCCGGGGGATTGCAGCGCAGCATTGACGGCGGGCGCACCTGGTCGCCCATCAACGCGGGACTGCCCCAAGGCGCGCTGGGGCAAGTCGCCGTGCAGGCTTTGGCCGTCCATCCCGCCAACGCACGCCGGGTGTACGTGGTGGCTGGGTCGTCGGACGAGCGTGGGGTCTACCGGAGCGACGAGGGGGGAGGCACCTGGACGCTGATCTGGGCGGGCTTGCCGCCAGCCGACAGCGCGGCGCTGATCGTGTCGTCAAGTGAGTCCGAGACGGTGTACGTTGCTGCGGGGCACGCACTGTATCGAAGTCCCGATGGAGGTCTTTCCTGGCTAGAGGTCACTCCTTGGCCGCATAGCTCAGCCGTGCTTTCTCTGATCGCTCATCCAGACGACCCATACTTCATCACTGTGGGCACAACGGCGGGCCTGTGGCAGACGGCTGATGGGGGCAAATCGTGGAGAACGGGTGAGGGCCTCGAACAACGGCGGGTCAACGCCCTGCTTGCCATTCCCCGGGCTCCCTATCTCCTGCTGGCGGGCACGAATGATGGCGTCTACCGCAGCGAGAACGCTGGCCGCACCTGGCAGCCGTCAAGCATGGCCCTGCGCGGCCGCCAGGTGCTTTCCCTGGAGGCCGATCCATTGGTCTTTCAGGCCCTCTACGCTGCCCTGGAGCAGAAGGGAGTCTATCGCAGCTATGACGGTGGTTTACACTGGGAACCGATGTGGCGGGGGCTGGGCCGGCAGACGATCTATGTCTTGGAGATAGACCCGTTGCAGCCAGCGAGGCTGTACGCAGGTAGCGGCGATGGGCTGTGGAGTAGCTTCGCGCAGGTCCCCACACCAACGCCAACAGCCGCCCCGACCGGCACGGGCGGGGTCACTCCGCCTTTGCCCACACCGACGGGCACGCCTACTGGCACTGCGACGCCAACGCCGACGGAGACGCCAACGCCCACCGCTACATCGACGGCCGTGTTGATGAAGTCGCCGACGTGGACGCTTACCGCGACGGTCATGCCCACAGTGACGCCGACGCACACGTCCACGGCAACGACAGCGGCCAGTCCCACGGCCACGCTGACCTCTGGGCCGACCTCTGCCGCACCGCCAGCCACTGTGCCAGAGGAACGAGACACGCCGATGCCGGTGCTGCCGACGGCGACGCCGGGGCCGCCTACACCGACCGCCGAACCGCCTACCCCTACGCCGCCGCGGTAGGCGGCGGCCTCCGCGACAGAGGTAGACCGTCCATCTTTGAGTCCTGGAGTGAGTACGGTGGTGAGCGCCCGCTCCTCGACAAGCGCATCTATCTTTCGGCGCTGCTTCGCTGAGAGGACATAGGGTAGAACTATCGCACCTAGGTGCAGCGGGAGAGTGCGAAGTCTCTGACTTTGCCGCATTGTCGGAGACAGGTTCGTAGTGACCGCTTCAGCGGTTCCTTACAACACGACGGTGTGCAAACCGTAGCCCTTGTGCTTCTCGCTATTGGACCAAGTCCACCCCGTCCATGGACACTTCCTGCAAAACCGCTTGGCGACCACGACATCGTCCAAGCACAGATAGCCAGCCAAGCCATAGCTCTGCGCCAGTGCGACCAGCAAGGCCATCACGACGCGAGTGGAGACAAACATCACTCGCAGCAGCCGGTTCAATGCATCGTGACAGCGGCCGGGCAAGAAACGAGTGATCCTAGTGGCATTCTGGCGCTTGTCCAGCAGGATCAGGCCCGTGACGTAGAGGCAAAGCAGGTCGAAGAATGCCGGACCGCCTAGCGCGGCCGCTCCCAGTGCTCGCAAGACCTGAGCTACTTGAGGGCATATGAACCGTGTGGAGGGGTATAGTCTGGACATCATGGCATCTGGTCTCCTCAACGAGGCCATTGTCATGTAGCATGATTTTGCCCCCCCCGCTCATAGAGTGAACCGCGCAACTTCTGATGTATGTTGAACGACCGATCCGATCGTCCAGTGCAGCGCAGTAGACAAGGATGAGGGAGGATACCCGAAGATGAAAGCTGTAGTCATGGCTGGGGGGCAGGGGTCGCGATTGCGGCCGCTGACCAGCGGGCGTCCGAAGCCAATGGTGCCGGTGGTCAACAAGCCTGTGATGGCGCATATTCTGGAACTGCTGAAGCGGCATGGGATCACCGAGGTAGTCGCCACCGTACAGTACCGCGCTAACGTGATCCAGGATTACTTTGGCGATGGTCGACAGATGGGGCTGAACATCACCTATGCTGCGGAGGAAGTGCCGCTGGGCACGGCGGGCAGCGTGAGGAACGCACGGGAGCATCTGGACGAGCCTTTCATCGTCGTCAGCAGCGACGCGCTGACCGACTTCGACCTTGGCAAGATCATCGCCTTCCACGAAGAGAAGGGTGCCCTGGCTACCCTGGCCCTCTACCGAGTGCCCAGTCCGCTGGAGTATGGCGTGATTATCACCGACAGTGACGGCCGCATCATTCGCTTCCTGGAGAAGCCAAGCTGGGGCGAGGTGATCTCCGACCAGGTGAATACCGGCATCTACGTGTTGCAGCCGGAGGTGTTGGATCTGATCCCCGAGGGAGAGCCCTGCGACTGGAGCCAGCAGGTCTTTCCGCAGCTTCTGGAACGGGGCGCCCCACTGTTCGGCTGCGTGGCGGAAGGGTACTGGTGTGACATCGGCAATCACCAGGAGTACATGCGTGCTTGCAGTGACCTGTTGCAGGGCCGTGTGCACCTTGGCGAACTAGGTCAGCATATCGGCGGCCGCATTTGGACTGGCGAGGGTGTGGAGATTGCGCCAGACGCGCAACTGTATGGCCCCATCTACCTGGGCGACGAAGTTCAGATCAAGGGCGGGGTGATCATCCACGGCCCCACAGTAGTGCGCGACTATACCATCGTTGACAATCGAGCGCGCCTCGATCGCAGCATCGTGTGGCGCAACTGCTACATCGGCGAGGCAGCCGAGATAGAGGGGGCCATCATCGCCCGCCAGTGCAGCATCAAGGCCAAGACGGCTATCTTTGAGGGGGTGGTCATCGGCGACAACTGCGTGGTGGGCGAACAGGCGATTATTCACCCCAATGTCAATATCTGGCCGGGCAAGGAAGTGGAGCCGGGGGCCACGGTGAAGTCGAGCATTGTCTGGGGGCGACAGGGGCGCAAAGCGATTTTCGGACGTTTCGGCGTCACGGGGATCGTCAACGTGGATCTGACCCCGGAGTTCGCGGCCAAGCTGGGGGCAGCATTCTCCGCCGCATTGCCCAAAGGCTCGCTGGTGGTCATCAACAGGGGTCCGCACCGCAGCCCCCGCATGCTGAAGCGGGCGATTATCTCCGGGCTCCCCTCCGGCGGCGTCAACGTATGGGATACGCGGACAATGCCTTTGCCTGTCGCACGCTACTACACCCGAGTGACTGAGGCTGTGGCCGGAGTGCACGTGCGCCTTTCTCCGCACGATCAGCGGGTGGTGGACATTCGCTTCATGGACGGCGATGGCCTGAACCTGAACAAAGGAGCCCAGCGGGAGATAGAAACGGCCTTCTTCCGCGAGGACTTCCGCCGCGCCTACATGGATGACATCGGGAGCATTGACTATGCACCGCAAGTGGTAGAGCGTTACACCGAAGGGTTCATGGCTGCGCTCAATGCTGACGCCATCCGCGGGCGGCAATTCAAGATTGTAGTGGACTACGCCTACGCACCCAGTGTCCTGGTGCTGCCCTCATTGCTCTCGGCTCTCAACGTTGATGTGGTGCCGCTCAATGCCAATCTGGACGAGAGCAAGATGTCGGTGCTGCGGGAGGAGTTCGAAGCCGGTCTGGAGCAGTTGAGTAAGATCGTGGACGTGCTAGGCACCGACCTGGGTGTGCGCCTGGATGTGGGCGGGGAGAAGGTCTTCCTGACGGATGACAGGGGGCAGAGGCTGTCGGATGTGCTGGCCTGTGTGGTCATGGCTGATCTGTCCTTGCGGGCGGCCGGCGGCGGCGTGTTGGTCGTGCCGGTGAATCAGCCATTGGTCTTCGACCAAATCGCTGCCCGCTATGGCGGCAGGGTGGTGCGTACCAAGGTTGATGACCTCCACGCGCTGATGAGGGCCGCTTGCCAGGAAGGGGTCATCTTGGCGGGAGATGGCACAGGGAACTTCATCTTCCCTTTATTTCAGCCTGCCATGGATGGTCTGATGGCCACGGCCAAGTTGCTGGAGTTCTTGGCCACACAGCAGATGCGACTTTCGGAGGTGGTCACCGGGTTGCCGCCGTTCTTCATCGCCAATGGGCAGGTGAGCTGTCCCTGGGAGGCCAAGGGGAAGGTCATGCGGTTGCTCAGCAAGGAGCACAAGGAGTCGCGCATTGAGACTATCGATGGGATCAAGTTCTGGTTGACTGACCGCGCCTGGGTGCTGATCCGGCCTGACCCGGACAGGCCGCTCTTCAGTGTCGTCGCCGAAGCGGGTTCCTCGACTGAGGCCGAAGAGCTGGTGGAGAGATATCGGCACATGGTGGAGGATCTGCAACAATGACCAGCCGCTGGCTGATAGCGGATGGCCAATTGCTGATCGCTGATGGCAGATAGCAGATAGCTAACGGAAGCCAGGCGGGGGTCTGTGGGCTCTTTCCGAGCAGGAGGCCCCCGCTTTTGCTTGGGCAATCGGCGTGCGGGGCTATGCTGTGTTTTCCTCGGCGCGCTGCGGTTCCTGACCAAGGTACAGCGACTGCCCAAAGGCTGGGATTGCAGGACGTCCAGCATGGCCTGGCTCTCGCTCCCTGTAACACAGTTTCGCGCAGTGGGCAAGGTGTGGTATAATCGCCACGAATGACATGAAAGGTGTTTGCGTCTTTCGTGAAGTTCCGTGTTTTTCGCGATCAGGGGTTCGGGTGATCTCCCTGCAACGTGTTGATGGCTCGTAGTCGGGCACGAAACGAAGTGGAGTGCCGTCAAAACGCCACTCCGCTGCGCTCCGTGGCTTACTACGAACATCGTCAACGCAATGGCAGGAGACTATGGGGGTTCGGCAGTGTCTAGAACATACTTGGCCATCATGCTGCTGCTCCTGCTGGCCGTGATCTTGGCCGCTTGCGGTCAGGTGATCACCTTGCCCACGGCCACGCCGCTGCCGCCGACACCGACCATCGAAGTGACAGCGGGCGCGACACCGCGCCCGACGGCCACGCCAGCGCCCTACACGCCAGCGCCCACGCCCACGCCTACGCCCACGCCCACGCCCATCATCTACACGATCAAGCGAGGCGATACGCTGCTGGGCGTCGCTAGCGAATATGGCGTCACGGTTGCCTCGTTGCAGGAGACCAACGGTATTGTTGATCCGCGTGTGCTGCGCATTGGCCAACAGCTCATCATTCCGCACAACGAGGAGGCGTTGCTTGGTGGCGGCGAACCCACGGCCACGCCCACGCCGTTGCCCTTCGACATCGAGAACCTGCACTTCAACCGCACGCCGCTGGGTGGGCTGTGGTGTCTGGGGGAGATGCACAACACCCGCGGCGTAGACCTGGAACAAGTTCAGGTTATGGTAACGCTGTACGACGATCAGCACGAACCACTCGTTGATGCCTCGGCCTCCGTTCAGCTTGACCTGATCGCGCCCGACGGGCGCTCCCCGTTTGCCGTGTTCTTCCCCGACGCTCCAGCGACGTTTGCCAGCTACGAAGCGCAGCCGCTGAGCAGCGTGCCCGCGTACGTGGGCAGCCATTACCGCGATTTGGAAGTGCGGGACGTGGAGGCAGAAGGGGAACGCTACGCCAGCTACACGGTGCGCGGCCTTGTGGTCAACGTCGGCCCGGAGGACGCCGTGGGGGTCAGCTTAGTGGTGACTGCCTACGATGCTCTGGGGCACGTGATCGGGTTGCGCAAGGGGATACCCGAACACAACGTCGTGCCGCGCGGCGGCGGGACGACGTTTCAGGTGGAGTTGGTTCCCGCCGGAGGCCCTGTGGTCACCTACACCGTGCAGGCGCTGGGACGACGCATCCTGCCTACACCATCGGTGATGCCCTAGGACAAGAGTGGCTTGTATCGAATGCACGTGTGCACTGAGAGCAGGCGTCGTCATATCGCGCACGAGAGCGCAAGACTTGAAACGTGAAATGGCATGGGGGCAGAAGCCGCACGTGGAGCAGCCTTTCCAGGCTGCTTGGCAGGCTCGAAGGCCTGCCCCACGTGTCACTTCTGCCGTAGTGCGTCTATTCACACCACTAACTGTGCCCGTATGGTGGGTTTCGCTGGGGGCTTGCCTAGAACAGCTTGGCAATCTCGTCCACGGGGAAGCTGGGCAAGGGTATGGAGCGGCCGTTTCGTCGTGCTTGCAGCCCTTCCTCAGCTTCCAGCATCCGCCCGATAACGACCGCGGGGATGCCCTCCATTGCCAGCGCTGCTTGCAGCCCCTCAGCTTCCTCGGGCGGCAGGGTCAATAGCAAAGCACCTGAGGCGATGGTGCCCAGAGGGTCGAGGCTGTACTCGCCGCACAGCGCTACTGCCTCCGGTGGCACGGGCACGCGATCCAGATCGACCCACAGGCCGGCGTTGGCTGCCCGGGCCAGTTCCAGCAAGCCCGTGACTACGCCTCCCTCGGTGGGATCGTGCATGGCGTGCACCGCCGCCAGCTCCGCCGCCCGCCGCGCCGCCTGCACCACGCTGATCCCTGGGTCATGCAAGAAGTTCTGAGCCCGCGCAATCAGCGCGGGGTCGTAACCCTTGGCGGCCAGGTCTGCAGCCCGCTCTCGGGCGATGATCGCTGTCCCCTCGATGGGCACGGGCTTGATGAGCAGGATAGCATCTCCTACCTGTGCTCCGGCGGTAGTCACCATCCTCTCAGGCGCCACCTCACCCAGCATCGTTCCGATCACCAGCGGGCGATCGAGGCCATGGGTGATCTCGGTGTGGCCGCCGGCCAGGGCTATGCCCAGGCTGCGGCAGGCGGCGTCAATCTGGGCCACGATGGTTTCGGCCATGGCCTTGTCGGCCTGGCCTTCTGGCAGTAACAGGGTGGCCAGGAACCAGCGGGGACGGGCGCCCATCACCGCCACGTCGTTGGCGTTGACGTGCACGGCGTACCAGCCGATCTCGTCAGTGGCAAAGGTGATGGGGTCAGTCTTGGCCACCAGATAGCGGTCGCCGAAGTCAATGACCGCGGCGTCCTCCCCCGCCTTGGGGCCGACGATGAGACGTTCGTTGGGGGTAGCGTAGCGGCCCAACAGCTCTTCGAGCACCGGCAACGGCAGTTTGCCAGTGGGAAAGCTGTCCTTGGAGGGTGGAAGATGGAAGTGCGAAGTTGGAGCCAAGCTTGTTCTCCTCTCTGATGGAGGTCGAAGATTGGAATTCGCCAACCTTCAGGCCTCAAGAGTATAGTCTCACTGCCGGACAGTTTCTAAACACGAATGCCACGAATGAACAGATTCCACAAATTGCGCCGAGGCTTGTAGAAAGCATTCGTGAAATCCGCATGTTCGTGCTGTTCGTGATGAAGAGTATAGCCCCATCCACCCAGGCTGTCAACTTCGTGTTCTTGTTTTTGCCTTTGTCGTGTGATGATATATAATGGATGGCAGATTGACGTAAAGGAGGAGGACTCGTTATGGGAACACGCAAGATCAACGCACAGCTTATTGCCCTTGTGGCGACCATGATCGCTGTGACTTTCGTATGTACGATGATCAGGGTCATGTACGTCCCTCCCACGGGGGGATACATCCACCTGGGTGATGTCGCTGCCAACTTCGCTGCTCTGGCCTTCGGCCCCTGGGTTGGCATGGTGGCCTCTGGTGTGGGGATGGCCATTGCCGACGCCATTGGCTTCCCTCTCTACATCGTGCCCACTCTGATCGTCCATGGCCTACAAGGACTGGTCGTGGGCTTGCTTGGCTGGCGCAAGCGATGGCCCCTCATGATTGTCGCTGCGGTCGTCGGGCAGATCGTTGTGGTTCTGGGCTATTTCATCACCCAGACCTTGTTGTTCGGAGTGGGCCCCGCTCTCTTCGAAGCGCCCTGGAATGGGTTGCAGGGACTGGTAGGCATAGTGGGAGGAGTGCCTCTGCTTCTTCTGGTGCGCCGCGCCTATCCGCCTGTCACGCAGATCGGCCAGCGGCGCGAGTGGCGGGAGGAATAGGGGACAGGGGATAAGGGACGCTTTGGTGGCTCTCCCCTCAGTTCCCTTGGCCCCTTCAGCCCCCTCATAATAGTAATACACTCCCTTTGGATTCCGAGTTTGAACTTCGACATTGTCTTCAAAGATCTTCACTACTCCTACCCGCCGCTAACGCCCGACGGCGAGTTGGTGCGGGCCCTGCGGGGTATTGACCTGCAGGTGGAGCAGGGGGAGTTCCTGGCCCTCATGGGCCGCATCGGTGCGGGCAAGACGACTCTGTGCCTGGCG
>Ga0075120_10001150_pt1 | contig 21239 bp, 18 predicted proteins | sample AntAceMetag02UKL_FD_69792 | JGI IMG/M metagenome (GOLD analysis project Ga0075120, IMG submission 69792) | Saline lake microbial communities from Ace Lake, Antarctica - Antarctic Ace Lake Metagenome 02UKL | ecosystem: Environmental > Aquatic > Non-marine Saline and Alkaline > Saline | place...
AAGACAATTCGGAATTGGTCCTCACACGATATCTTTCCCACGCCTCACCCCCGCCTCCGGCTCTCCTCTTACTACAAATTCAAAATACCTGGTTAAAGATGAAAATTTCCTTAAACTTGTAACTGTACTGAGGCTTTCAGTTCCATATACAGGAATGATAGTAACAGCACGTGAACGGGCAGAGATACGCAAACAGGCAATTCTGCGCGGTTGCACGCAAACTGATGCTTCCACCAAGATCGGAATTGGCGGATACACTGATGCTCTCAAAAAACTTGATGGCTATATGGAATCATCACAATTAGAAGATGAACAACAATTTATGCTGGGTGACACCCGCAGTCTTGATGAAGTAGTACGCGAACTGGCAGAAATGGGCATGATCACAAGTTTCTGTACAGCAGGTTACCGATGCGGACGCACAGGGGATAAGATCATGGGCTTGCTCAAGCATTGCGTGGAAGGCAAGTTCTGTAAATTAAATGCCGTACTCACCTATCGGGAATTTCTGGATGATTATGCTTCTCCAGAAACAAAAGTGATTGGTGAAAAAATTATCCAGAAAGAACTCGCTGACATCGAAACATACCCCTTCTTCCAGAAGAATAAAGATCTCATGAACTCATTCCGCAAGGAATATAACGACATAGTAAATGGTGAACGCGACGTTTACTTATAGGTTTATCATGCCTGATATAAATATCTTAAATAAGATTGTAGAAGAAATATATAAAGACCAGCAGGTTCGCAGTTATTTCTGTGAAATAATCGGCAAACGCTGGTCTTTTCTCACTGGTGATAATGACATCCTCAGTGCCCCGGTAAAATATACTATCAACGACACTCTGGGCATCATTGCTGATAAAGAGATCGCTGTTCTTACGAAATACACAGCCCGACTAACCTGAGGCTATCACTCTCAGATATTATAAGTCCTATAGGACCCATAGGATCTATAGGACTTATAAATCAATCCTGATCTGCTCCTTTCATTAAATATTCATAAATTATTTGACTTATGTGCTCCAGATACCAAATCTGCCCGTAAAAAAGAATAGTATGGAGGCATTATGGCTCATAAAGTCATGATTTTTGGTGCTGGTCTGGTTTCAAAACCTATGGTGGATTATCTGGCTGGTAATGGTATTGAAGTAACAATTGGTGATTGTTGTCTGGATAAAGCAGAAGCGCTTGCCAGTTTACATCCCAATGTTAATGCTGTTCTGGTGGATGCTGATAATGAAGAACTGATGAGTGATCTGGTTGCCGGTCATGATCTCAGCGTTAGCTTGCTGCCGGCTACTATGCACCCCTTCGTTGCCCGTCAATGCATCAATCATAAAAAGAATATGGTAACAGCATCTTACGTAAGCCCCGCTATGGCAGAATTGCATGATCAAGCAATTCAAGCAGGTATAACAATCCTCAATGAAATTGGCGTAGATCCCGGTATTGACCACATGAGTGCCATGAAGATATTTGATGAAGTTAAGGATAAAGGTGGCAAAATTACCAGTTTTATGAGCTATTGCGGCGGCCTCCCTGCTCCTCAGCATAATACTAATCCCCTGGGCTACAAATTCTCCTGGGCTCCCAAAGGCGTACTAATTGCTGCAGGAAATAATGCTCAATATTTGCGCGATGGTGAAGTTATCAAAGTTCCCGGTAAAGATCTGTTCAGTCATTACTGGCTGGTTGATATTCCTGGTATGGGCACTTTTGAAGCCTATCCCAATCGTGATTCTCTCAGTTATATCGAAACCTACGGTCTTCAAGGTATCAAAACCATTTATCGCGGAACTTTCAGAAATATCAGTCATTGCGAAACCTGGTATTCTCTGGCTCAGCTTGGTTTCTTCGATAAAAATGGTGAAGTCCATGACACTATTAACATGTCAGTACCCCAGTTCATCAAATCCCACATGCTTGGTCTGGAAAAAGACAGCTGCCTGAAATGCGCTATTGCTCAAAAGCTCAATCTTAATTCTGCCAGCACTGTTCTCAAGAAATTTGAGTGGCTTGGTTTCTTTGCTGAAGATTATAAAGTACCTTGTGAGAAAGGTGCAGCAATTGACGTTCTCACAGCTATCATGCTGGAGAAGATGAATTATGAATCAGGTGAACTTGACCTGCTGCTTATGCACCACGAATTCATTGCTGATTTTAATGGCAGAAAGCAGAGGATAACATCTACTATGATCGATTATGGAATTCCCAATGGAGATACTTCCATGGCTCGCACTGTTTCTTTACCTGCTGCAATTGCCGTGAAAATGATCCTGGATGGCAATATCACTTCCAGAGGTGTACTCCGTCCCATCGATAGAAATATTTATCTTCCTGTGCTTACTGAACTGGAAAAAATGAATATCAAACTCGTTGAAAGATATTATTGATCCATGGAATAAATTGTAAAATATAAAGCCCGGACTAACCCGGGCTTTATTTAATTCTCTTCGTCTCACGATTCACGACTCACGACTCACGATTAACGACTCACTTCTCACGCCTCATCAAACGCTTCAGCCAGCGCTCCGGCTGCCATTCTCTTGATGCTTTCTGGATAATTTCCGGCAATTATCAGCTGTAATTGAGGTATCAGGCTGCGATGTTTACGTTTGATTGCCAGCTTCAAAGCCTCATTTTGCACGTAAATATCACTATCCAAAACCAGTTTCGCCAGGTCCTGCTCTTCCTGTGGATAACTAATATCCCTTAAAGCACCGATAGCTTTAAGACGTGTATGGACTACCTCACTTTTGAACATCGTCCGAAGTTCCTGCAGATATTTTTTAGTTTTCACCTGTAAAAGACCCTGCAAAACTATAAAATTACCCGTTTTCTCATATTGTTGCTCTAGTATCTCAATTGCCTGTTCATCACCAAACTCCAAGGCATAATATATTGATACCTCCACCTGTATCCATTCATCTTTATCTTCACGGAAAATACCAAGATAATGACTCGCCTCTTTGCCTAATATCTCTATCATTGCCCGAATAGACCAGAATATCTGGTTGCTCGTGCTACTGGCGTTTAATAATATCTCACAAAGAAATGGGACGGCTCCAGCTTTCTTAAGCCTGCCGAGTCGATTCAAGGCAATTACCTCATCATCTTCATTGTTTGCCTTTTTATAATCTCTAATCAACTTATCAAGTACGGATTGAACTTCTGGCTCTGCTTGCTCCTGAACATTATTACCCTGAATATATTCATCAAGTTCTTCCTGAATAAAACGCCAGGGTGAACGTGAACCTTTTCCCAGTTTACGACCTGGAATTTCTCCTTTCTGCACCTGCCGGCGCAAGACTTCTGCATTCATATTCAAATATGCCGCTGCTGCTTTTAAAGTCATTATTTTCATCTTAACCTACCTCCTTTACCTAAGGCGAGGACAAAAGTAGGTTATTATAGTCTATTGTCAATTAAAATATCTTTTTATTGCCTAATGTTATTTATGTACAGCATGGACTCAATAGACTGTATGGACAATATTAGACACCTTCGTCCATCCTGTCTATTATGTCCATAAAGTCCATTATTGAGAAGGTGGAATGCAGTGGTTTGAGAGAAAATAAAAGATTTTAGATTTGACATGAAAGGTGAGTTTATAATTTGGTTAGCTTTAATAAAATATTATGGAGAAGAAGTATGAAAAGAGCAATAATGCTGATAATAGTGATTTCTCTATTTATCTCTGCGTGTGACCGATTTGAGCATGATGTATATAGTGATGCGAATCTGGAGGAGAGTTTCATGGAATTCGATAGCAGTCTTTCCACAGCCAGTGCAGAAGATTTATCAGGTATCATGAACTGGTATGGCGATGATTATATGAATGACCTTAGCACCAAATTTGACATTCAGCTTGAGTATTTATCATATTTTGAGGAATATGGAGATAGTTTAACTCTTCATGCTGAGATCATTGAATACTGGAAAACAAACCGGATAGAATATGAATTGAAAGGTAGTCTGGGAAGAGAAAGCTTTTTGATAACCGAGAAGGAAGACTATTTAATCATGAGCGAGGGAAGTTATATTTTTTATGGTAATCAGGTAGCTCCTCCTCCCCTTGATCCTGAATTACCTGTTGTAATGGTGCAGTATTTTACCTCCACAACTTGCGGAAATTGCCCTCTCGTAGCCTCATTACTGGAAGAAATGCATAATGAGCTGGGTGAACAGATAGTAGCCCTGGAATATATTTATGATGAAGATCCCGCTGGACTATTTATACCCGAAGCCCTGTATTATAATGCAGGCTCACAGCCCACTTCAATCGTCCAGGGTGAGTATACGATCATAGGAGCAGGAGAAGCCTCCCTGGCTGCCTATCAGAGTCGTTATGAGCAGGCTTTGGCAGAGCCACTGATATTCAGATTTACCGGCCTGGAGCTGGCAATATCTGGTGATACAGTAACTGGAACACTGAGCTGGGAGGAATTAGGTGAATTGAGTGGTGAAAACCTGCAATTACGGGCAGTGATCCTGGAAGAAGAACCTGACCTGCATTATATATCATCATCAGTATATTTTGCAAATCGGGTAATTGGTGGAGCAGAATTAGATTATAATGAGACTTCAAGCATAGCAGAAATTTCTGTAGCCAGTGGAACAGCGCTTCCCGCAAAATTTAGCCTGGTCGTCTGGCTGCAGGACAGAGTAGCTAATGCCAGTGCAAATGGAGCTCATATCTATAATGTCATCAAAAAGATGGGAGGAGAATGATCATGAAAAGAATTATTATTATCCTGATAATATTTAGTCTGGCAATATTGAATGCATCGGAAAAGCTTCAAAAAGCAGGTGATTTCCAATTGCAGGATGCAGATGGCAACCTGGTAAAACTTTCTGATGTGAATGATAAACTGGTATTGATTGATTTTTGGGCATCATGGTGTGCACCCTGCAAGAAAGCATTACCTCACTTAAGCAATTTTCAGGAAAAATATGGTGATGATCTGGTGGTGCTGGCAATCAATATTGATAAGCCACGGCATCAGTCACAGGCTCAGGCATACATAAAATCCAATGGCTATGTTTTTACTAATTTATATGATCCGGAACAGGTAACTCTGAAGCTTTATAATGTAGTGAATCCTCCCCGGACCATACTAGTTGCTCCCGGAATGAATATAGTATATACCCATGATGGCTATAAGCGTGGTGATGAAGTGGAAATAGAAGAGAATATAATCAAATGGTTGAATACAAAACCTGAAACCAAACCTGAGGCCCAGGGCACTACTGCGGGTAACTTTTATATCAGCGGCATGAATAAACTTGCTTATGTGTATCGTTCAGCTGAAGATTCTTTGCAGCATTATATTGATAATGAATTCTCATTAACAGCAAATTATAATAAGTTCCGGTTTGGCATGACCTATAATGGTGAACTGCCGAAATATAACAGGTTTGCCCCTGATGAGTATCTTGATAATGCAAATATCAAGCATGAATGGGTTGAACGGTTTGGAGAATATAATGGTGATAATCTATATATCAGAGCTGGTAATTATGAGACTGTTTTTGGCAGTGGCATGGTAATTCATGCTTATAATAATACTGATATGAATGACGATGAGCGTCTGGATGGTGTACAGGTGCGATTGAAATATGATAATTTCATGCTGCAGGGTATTTATGGTTCACTGCCGAATGAAGAATATTTCGAATATGAAGACATTGTCAACGGAGCAGATTTCTCTTATAATTTCTGGAAACCTGTAACTGTGGGTGGCAGCGCTTTGAGTTATCGGGCTTACGTAAATGGTCCTGAATCTGAATTTAATCGCCGAGATGTTTTTGATGGTCGCCTGCAGATCAATACCAGTATCATTGAACTCAGTGCTGAATATGCTGCCAGTAAGAAATACTGGGACATTGTGGAAGACCTGGATGGTTCTGCTCTTTATGGAAACATGAACCTCTATTTGGGAAAATTCCGCATTACGGCTGCCTATAAGGATTATGAGAACTTTGATGAGAGACTGGCAGAACTGCCTACTGTGAATTATTGTGAAGAACCCGTAGCAGAATACGGACAATGGAGTCTACCCGGATATGATGAAGAAGGCGTTCAGGGCATTATCTCCTGGAAACCAAATGAAAAGAGCCAGCTGGAACTTAATTATTCAGAGGGCTGGGCACCAGATGATGATGTGAATCAGTCGGATTTCTATGGCAATTATAAGCATGAATTCGCTAATTGGGGTCTTAATATAGAATATAAGCAGATTGAACGGCTGGATAATAGTGCAGAAGAATATAAATGGGATAAGGAAATTTCTCCCCGCGTGGAAGCTGATTTTATGGTGGCAGAAAAGCCGGTGCTGGTGAGAGTGGAATGGAAGCACCAAAGCTATGATAATTATGGCAATGAAGAGGATTATAGTGAGCCTTTATTCCAGGTGGATTTTGGAGTATATAAAAATTATTCACTGTCAGTGCTGAGTTCTTTGAAATATCATGACGATCAGGAAATCACAAAATCAGAAGGCAAACTTGGCGTGGAACTCCTTGCTCCTGTCTGGGAACATACGGAAATCCGTCTATTTGCAGGGAGTGAGAAAGGTGGAAAAGTCTGCCGTAACGGAGTCTGCAATTTCCAATCTCCTTTTAAAGGGATAAGATTGGATATCTTCACCAGGTTTTAGGAGCCTTTCTTAAATATTATATGCCCTATAAACCTATAAGGCATATAATTATCTTATCTCTTGTCAAGCAACTATTTTTCACTTGACCAGTCAATAAAATGACTTGCCAAAATGACTGGTATTAAGGAAAAGGGACGCAGAGAGGACGGGACTGGTGTCTCAACTGGTCTTCAAAACCAGTAACAGGCAGCTAAAACTGTCTGCGGCAGGTTCGATTCCTGCCCTCTCAGCCATATTTAACTGGAGGCTTTAATTGAAAACAGCTATACTCGTAGTAATATTGCTGAGCATTAGTATGCTCATGGCTGAGGACGCAGAAAAACTGGCATCGGTGTATATCAGTGGAGATACATTGATGGCTAAGATAATTATTCCCAAGGACATGCACATGACCAAACAGGAAGATTTTGTCTATGTAGAGGCAGATTCTATTCCTGGATTAAAATTTGGCGAAACAATCTGGCCCGAAGGTGGACATCTTGATGAACTGGGACTACTCAATTATGAAGACGAAGTGATCTTAAAAAGACCTTTTACTGTCAGCGATGAGTTAAAAGGAAAAGCTTGTACACTCAAAGTCTTTGTAGGCTACCAGATGTGCTTTGCTACCTATTGCAAACCGCCTGAAGAGATAGAATTTGAGCTGGATTTTAAAGATCAGGATGTCAAAGGTTGCGGTGGATGCATGCATCCATGCGACGAATAAGAAGAAAAAGGGTGCGGATGAAAAAACCAGCCTTTATTTTTTTAAAACCTGTTTTGCTGGGTATTAGTATTATTATCGGATTAATATTCATCTTTGTGGGCATCGGCATGGAGGAATTCTATGAAATTGCCGGTAATGCCCTCACTCTCTGACTGTCCTGCATAGGGATAGGTTAGGTTAACCTGTGAAACACAAATTCAGTTTTTATGCGCATAACTGGAGTCGCCTTTTCGTCTTGATCATGGCGATTTTTGTTATTGATGGACATTTTTATGTGAAGTATTATCCTCAGGTACGTGAATTTCTGATGAATTTGCCAATTCCCGTACTCAATTGCTATTCTGTCCCCACAACGCTCTATGCCTGCCCGGTAGGTACTTTTCAGCATTTTCTGGTAATTGGGTTCTTCTCATTTGTCACCTTCGGCTTATTACTATTGGTTGGTGGTCTGATCGGACGCTGGACTTGTGGCTGGTTGTGCCCATTTGGGTTTGTACAGGAATTGCTTCATCTGATCCCATCTCCAAAATTTAAAATACCCAAATGGACAAGATATATTAAATATATTATTCTGCTGGTTTTTGTGGTTATCATGCCCTTATTTGTGGCAAATGTGCATTCAGCCGAAACTGGAAAATCAAAAATGATACTCGTTTCTCAATTGCCGGAAGATGAACAGGATTTTGCCCAGCGTGAAACCTGGTTCTGCAGATTGATATGCCCTGCAGGAACATTGGGAGCCGGAATTCCTCATGTGTTGATGAATGATGATTTAAAAGAACTGGTGGGTACTCTTTACTGGTGGAAAATAGCCCTGCTATTTATCTTTCTCACTTCAGCAGTTTTCACAAGAAGGCCTTTCTGCACAACGATTTGTCCTCTGGGAGGATTTCTGGGACTATTCAATAGATTCAGTCTATTGAAACTTACCTTCATTGAGGAGCATTGCTATAATTGCAATCTTTGCGTAAGAGATTGTCCAATGGGTCTTGATCCCCGGAAGGATTACCGCTCACCGGAATGCATCCGCTGTATGAATTGCGTGCAAAAGAAGTGCTTTGCTATCCGCAAATATGCTTCTATTACTGATGAAGTACCGCAGAAAAATTAGAATTTAGATAATTGGAGTATATATGAAAAGAATAATATTCACTGCTATAATAGTTCTATTTACTTTAGTTGCCTGGGCAGAGAAAATCCCTGATTTCAGTCTTGAAAATGCTGAAGGTAATGAAATAAGCCTCTATGGCACTTTGAATGACAGTACTGTAGTGATCGTAGATTTCTGGGCTACCTGGTGCGGTCCCTGCCGCCTGGAATTACCGCATCTTGACTCATTACACACAAAATATGATAACGTGGAAGTGTTGGCAATCACTACTGATGGACGCAGAACAATGCAAAAAGCCAAAGATTATATTGCAAAAAAAGGCTATAGCTTCACGATTTTGATGGACAGCCGCAACGAAGTGCAACGATTATTAGAAGTTGATGCTATCCCGGAAACCTTCATAATTGCTCCCGATGGTGAAATACACTACCGTCATACAGGCTACAAACCCGGTGATGAACTAGAACTGGAAGAGCATTTAGTGGAACTCCTAAAAGAACTGGAGCTTGTAGAATAATAAATTCTTATCAGGCTTTTCTTTCTTCAGATTTTATGATAATAATTTCAATTGCGAATAATATCAGTACAAGCAGGAGCAGGTATTTCCAGAGTTCAAAGCCGTAACGTGCCTGGAAGATAGTGTCCTGCCAGTTTGTATCACATAAGGTAATTCTTGGATTTGAGGGGATTTGTATTGCCTCAAATCTGCTTTCTTTGTAATCCAGATTAACTGCTATTGGTATTCTCTCCTCACCTTCCTGATATAATCCAGGTTGATTGAAAAGAATTTTTCTACCGCCCGTTTCTATGATACTTCCATCTGGATATATAACCGGTTCCGATTGAGGTTGATACAGCATTCCAGCTTTAAATTGTCTTTTACCTAGTCCAGATGAGGCAGTGTACATTAACGAATTATTTGCCAGAATGGGGAAATTAGCATCTACCAGAAATGAAGAGCGTAGATCATTGATATCAAATAACCAAAGCAGATTACCTGCTGCTTCCACAACCAGAGGATTTCCTTCTGCTTCCAGGATTATACTGGCATCAGTATCCACCAGCCATAAGCCCCTGATTGCAGCTGGTCGATCAGGATCAATACGCACTGCAACAGGATGGAACCGATTTACCTGAGTGAGTTTCACTTGAGTTTCCTGCTGCTGAATGTTTTTAAATTTAAGTTTAATTTCATCTTCAAGATATTCCCTGGCAGATTCTGATATATCCATATCCACCAGAAACAAGATATTTTGCCCCTGCTGGTTCAAATTACTGAGCACAAATTCCAGTTGTCCATTCCAACCCTCATATTTCCAAACTATGAGATTGTCATACCCTTTTAAATTCTCCAGACTGATATTATCATTAATAAGTTTAATATTATCAGGATTGCCCGAATAAATACTCAAAATAGTTTGCAGAGGTATTGGAAGCGTCTTTTCACTGGTGATTATTCCAACTTTAGGCTGGTGATTATAATAAAATGCAAAATTATAGCGATTATCATAAAGCAGCCTTTCATCACGCACACTCACATAACCATTATGCCAACCAGGACGTTCCAGGGAAATCAAAAAGCTGTTCTGCTGTTTCTCATTCGGTTGCAGATCAGTTACTTTCTCTGCCACCGTAGTACCATCCAGAGTCAGAGAGCAGATCACGTCATCAATAGCATTGTCACTATTATTCACTACTTGATATTCGATTTGTCTTTCCATACCCCTTTCAATAAAATTACTGCTCATAAAGGCATTTTCAATACTAAGATTACGCCGATCCTCCATCTCTGATGTTGGTATCACAAATAAGTTTGTCTCCAGGTCAGTTGGAAAATCCGCTTTCTGCATATCTGTGATGAAATATATCTCACGATTTGCTATCTGGCTTTCCTTCAGCTGTGACTCAACCTGGTCTAATATTTCTGATAAATCTTCTACTGCAGGAACAATTTTAATTGAATGCAGAAGTTCCAGGGAGAATTCTCCATAATTCAAACCAGCATTTTGTTCGTTCCAGCTGCGATCCATAGTAAATAATATACTGATATCATTTTCTGAGAGCATTTCCCCGATATTCTCGGCTATCTGCAAACCCTTATCAAGCTCAGTCTGGGTATCCACTACATAATCCATACTATAGGAATTATCAATGATAATGGCAACAGCTGTGGCTGGATGGTTCTGATTGCCCTTAAGGTTCTCAAGTTTCACCGCTGGCCGGGAAATTGCCAGGGCAGTGAGTAGGATTATCAGCATCCTGATGATCAATAGGAGAATATTCTTAAGATTAACTTTTTTCTTTTGTCTTTTCTGACTAAGCTGGATGAAGCGAATAGAACTGAATATTATTCGGGGAGGTCTCTTTTTGGCAAAAAGATAGATCAAGAGCGGGATCAGGGTCATCAAAGTTAAAAATAACGCTGATGAATTCAGAAAAGTTAGATTAAACATGGCTCTCCAAAGCTGCTCGGTTACGGTATAATGCATTACCCAGGAAATAGAAACTTATTCCAAAGATAACACCAAGGATTGTATCGATAAAATAATGATAATGGCAATAGACAGTAGCAATAGTAAGTAAAAATACAATAGGAAGGATCACCCATCCAGTAGTCTTATTATATTTGAAAGCACTGATATTTACGGTAACAGCAACTGCCACATGCGATGAAGGAAATGCCCCTCCCAGATGCGGAGTATTGTTATAAATATAAGCCATTATATGAGTAAAAGGTCCATATTGATAGGTTTGTGTGATTTCCATCATCCCTGGCAGAAATCTGCCGCCAACAACTGGCAGCAGGTTAAAGATAAGATAGCAGACAAAGAAAACAAAGGTCAGAATGAAGGCATATCTTCTAAACAATTCCCTGCTTTTGATATAAACTGCCAGATAAAAGATGCCCATAAGGTAATAACAAAAATAAGCGAAATGCAGAATTTCATTGATAAGATAACCATCCAGCATCCCTTCCCATTCACTGGCAGGCTGATAACCAAAAATTGCCTGATCTATTTTCTGAAAAAAGAGATCAACAAAGTCCGGAAATACTATTTTATTCAGAGCAGAAGTAGCTTCAAAGAAATATAAAAAAAGCAGCAGCACATACCAATCTCGCACCAGTCTCCAAAATTTATTAGGGAATTTATAATAAATTCTACTAATAACCAGAACGAAGATAATTATCCCACAGAAAATTGATAGATGCTTCAAGGGCTCGTGCATTCGCTCACTAGCCACACCATGCAGCAGGATGCCCAAAACAATATAAGCTATATTTATCAGACAATAAATAATCACAAGGATATCTATTGCCTGAAGTAAATTTCTTTTCTTCAAACCTCTTCTCTCCTACTTCTTCTCGATCAGTCTATCATATACGCGATATACTTTATCTATTTTACCACCCAGCAGTTCTGACATACGGTTCATCATCAGATTATTCTCCAGTATCCAGGAAAATTCTCCTGTGAGCCAGGTTCGTTTGTGATTCATAGCAGTCTCAAAGGATTTTGCATAAAATGCCAGATCCACACCTTTATTACGGTATTTCTCTGATACTCCCATGATTGGAACACGCAATCCCGTAATCTTGTTACGCCAATATAGCAACTTGATTATGCCAAATGGTAAGAGCCTGCCATTTAATTTTTTGAGTACCTCATTATAATCAGGCAAACACACAAATGTACCCATCACTTCATCACCTTTTTCTGCAATATACACAAATTCCGGCAGTGCAAATTGAATCAGCGTATCCACTGTATGCTGGAATTCTCTTTCGGTCATGGGAACATAACCCCAATTATCACTCCAGGCATCACGATATACCTGAAATACCTTTTCCAGAAATTCACGCTGCTTCTTTTTATCTTTCATCGGCAACGTCTTAATTTCAAAGCCATAACGTTTTTGTGCCATGGCTGCAATTCTTTTTACCCGTTCAGATAATGGCTCAATTTTAATGCGATAGGCATATAGATCCATTGTTTTAACAAGTCCCCAATCCTCAAATAGTTTCTGATAATATTCCTTATTCCACACATTCATCAAAAAACTGGGACTATGAAAACCTTCCACCAGCAATCCCGCTTCCTCATTCACAGAAAAATTCATAGGTCCGCGCATAGTGTCAAAACCACGCTCCTGAAGCCACTTATAGGCTGTATCAAATAAAGCATCAGCAACTTCCTGATCATCTATGCTTTCATAGAAACCAAAAAATCCTATTTTATCTTCATGAGTTTTATTGTGCAGTGTATTAGTGTGAGCAGAGATCCTTCCTACTATCTCATCATCCCTGTATGCCAGGAACAATTGGGCAGTAGAATGTTCATAATAAGGGCTTTTCTCCGGATTGAACATCAGCTTTTGATCCATGATCAAAGGTGCTACCCAGAATTCTTTCTTATCATACAATTTAAAGGAAAACATGATAAACTGCTTACGCTGTTTAGCATTTTTTACCTCTACAATTTTAATCTCACTCACTTAATACCTCCTGATTTATATCTCTCCGCGCTTTCGGGAAACAAATACATTTATTATCCCCATAAGAATCACCAGCACAAACATCATGCTGATAAAAGCTCCACTTTCTTCAAATATAAGATTCAAAAATGCAGGTAATACTACTACCACATACTGCACAAATCTATGCTGTTCAAATCGCAAGGTGATCACAAGTGCGATCAATCCAGAGATCAGCATGGGAATTGGAGCAAAAAACATCACTAATCCCATATATGTGAATACTCCCCGTCCACCTTTAAAGTGATGCGTCACTGGCAGGCAATGACCAATAAGCATCATAAAGCCCAGTGATAATAAAGCAATATCTGAGGTTAACTTCATTGTATGGGGTAATAAATTCAAAACAAGTTTGAGTGCAAATAAATAGATATATATCTTACTGAAATCCAGTATCCCGGCAAATATACCCAGTGATTTATCAACATTGCAATAAATATTCTGCGTGTCAGGATGACCAGTTCCAACCTTGTAGATATTCAAACTCCGAAAGGTTTTGGCTATTAATCTGGCTGTTGACCAGCAGCCAATACCATAAGACAGGATCATAAGTAAAATATAGGTTAATGTATCTGACATATTAATTCCTTATGCTACAGGCTCTGGCTCCAAAAAGCACAGTGCCCAGACGCAGCAGATTTGCTCCCTCATCAACAGCAATCTCAAAATCATTGCTCATTCCCATTGAAAGCCATTTAAGCTCAAGCTCAGAGTATTCTTTACTAAGCTGTTCCTTCAAACTTCTTAATAAGCTGAAACTGGCTCGCAATTCCATCTCATCTTCAGTAAATCTCCCGATTGTCATCAGTCCAATTAAATTCAAATTATCATATTCCAGGATCTTTCCTGCTAATTCTGCTGCTGCTTCGGGAGTCACACCAAATTTGCTTTCTTCGCCAGAAGTGTTCACCTGTAATAAGATATCCTGAATTCTATTTATAGCAGCCAGACGAGTATTCAATTTCTCTGCCAGATGCAGGTTATCAACGGAGTGGATCAAGGCGGGATTCAGACTCAGAAGTTTATTTATCTTATTTGACTGCAAATGCCCGATATAATGAAATTCTTCATATAGCCCTTTCAGAAGTGGTATTTTGGTTTCTGCTTCCTGAACTTTGTTTTCACCAATATATTCAATACCAGCTGATAGAGCAGCTTTGATCACATCCAGACCATGCGTTTTTGTGACAGCTAATAACTTGATGTCACTACGCTTTCTACCTGAGCGTTCAGCAGCTTTTACTATCCTCTGCTCTACTTCCTCAATTCTTAATCTAATATCCATATTAATCCATTTCTAGTTTTCAGGAAAGAGAATTTATAATCTCACATCATGTCAAGATAAATGCCTGTGAATCACTTCTTCCGGGTAGTAAGCAAAAATATGGCCGGGATCACATACAATGTTAAAATCGATGAAGCAAGCAAACCTCCTATGGATACTACCCCCATCGGTTGACGAAATTCCTTGCCTGATGCTCCCATTCCCAATGCCATGGGCATCATGCCTAATATGATCGCCAGGGTAGTCATCAATACCGGTTTCAATTTTGTGGGTGCTGCTTCGATTAAGGCATCATGACTGCTGTATTTATTCTCTCGAATCAATTGATTTGTGTAATCCATTATCAAAATAGCATTATTTACCACAATTCCCACCAGCATAATTATTGAAAGCATGGAGATCATATTGATCGTTATTCCGGTAATATATAATGCCGTGAATACTCCGATCATTGCCAGAGGTAATGTCGCCAGAATAATAAAAGGCTGCAAAAATGATTCCAGAATTGCTGCCAGCAGCATATATGTCATAATGATGGCGATCAGCATCACAAAAGCCATATCACGCAAATTTTCATTCATCATTTTTGTATTACCACCCCAGTCAATATTGTAACCAACCGGTATATTCAGACTATCAAGTCTTTTATTGATCTCAGCATTTATTTCACTTAAGCTGTAACCTTTTGCCACTCCCCCAGAGAATTTGATGGCTCTTATCTTATCCAGATGCTGAACCTGGGAAGCTGTCTCCGTAAAACTGATCTCACAGAATTGTGATAAAGTGAACACTCCTCTCTGAGTAACTACTGGTATCCTGCCAATCTCTTCCGGGGTATTCACCTCCGCATCAGAATAACTCACTCTGATCTCATATTCGTTATTATTCTCTTTATAATATGATGATGCCAGAAAACCTTCCATACCACTTCTCAGGGCATATGCCAAGTCGCTGATCGTTACTCCATACCCTGCCATTTTCTCACGGTCCGGGATAAAACTCACTTGAGGATTTCCTGCTTTAGAAGATGTATCAAAATTAGTCAATCCCGGCACATCCTTCATTATTTCTAAAATCTCTTCATTCAGCTTCTGCATTTCTCCGCTGTCAAAACCCGTTAAACTGAATTCCACTGGATCTGATCCCATGGACATTGAAGTCTGTTCTCCTACTTTGATCCGGGCATTTCTCACTTCAGATAATTCCTGCATCAGCAGATTAGATACTTCCACAGTTGACAATTCCCGCGCATCTATATTGATCAGCTTCACATCAAGATTTGCCACATGAGTTCCTCGCGTTGTTAAATCTATCTCTCCCAGCTTACTCATTATGTGTTCCACTTCCGTATGACTGGCAATAATATCTTCCACTTCCCGCACTTTTTGCTCAGTAGTTGCCAGGTCAGTTCCAGCAGGTAATTCCATCCTTACACTTAAACTTCCCACATCTGAACTCGGAGCAAATTCAAAACCCAGTTGCTTTGCCAGCTGAAAACTCATCAAAAAAAGTACAATAGCGATCACTATCACCAGACTGGAAATCCAGCGATTACCCAGAATTAATTTAAGCGATTTACCATAAAAACTTTCCCAGCCTTTAAAAAGCCTCTCAATGCTTTCTCCCACTTTATTCCTTTTCGGTTTTTCCGGCAGAATTTTTGATGCCAGCATCGGAGTGAGAGTAAAAGATATTAATAATGAAAATAATGTAGCAAAAACCACGGTCAAGGCAAAAGGTCTAATTGCTGAGCCCACTATTGAATGCAGACTCGCCAGGGGCAAAAATACCGCTATATTGGTCATTGCTGAAGCAATAACTGCAATAGTGATCTCAGATGTTCCCTTCTGAGCGGAATCGCGACTGTTCTCTCCCAGGTGTTTATGACGGAATATATTCTCAAGCACAACTACCGCATTGGTCACCAGTATCCCCACTGAGGTTGATAGCGCCATCAAAGTTATGATATTCATGGTATAACCCATTTGACCCATCAGGAAAAAACTACTGATCAAAGATACCGGCATGGCAATTGCTGCTATTAAAGTTGAGCGCAGATCGTGCAGGAAAAATAGTAAAATTAATGCTGTAAGCAGGATTCCCAATAGAATATTGGAAACTGTGTCATTTACAGAATCATGAATATAATCAGCATTTGTAAATACCTTTATCAAACTGGTTCCTGCCGGTAGCAACTTCTGGATATCATCCATGCGGCTATCTGCTTCGTCATCGACCTTCACCACATTTCCCTCTCGACTGATTACCAGTCCTAGTCGGATCACATTATCATATCTCTTATTTTTCTGAGTATCATAATAGGATGATTTTATCAGCTGCTCTTTCTTCCCATCGATCACGTCAGCAAGTTCACGTAATCTGCGCATACCATAAGCTGTGGGTATCCGCATTGCTTCCAGCTCTTCCAGATTATCGAATTCTCCTTCCAGTTTTGTGCTTAATCTCTCACTTTGCACCTCAAAACTTCCCCCGCTCATATCCAGATTCTCTGCGGTCAATAATTGTGAAACTGCTGGTATTGATATACCCTGGCTTCTTACTGTATTCTGCTTAAAAACTATCTGGATCTCACGTTCCACTCCCCCATCTACTTCAACTTTTGCCACTCCTGGTATCTTGGAAAACTCTTCTTTCAGAACGTTATTTGCCAGATCATACAGCTCCACATCCTTCAGCTCTCCGCTGAGTATATATTCTATTCCGGCACCGGCAAAAGGATCCACCTTCTCTATTTCCGGCTTCTCAACATCATTGGGTAAAGTATTCAATATGGCATCTATTTTATCCTTTATCTCCTGCAAGCCTAATTGATCATCCTTTGTCATCAGAAATTGCACTACTACAAGTGAGAAATTCTCTATTGAATAGGACTCGATCTTATCTATTTCAGATACTGTGGATATGGCATCCTCTATCTTATCCGTCACCTGTGATTCCACGATCTCAGGGCTGGCACCAGCATAAATCGTCTGAATTGTCACGATGGGAATTTCCATTTCCGGCATCTCTTCCAGATTCATGTTGCGATAAGCGATAAAACCAAATACCACAAACACCATTATCAGCATGGTCGCAAGTACAGGACGCTCTATTGCTAATTTAGCTAAAAACATCTATTATTCTCCCTTACCGGCTGATCTGAACCAGACTGCCATCTTCAAGGAGATTACGGCTTTCAACCACCAGCTTTTCTCCTGCTGCCAATCCACTTATAATCTCAAAATCCAGTCCACTGAACTGCCCTGTTATAACGTAACGCTTCTCTGCCCGATCACCTTTTATAATGTACACAAAATCACCACTGCTGTCCCGCAATAGATTCTTCTTCTCCACCACTATTGCGGCGGGATTATGATATACTTCCAGTTCGATCATCGCATTGATATTAAATTTCATGATCTTATCAGGATTATCAAATTCCAGATCCACTTCAAAAGCTCCACTTCGTTCATTCATGGCATAACCAACAGCCGTTATTGTGCCTTGATATTCATTTCCTTCCCATTTTGCGATTGCCGCAGAACCTTTTTGGATCATGCCAATTTCTTTCTCAGTAACAGTTACTTTACTTTTCAATCTATCCAGCTCAGCTACTGTGAAAAGCAGATCTCCTGACTCTACATGATCAGTCTCATCCACATATATCTCTACCAGATAGCCATCTATGGGTGCTCTCACTTCCAGCATCTTCTCCACTGTATTTAATTGTGATTCTGCTGCCAGATAACCTGCTTTCACGTTATCCACTTTCTGCTGTGAAATACCCCCGTCCTGATAGAGATTCTTTAGTCGCTCATAACTTGCTGACATCACATCATAATTCGCTCTAACTGCCTGATAATTCATCCCTGACAGATCCTGAGGAAATGTTACTATCACATCACCCTCTTTCACCAGATCACCTTCTTCAAAATTTATCTTTTCTACTGTGCCACCTACTAATGATTGCTCAGTTGCCTGATTAACTCCTGTCAATTTACCGTTATAATCAAGTTTTTTGCTGAAAGATTCCTCACTAAGAACCCGCACTTTTACAGGCACCCCGTTTTCTTTGTGTAATTGCTCCAGGCTTTTACTCTCGACTGCTTCCTTCTTCCCGCAGCCACTTAATAATAATATCCCTGCTAATATAATTATATATTTATTTCTCACCTTACTTCTCCTTTCTCATTTTATCTAAATCTCTTCCGATTGCTTTATCAAAATATATTTTTGCCAAAATCACTTCATATAAGGCATTACTATAGCTCAATTTGGCCTGCTGCCGATTCAATTGAGCATCAGCAATTTCAAGCTCTGTGCCCTGTCCATTGGCATAACGTGATTGAGCTATCTCATAGCCTCGCTCTGCAAGAGCAGAATTATTTTCCTGCACGGTAAGTTTCTCCCGGCTGTGATCCAGATTTTGCCAGGCGTTGCGGATATCAAGGCGTATCATTTCCTGGATATCTGCATCGGCTTCTTCTGCTTTTATTATTTCTGCCTGAGCTTCTCTGACCTCACTTATCCTGGTCAATCCTGTAAATAGAGGTAATTGAAAACCAAGTCCCACACTTGCCTGAGTACCAAAATCATCACCTTCAATTTCATAATCATCAGTTGCAGTATAAAAATTATAACTCGCTGTAAGTGCTATAACTGGATAAAAATCTGCCTTCTCCATCTTTGCCAGCACTTCTTTTATCCGCACATTCAGTTCCGAAAGCTGAACTTCTATCCGATTGCTCATACCTTCATCAAGTGCTGTTTCCAGAACTAATTCCTCTTGCTCAGGTAAATTAAAATCTGTCTCCAGCTCAAAATCTGTATCTCCCGTATATCCTATATAATTACAAAAATTCTCCCGACCGAGATTCAGATCATAACCTGCCTGTAAAACCTCAGGCTCCATTTTTTTATATTCCAGCTCTGCCCGTAATTTATCATATTCAGAAACCAGCCCCTGCTGATACATTTTATCCACATCCTGCAAGTGCTCATCGGTTAATTCCAAGGCATCATTCTGGATCTGCCACACTTCATGCGCCAGCTTCACTCCATAATACAAGCGAGTGGTTTCATAGATCACTTCCTGCACCTTCAACCGGTAATTCTCTTTCTGTATGTTCCGTACCCTGTCTGCTATCTTGATCCCGGATATCAGCTTGCCTCCTGCAAATAGTACCTGGCTTATTTCCAGTCCGCCTGCAAATGACCCCTCTTTTATCACTGATCCCGGTATTAATGAACTCACCATTCCATCCAGATAGCCCGTTATCAATTGCTGATTATCCCAGAGCACTTCATCTGTGCTGCTCATAGTACCCATTTCATCATCCAGCATATCAGTTAAATTATCCAGTTCAGATTGTGAGGATTCAGGTAACTCAGTTCGGCTTAGGCTGTATTGCCCCTGCAAAGTCAATTGAGGAAGCAGCATTCCTCGCGCTGCATAATACTTCTGGTTATATACTTCTATTTCCTGCTTCTCCTGATTTAATCCATGATTGTTCTCAAGAGCTGCTGTTATCGCTTCTTCCAGTGACATACTCATCAAATATAGAGGAAACAGCAAAATTAATATTATTAATCTCTTCATATCCCTTTCCTTATTTTTTTATTCCTTCCAGCATTGTATCTATTAAAAATTCATAGTTTATCCTCTTCTCGTCTTTATTATTTAATAAATCTATCCCTGGCACTTCTATGTGATATACACTGTTGATTATATTTAACATTACTATCATATATCTCTCTATATCAAGGTCTGCCTTAATTATTCCGGTATCTATTCCTTCCTGGAGTAATTTTCTAAACACCTTAAAAAATCCCTGCAGCATTTCATTAGCTATATTCTGTACCCGTTTTATCCGTACCTTCACTGCTTTCAGTAATATCATGAGCGCCAGGCTTTTGTGGGACTCATATAAATTCAAAGGGATCATCAGAAAAAACCTCAATTGCTCTATTATATCTATATCCTCCCCTCTCTTTTGCTCAAACTCAGCAAAATATTTTTGCCCTTCTTTCTTGATCACGCTCAAAAAAAGCTCTTCTTTGGACTTGAAATAATAATAAAGACTCGCCTTGCCGCTTCCCATAGCGATCGCTATCTGCCGCATGGAAGTATGCTCATAACCATGCAGATTAAATAACTGCCCGGCAGTCTCAATTATCTCTTCTCTTTTCTGATCATATTCCTTCATCATCTCTCCCGGGTCGATTCACTACTTCGACCACTTTGACCAAATCGGTCTAATAGGTCTAAACCGTCAAGAAATTTATAGATTTTATCATAATATCTATATTACACTCGAACTAAATCAACTAATTTCCCGGCAAACAGATGTAACAACATAGCACTATCTAACAAAAAAATGTCACTATGTGCTTTGTTGTTCCTCTTCTAATCCTAAAGTGGACTATTTTATGATCTATATTAATATTATATTTATATTTAAGCTACTCAGTAGTAAGTTTACATAATATTCAGCCTGATTTTGGGAAATTAGGCATGATTTCATCTTTTCCCGTGGGGTACGTTTGTTATTGTTAATAATATTGCTGAATTTTGACCTGTGGATTTTAAATTGCACCGTGAAATTAGCAGCAGGTAAGGTCAGAGTTTTGAACGGTACTCCGGGCAAACTTCGGGGTGACAATTATAAGCAGCCAGTTTTTAAATTATTTATCAGATCAGGGATGGTCTGTATACGCAAAAATGTAATCTATACACTGGTAAGTGATATTTGATTTTAATTGATTCGGCTTAATAGATATTATAGCTGATACTTGACTATAACAGTCTCTTGGTACATTCTCTATTATAATATTTTATTTATCTTGACAGCATTATAGTTAATGTACCTAAATGTCTTTGTTGATAATTAATAATCTTTGCGGGGAAAAATTATGAATAGATCTTGCTGCCGATTTATAAAT